>Ga0326733_1000621_pt1 | contig 10199 bp, 5 predicted proteins | sample 14_GP2_308_FD_207946 | JGI IMG/M metagenome (GOLD analysis project Ga0326733, IMG submission 207946) | Glacier ice microbial communities from Ngari, Tibet, China - 14_GP2_30.8 | ecosystem: Environmental > Aquatic > Freshwater > Ice > Glacier | place: China: Ngari, Tibet | collected 2018-07-17 | reverse complement strand
GCCACCATGTGGCCCATTTGCGTTGCACCAGAGCGCGACAGCAGGAAGGGAATGCCCATCTGCGCTCCCTTCATCACCATTTCAGAAGTCAAACGACCGGTCGTGTAAAAGATTTTGTCTTCGCCGTGCATGCCGTCAAACCACATCTTGCCGGCAATCGCGTCAACTGCATTGTGACGTCCGACATCTTCGACGAAATAAATCAGCTCACCTTCAGCTGAAAACAAGGCGCAGCCATGTACTGACCCAGCTTGCTTGTATACCGAACGATGAGTACGTATCGTTTCAATGACCTTGTATAAAGTTGATTGCGCCGTGCGCGCATCTGATGGCAAAGATATAGCATCAACTGCATCCATCAAGCCGCCAAATACAGTGCCTTCGCCGCCGCCGGTCGTGACTGTACGCTTGGCTGTGCGCTCTTCTATATTGTCAATACCACTACGCGTCACTACCGCAACCGCGTCAACATCCCAATCAACTTGCACAGACAAAATGTCTTCTATGTTTTTAATGAAGCGCTGATTGCGCAGATAGCCCAGCGTTAACGCTTCAGGTGACCCGCCCAAAGTCATCAAGGTCACGAGCTCGCGTTTATCCACATAGATCGTCAAGGGTTGTTCAGCCGGGATAGCAATCGTCGACGCACGGCCGCGCTCGTCCATGACTTCGACATCATGCGTCAGCTTGCGCACTGCATTGGATAAAATCGGTCGAACAGTCATATTTGGGAGATGAGATCGTGAAAAACTAGCGAGAAACTATTTGTCTTTGACTCGCGAAAATAAGCGGTATAAAACATGTCGCAATTATGACATCACACGGCTTATACAGACGCAAAGCTGACGGCATAAATAAAAACCGGCACTTGCTGCGTGAGCAATGCCGGTTTTTTAACTACAGGACTAAGACTGTATCGTCTTAATTTTCTGCAGCCATGCTATTTGTCAAATTGACCAATGCCTGACCACCGCCGTAGCTGGATTGTACTGGAGCCGTACCGCCCATCGTAATGCGAATTGCGCAGTATTTGAACTCAGGGATCTTGCCGAATGGATCAAGGGCCGCATTAGTCAAAAGGTTAATTGCCGCTTCGTAGTAACAGAACGGTACAAACACAGCGCCGCGTGGCGAACTGTCATCGGCACGTGCATACAAAGTGACTTGACCGCGTCGCGATTCCAGCGTGATCAAATCGCCAGGCTTGCCACCCATTGCAACCAGATCCAGAGGATGGATCAGCGCGACTGGATCTGGTTCGATCGAATCGAGTATGGTTGCACGGCGCGTCATACTGCCGGTATGCCAGTGTTCCAGCTGACGACCAGTGATCAAGACCATGGGGTATTCAGTATCCGGACGCTCATCCGCAGGAATGATATCCGCAGGGACGAAACGTGCACGACCGTTTTCACGTGGGAACTCTTCCATGAACACGACTGGGTCACCTGGATCGCCTTCTTTCAGGCAAGGATAGGTAACCGCATCTTCACGTTCCAGACGTTCCCAGGTAATGCCGGCAATGCTCGGCATAGTGTGACGCATTTCGTCGAATACTTCCGACACATGCTTGTAGTCCCAGTTGCAACCAAGGCGATTAGCCATTTGCTGAATAATCCACAAATCTTGTTTGGCTTCACCAGGTGGATTTATCGCTTGGCGACCCATCTGCACCATACGATCAGTATTAGTGAAGGTGCCAGTTTTTTCCGGGAAAGCACTTGCCGGCAAGATCACGTCGGCCAGATATGCTGTTTCGGTCAAGAAGATATCCTGAACAACCAAGTGATCCAATGCAGCCAGTGCTTCACGAGCATGGTTAGCATCCGGATCCGACATCGCAGGATTTTCACCTTGAACATACAAACCGCGAATCTTGCCATCAGTGATCGCGTGCATGATTTCAACAACGGTCAAACCAGGTATTGGATCAAGTTGCTCGACGGGCATTTTCCATGCTTTTGCAAAGCTGGCGCGGACTTTTTCATCGGTAACACTTTGGTAATCCGGATACACCATCGGGATCAAACCAGCATCCGATGCACCTTGCACGTTGTTTTGACCGCGCAATGGGTGCAAGCCGGTACCAGGACGACCGATTTGACCCGTCATCAACGACAGCGCGATCAGGCAGCGTGCATTATCAGTGCCGTGGATATGTTGCGATACGCCCATGCCCCACAAAATCATCGACGCTTTTGAGCTTGCATACAGTCGTGCAACGTAACGCAAGGTTTCTGCATCGATGCCGCAAATAGGCGCCATCAATTCAGGTGTGTAACCTTCAACGTTTTTGCGCAGTTCTTCGTAACCAATGGTACGGCTTTCGATAAATTCTTTATCGACCAGACCTTCGGTAACGATCACGTTCATCATCGCATTCAACATCGCGACGTCGGTATCGGCCTTGAATTGCATGAAGCGATGTGCAATACGCGACATCTCTGTGCGACGTGGATCGCAGACGATCAACTTGGTGCCATTGCTGACAGCATTTTTGATCCAGGTTGCAGCAACTGGATGGTTGACGGTTGGGTTGGCACCAATGATGATGACAACTTCTGCTTTGGTCACGTCCATCACTGGATTAGATACCGCGCCGGAGCCGATACCTTCGAGCAGCGCGACAACTGACGATGCATGGCACAAACGTGTGCAGTGGTCGACGTTGTTGCTACCGAAACCGGTACGCACCAATTTTTGGAACAGGTAAGCTTCTTCGTTACTACCTTTGGCTGAACCGAAACCGGCCAGTGAACGCTTACCATGTGTATCGCGAATCTTCGCGAAGGTGCCGCCGGCAACTTCCAGCGCTTCTTCCCATGTCGCTTCGCGGAATACGTCCATCACGCGATCCGGATCCATGATGGCATCACCACGTTTAGGCGCATCAGCACGGCGGATCAAAGGCTTGGTCAAACGGTGTGGATGGTTTGCATAATCAAAACCGTAACGACCTTTGACGCACAGACGTTCGTGGTTGGCAGGACCATCGCGACCTTCAACGAAAAGAATCTTGTTGTCTTTGATGTTGTAAGTCAGTTGACAACCAACACCGCAATATGGGCAAACGGATTCAACCTTCTTGTCCGGCACGTTCATCGCTACATCACGAGCTGGCATCAAGGCGCCCGTTGGGCAAGCCTGTACGCATTCGCCGCAAGCGACGCAGGTCGATGCACCCATAGGGTCATCCATATCGAACACGATCTTCGCATGGTCGCCACGGAAGGCCAGACCAATCACGTCGTTTTCTTGCTCATCGCGGCAAGCACGTACGCAACGGGTACATTGAATACATGCGTCCAGATTGACTGTCATCGCTGGGTGCGAAAAATCAGGAGCGACGCGTGCGCGCGCTGCGAAACGCGGTTTGCCCACTTCCAGTTTCGCAGCCCATTCGTCCACTTCGTTGTGACGTGTGTAGTCTGTTTCCGGCATGTCGGACTGCAACAGTTCTAACACCAGCTTTTGCGATTTCACTGCGCGTTCGCTTTCGGTATTCACTTTCATACCGTTAGTCGGGTTGCGGCAGCATGAAGGAGCTAGGACGCGTTCGCCATTGATTTCGACGACGCATGCACGGCAGTTACCTGCAGTGTCCATGCCTTCTTTGTAGCAAAGATGCGGGATCTCGATGCCTTCGCGCTTGGCGATGGTCAACAGCGTATCGGTTGCACGGCCGGTTACTTCACGACCATTCAATTCAAACGTTACTGTCGGCACTTCGAGTTGTGCCATTTCGCTTCTGGTAATTGCGTTCATTATCTTTTCACCTTAATCCGGGGCTAAGTGCTTAAGCCAACTCATGCGGGAAATACTTGACGACACAGTCGATCGGGTTAGGCGCAGCCTGACCCAAACCACAAATCGACGAATCGCGCATGACTAACGAGAGATCTTCCAGCAAACCGATATCCCATTTCGGCTTCTTAATCAATTCTGCGGCCTTCGCAGTACCAACACGGCACGGTGTGCATTGACCACACGATTCGTGTTTGAAGAAGTCCATCATGTTGCGCGCTGCTTGAACTGCTGTGTCTTTATCCGACATAACGATCACAGCCGCGGAACCGATGAAGCATCCGTATGGTTGCAAGGTATCGAAATCGAGTGGAATGTCGTTCATCGATGCTGGCAAGATGCCGCCCGATGCGCCACCTGGCAGATAGCCGTAGAAGGTTTGACCTTCCAGCATGCCGCCGCAATGTTCGTCGATCAATTCTTGAATCGTGATACCGGCTGGTGCCAATTTGACGCCAGGATTTTTGACGCGACCGGAGACCGAGTACGAACGCAAACCTTTGCGACCATTACGGCCGTGCGATGTGAACCACTCGCCGCCTTTTTCCAGAATGTCGCGTACCCAGTACAAGGTTTCAAAGTTGTGTTCAAGCGTAGGACGGCCGAACAAACCAACTTGCGCCACATACGGAGGACGCAATCGAGGCATGCCGCGTTTGCCTTCGATCGATTCGATCATCGCTGATTCTTCGCCGCAAATGTAAGCGCCAGCACCGCGACGCAGGAAAATTTCCGGCATGTTGGCGATCGGTGGATTGGCTTTGAGTTTCGCCAATTCCGCTTCCAGCATCGTGCGGCAACCGTGGTATTCGTCACGCAGGTAAATATAAATCGTTTGGATATCGACAGCCCATGCTGCGATCAGCATGCCTTCGAGGAAACGATGTGGGTCGCGTTCCAGATAGACGCGATCCTTGAAAGTACCTGGTTCGCCTTCATCGATATTCACCGCCATCAGACGCGGGCCTTTTTCGCCACGCACGATGCGCCATTTGCGACCGGATGGGAAACCCGCGCCGCCTAAACCGCGCAGACCGGAATCTTCCATTGTCTTGATGACAGATTCGACATCACGTTCGCCGGAAACGCACTTCTTCAACAGCTCGTAACCACCAGCACCCTGATACTCGGTTTGATCGATGATCGTGCCCGCGGCTTGCGTGATTTCTTTTTTCTCAACCGCTACCTGCACTGCTTCACAGGTTGCGTGCATCACTGGATTTTGACCCACGACGGCAACCGGTGCCTGCTCACAACGACCAACGCAAGGTGCTGCGATCACGCGCACTTCTTTGCCCAGAATTTTTGGCAATTTAGCCAGCAAGTCACGCGCGCCAGCCATTTCACACGACAAGCCGTCGCAAACCCGAACGGTCAATGCCTGCGGCGCTGTTTCGCCTTCTTTAACGATGTCGAAGTGATGATAAAAGCTGGCGACTTCGTATACTTCTGTTTGTGCCAAGCGCATTTCTTGCGCCAGCGCTGCCAGATGGCTGGAAGCCAAAGAACCGAATTTATCCTGGATCTTGTGCAGATGTTCAATCAGCAAATCAGCCTGACGGGACTCATCTCCCAATAAAGCACGTACTTCTTCCAAAGCAACTGGATCAACGCGACGACCTTTAGGCGCCTGGCGTTTGCGTTCTTTCGTATTGACTACTTCTTGCACTGCAATTGGGATGACTTTGTGGTTCATGATAGTTCCTAATCAACATACAAACACCGGACCGTTATCCGGGTTTTATCAACGTGCGCTTTGTGCATTACTGATCACAGAGATTTACATTTTTCTGCGATCAGTTAATGCCAATATCTGTAACCGCTTGCTATCTTTATTTGCTACTTATGCTTACTACTAATCTCTAAAATTGATTGGCGATTTCAACGTACATATCGCCCGTCTCTGCCTATCAGGGTCAGCTCAACAAAATTGCTTCCCGTATGATCTTTGTCGCTATAAGTGACAGACAAACCACCCATATCCACGCGCTGCATTGATTCCAGTCCGCGCATAAAACTTTCGCGGGTCAAATTACGGCCAGCACGACGCAACCCTTCAACCAATACTTTCGCAGATAAATAGCCTTCCATTCCTGCGTAAGAAACCGTTGCCCCCGTTACCTTGGCTGCAACTTGAAATTCTTTACCCAAACCGTTAGACGACAAATTCGGCGGTGGTGTTACTTGCGACAAAATCAGACCTGCTGCATCCGGACCAAGATCCTTAATGAAATCCTGCGACGAATTATTCGACAGCGTCATGATCTGCATCTTGCCGCCTTGTGCGCGAATCGCCTTGATCACATCAACTGTGTTGGAACCAGAACTCACAATCACCAGTGCATCCGGATTGGACTTTACCAGCTTTAACGCAACCTCATTTACCTTTGGTTTAATACGCGGAAAAATCTCAATAAAGGCCGGCTTCAACTTGTACTCGGCCATGCCTTTATTAAATCCGTTGAGCCCATCAAGCCCTAATGGATCGTCTTTCTCATACGTCAGCAAACCTATGTTCTTAAACCCAAGCGTACTGAAATGCTCAATAGCCTTCACTACTTCATCCTGATACTTGGCTCGCACATTAAATACCCAGCGATTAACTGGTGTATGCAAGCCTTCCGCTCCGGTGCTAGGCGCTATTAAAGGTACTTTAGCGACTGCCAGTTCCGAAAGTATCGCAATAGTGTGCGGCGTACCACGACTCTGAAACAATGCGAAAACTTTGTCCTTCTCTATCAGCGTGCGGGCATTAACTAGCGCCTTCTCTGGTAGATACTGATCATCCAGCGTGCGTATTTCAATCTTGCGACCGTTCACGCCACCCTGTTTGTTGACGGCCGCAATATAAGCTTGCGCGCCTTCATTCATTTCTTTGACCGTACCGGCAACCGTGCCGGTCAAACCGATGGTTTGGCCTATCAAGATCGAGCTCTCGGTTACGCCGTCTTCGGCATGAGCCACATGAAATACACCCGCTATAAATAAAACAGCTGGCAGTACTTGTTTCCACCCCTTGGCCATCAGTAATCTCCTTAGAAAAACCATATATATGCTTTTTTTAGCATAACTTCGACTTCTTCAGGTGAACATATCTTATCGACGCGCCCCCACCTTCAGCATTGACCGAGATCAATTTTCCACATGATCTTAAGTACATATGCGTATTCGCCTATCAAAAACAAGTACAAAATCTGTCTTCTACTTGCATTGCCGCAGTAAAAAGAATCATTCTCATTTGCAGGCTATTTTAATCACAGCCTGCAATCCTATCCCAATTCAGTAGGACTTCCTATTAGCAGGCTTGATTAAGGCTCGCTTAATTAAGTACATGTGCTGCATGGAACACAGGACTGCATGTTTCGGAAAACATATAACTCGTAATAGTACCGGCAAATAAAAGGCCCCTACCTTTTCGGATAGGGGCCTTTTAAAACCACGCGCTGCAGATTAAGTTTCTTTTACGAAATCACGCCGTCTTTACGCAGGTCAGCAATTTGATCTGCGCTGTAACCAAGCTGGCCAAGCACTTCTTCAGTGTGCTCGCCCAGCAGTGGCGAGCGTGTCACCTCAGTAGGGCTATCAGACATTTTAATCGGGTTACCGACTGTCAGATATTTACCGCGCACTGGATGATCTACTTCAACGATCGTACCGGTTTCACGCAGCGATGGCTCTTCAGCGATTTCTTTCATCGACAAGATCGGGCCACAAGGGATGTCGAACTTGTTGAGGATATCCATAGCTTCGAACTTGGTCTTAGTCTTGGTCCACTCCTCAACCGTTGAGAAGATGTTTTTCATCTGATTGATACGCAAGGCCGGGGTTGCATATGCAGGATCAGTCAACCACTCTTCCTTGCCAATTACCTTGCAAATCGGCTCCCAAACAGCACCTTGATTGACGAAGTAAATGTATGCGTTTGGATCGGTTTCCCATCCTTTGCATTTCAGAATAGAACCTGGCTGACCACCACCTGATGCATTGCCGGCGCGCGGTACGGAATCACCAAAAGGGGTATCCGGATATTGCGGATATTCTTTCATAACGCCGGTGCGTTCCAGCCGTTGTTGATCGCGCAGCTTGACGCGGCACAGATTCAAGACTGCATCTTGCATAGGTGCCAAAACTTTTTGACCACGTCCACTTGTTTGACGTTGCAACAATGCAGCCAGAATACCAAGCGCTAGATGCAAGCCGGTGCCGCTGTCACCGATTTGCGCACCAGTCACCATTGGTGGGCCGTCATCGAAACCGGTGGTCGATGCGGAGCCGCCTGCGCATTGCGCGACGTTTTCATAAACTTTACAATGCTCGTAAGGGCCAGGGCCGAAACCTTTGACCGATGCAACAACCATCTTTGGATTCAGTTCATGAATGCGTTCCCAAGTAAAACCCATGCGATCGAGTGCACCGGGCGCAAAATTCTCGACCAGCACATCACATTCCTTGATCAATGTTTCGAGCACTTGCTTCCCTTTTGGGTTTTTGGTGTCGAGCGTGATCGAACGCTTATTGTGGTTGAGCATCGTGAAATATAGGCTGTCCGCATCCGGGATGTCACGTAACTGGCCACGTGTGGCGTCACCTTCACCTGCACGTTCGACCTTGATCACATCTGCGCCAAACCAAGCCAGCAGTTGGGTACATGTTGGGCCTGATTGCACGTGTGTGAAATCAAGAATGCGATAGCCACTTAATGCCTTACTCATCAACTACTCCTATCTTGTACAAAAAAGCGCGAGCGGGCTAATGCCCGTTCGCGCTGTGCTCAGCCAAAGACTTGCGAAGGATTAAACCTGTCGCAATTAAACTGCTTTTGCGGTGTGCAATGCAGCGATTTGCTCTTTGGAATAACCCAGGCCAGCCAAAACTTCATCTGTGTGCTCGCCCAACAATGGGGAAGCGACGATTTCAGGAGTCATGTCGGAGAATTTGATCGGGCTACCAACGGTCAGGTATTTGTCACCACGGCCTTTGTGCTCGACTTCAACGATAGTACCGCTTGCGCGCAACGATGGATCGTTAGCCAGTTCTTTCATCGACAACACTGGTGCGCATGGGATGTCAAACTTACGCAAGTAATCCACTGCTTCGAATTTGGTTTTGTCTTTGAGCCATTCTTCGATAGTCGCGAAAATATCGAAAATCTTGTCTTGACGTGCGTCAGGTGTGTTGTACGCAGGATCGTCGATCCACTCTTCACGACCCAATGCTTTACAGATTGGAGCCCAAGCGTGATCTTGCACGGTGAAGTAGATGTATGCGTTAGGATCTGTTTCCCAACCTTTACATTTCAGAACCCAACCTGGTTGACCGCCACCACCTGCGTTACCACCACGTGGTACGACATCGGTGAATGTGCCGTGTGGATATTGTGGGTATTCTTTCAGGAAGCCCAGTTTATCCAAACGTTGTTGATCGCGCAGCTTGACGCGGCACAGATTCAAAACAGCATCTTGCATAGACACAGCAACTTTTTGACCTTTACCGGTTTTTTGACGACCCATAATGGCTGTCAAGATACCGATTGCCAAATGCATGCCTGTGTTGGAATCACCCAGAGCAGCTGCAGAAACAGTCGGTGGGCCGTCCCAGAAACCGGTTGTCGAAGCAGCACCGCCGGCGCATTGCGCAACGTTTTCGTAGACTTTCAAGTCTTCGTAGTGATGGCCATCGCTGAAGCCTTTAACCGACGCCAAGATCATGCCTGGGTTCAATTCTTGAATACGTGCCCAAGAAAAGCCCATACGATCCAAAGCGCCTGGACCAAAGTTTTCGACCATAACGTCAGAATCCTTGATCATTTTTTCCAAGACTTCTTTGCCTTGTGGCGTTTTGGTGTCCAGAGTCAACGAACGCTTGTTGCTGTTCAGCATAGTGAAGTACAGAGCATCAGCATCAGGAATATCGCGCAACTGGCTACGAGTTACGTCGCCGGAACCTGGACGCTCCACTTTAATCACATCAGCGCCAAACCATGCCAGCAACTGTGTACATGCTGGACCAGCTTGTACGTGGGTGAAATCGATAATCTTAATACCTGCTAATGGTAAATTTTGACTCATGATCGGTAGATTTCCTTATCAATCGTTTAACTTGATTCCCAAAACCAACAAACTTAGGCTTCAGGAAGTAAAAAACCACCCAGATAAATCTTGGTGGAATTGCGCCATTTCTACATGGCTATATTCCAATTCTACTTGGAGTTCCTAACACACTAGTCTAGTGCTGCAGCTTGAACAGTGTCAAGTGCATGGCACGACCGAAACTAATCGATCGTGCCACCAGATTTGATCAAGACTACATCATGATCTCATCCAACATTACTTCTTCTTGCCGATCGTCGAGACGATGTTCAAATTACCGATACGGCCTGATTCAACACCAGCCGC
>Ga0326733_1000620_pt1 | contig 10203 bp, 11 predicted proteins | sample 14_GP2_308_FD_207946 | JGI IMG/M metagenome (GOLD analysis project Ga0326733, IMG submission 207946) | Glacier ice microbial communities from Ngari, Tibet, China - 14_GP2_30.8 | ecosystem: Environmental > Aquatic > Freshwater > Ice > Glacier | place: China: Ngari, Tibet | collected 2018-07-17 | reverse complement strand
TAACCGAGGCCAATCTTCCAGTTGATCTACGCTATCGCAATAGCACTGATGCGGTTGCGGCTTTGTCACGCAATGAATGTGATTTAGCCGGGTTCCACGTGCCACTGGGGGAATTTGAAAAGAAAGCCGTTGAGCGTTACACGCAATGGCTGAACCCGCGCGAACATTGCTTGTTGCATCTTGCGGTGCGTACGCAAGGGATGTTTGTGGCCCCGGGCAATCCGAAAAAAATTCTCACGCTGCAGGACCTGGCGCGCCCCGGTGTACGTTTCGTCAATCGACAAGCCGGTTCTGGTACGCGCATGCTGCTGGAACTGATGCTGACAGGCGCGAATATCTCGCCCTTCGATATTGATGGTTATCAAAGCAATGAATTCACGCATTCTGCTATTGCGGCTTTTATTGCAAGTGGGATGGCGGATGTGGGTGTAGGCGTACAAACCGCAGCGCATCGCTTTAGTCTGGGCTTCATTCCGCTGGTGCGTGAACGTTACTTTTTGGCCTTGCCGTTGGCGATCATGGACGATCCCTTAATAAAACTGGTGATCGATGTTGTGCAGTCGGGTTATTTCCGCAAAGTGATCAATGGTTTGGCTGGATACGATTCCACTGATACAGGGAAAATCCTGTTGCTGTCTGAAGCGTTCGGCCAGGTCAAATCGGTGGCCACGCAAGGACAAGTTCAGGCAACAGAAAATAACGATCAAGCCAGAAAAGGGAACATTTCCTAGCCTGGCTTTTTACTACTTGAGAATAGCAATGCCTTTGATTTGCGCATACAAGGCTTTACCCGGAACCAGATCCATTGCGACGCATGATTTGCTGGTAATCCGCGCCAGCAAACGTGTGCCGTTCGCATCCAGGCCTACCATCACTTGACCCTCAGCATCAACCGATAACTCGGTAACCGTCGCCGCGAGAGTATTGAGTATGCTGGTATCGCGTTGCGGCGCCAGACTCAAACTCACGTCACGGGCTTGCACGCGTATCCGCACTTGCTGACCTATGGTTGCACTTTGTTGCGGTAACAAGAGCTGGCCGCCTGAGAAGGTGGCTGAAGATAAATGATATTCAGGATCATGTGCGCTGATCGTTGCAGTCACCAATGCACTCGCTGCATCACCATGCGCAAGGTCCAGATCTAATCGCGTCAACAAAACATTGGTCGCGCCACTCGCGATCACCTTGCCCTGTTCCAGCAACACTAAATGGTCTGCGAGACGCGCAACTTCATCCGGCGAATGACTAACGTAAAGAATCGGGATATCGAGCTCGTCATGCAAACGCTCCAGGTAGGGCATGATTTCACTTTTGCGCTTTGCATCCAGCGCAGCCAGTGGTTCATCCATTAATAAAATACGCGGACTGGTCGTCAAAGCGCGCGCGATGGCGACGCGCTGACGTTCGCCGCCGGATAATTTATCCGGCTTGCGCTGCATCAGATGACCAATATCCAGCAACGCAACTGCCTGATCTAGAGGGACTTGGCACGACGTAGTGGATATACGCCGCATGCCATATTCAAGATTGCGTAGCACATCGAGATGTGTGAACAAACTGGCGTCCTGAAAAACGTAGCCAAGCGCGCGCTTGTGCGTCGGCAAAAATATGCCGCACGTATTGTCTTGCCAGACTTCACCGTTGACTTCGATATAGGCTGAGCTTGCGCGTTCAAGTCCGGCGATCACGCGCAAAAAAGTGGTTTTGCCCGAGCCTGATGCGCCGAATAATGCAGTGACACCACGGCCGGGCAATGCAAGATCGACATCCAAGGAAAACTTACTGTAGCCCACCTTGAAGCGTGCTTTGATGTGATCTGCGGCCTTGCTCATTTGCGCCGCCCGGTTGGATTCAGCGTGTACAGCGCGACCAACACCAATAGCGAAAATACCACCATGCCGGCCGACAGCCAATGTGCCTGCGCGTATTCGAGCGCTTCTACGTGATCGTAAATTTGGACCGAGATCAAACGCGTTTCATTCGGAATATTCCCGCCTATCATCAACACCACGCCGAATTCGCCCACCGTATGCGCGAAGCCCATGACGATCGCAGTGAGATAACCGGGCTTTGCAAGAGGGAGCGTGACGGAAAAAAATGTATCGAGCGGCGAGGCGCGCAAGGTCGCGGCGACTTCCAGCGGCGTATCGCCGATAGATTCAAATGCATTTTGAATCGGCTGCACAACAAACGGCAGGGAATAAAAAACCGAACCGACAACCAAGCCTGCAAAACTGAAAGGCAATGTGCCCAAACCCAAGGCTTGTGTGAATTGTCCAATAGGTCCGTTAGGCCCCATTGTGACCAGCAGATAAAAACCGATGACACTAGGCGGCAGTACGATGGGCAAGGCGACGATCGCCCCTATCGGCCCCTTCAACCATGAGCGCGTGCGAGCCAGCCACCAAGCCAGTGGCGTTCCTATAACAAGAAGAATCAGCGTGGTCAGGCTGGCGAGCTTGACCGTTAAAACGATCGCGCCGAGATTGGAATCATTCAGCAATTTTCAGTTTTGGTTTGATTAATTTACAGATCGTAACCGAAGGAACGAATCACGGCTTTTGCCGGCTCAGACTTCAGATAATCTAAGAGTGCGCTGGCCGTTTTATTATTTTTTCCTTTTGTCAGAATGACCGCATCCTGGCGTATAGGATTGTACAAGTTGGCAGGAACTATCCAGGCTGATCCGCTCTTGATTTTTCCACCCTCAAGCACTTGCGACAACGCGACAAATCCTAACTCGGCATTGCCGGTAGAAACGAAGGCAAAGGTTTGGCCGATGCTGTCGCCTTGTACAAATTTTGGCTGCAGTTTTTCCAGTAAGCCGAGCCTGGTCATGGTTTCCACTGCAGCTGCGCCGTACGGTGCGAGCTTAGGATTGGCCATTGCAATATGTTTGAATGAAGCTTTTTTCAAAACCTCGCCTTTGGCATCAACCATATCTGGCTTGGCTGACCACAAAACTAGTTTGCCGATTGCATAGGTGAAGCGTGAGCCGGCAACGCTGCCATTTTTTTTTTCCAGTTTGGCCGGCGTTTCATCGTCTGCTGCAAGGAAAACATCGAACGGCGCGCCATTGGTAATTTGTGCATAAAACTTGCCTGTCGCGCCAAAGGTTGCCACTACTTTATGACCAGTTGCTTTTTCAAAATCGGCCGCAATAACTTTCATCGGTGCTATGAAATTGGCTGCGACAGCAACCTGCACTTCGTCTGCTTGTGCCGCGAATGACAGGCCTAGAGACAACATACCGGCAATCAATCCGCGAGAAATATTATTCATGATGGCTATCAAGATAGGTAAAAAGCGAGTTGAAGAACAGAAGCAGAATTTCAGGATGCGACGGCCAGAATAATGTGCGAAGCCTTGATCAAGGCGGATGCGCGCACGCCTTCTTTCAGGCCCATCACTTTTACACTTTCGTTGGTAATGATGGACGCAACGGTTTTCCCGCCTGGCAGTTCAATCACGACTTCTGCATTCACTGCGCCTTCCATACAGCGCACTACGGTGCCGGTCAGTCGATTGCGGGCGCTGGTTTTCATGTTTTCATCGGCGGTAAGGATGATCCACTGCGCCTTGATCAAGGCATAAGCCTCGCTGCCGACTTCTAGCGCCAGATGCTCGGCGCTGTCATTGGTGATGATGGCTGCCAATTCTTCGCCGCGACCTATATCGAGAATAATCTCCGCATTGACTGCGCCCATTTTTACTGCGGTGACAGTGCCGAGAAACTGGTTGCGTGCGCTGGTTTGCATATCGAATCTCCGGCTCATTGTGTAGTACTGATCAAAGTCACCCATCGTGCGACCTATCGACGCGGGTACTGCTGCCCATTCCTGCTCCAGCCGGCGGTAAGTGGCGACTACACGCCGACCGTACTCCGTCAGGCACGTCCCTCCGCCGGTGCTGCCGCCAGGCTGTCGTACCACCAATGGTTCATGCGACAAATTGTTGACAGACTCCACCGCCTGCCATGCTGCCTTGTAGCTCATCCCCATCGCCGTTGCTGCTGCCGAGATCGAACCAGATGCGTCAATACGTTCCAGTAATTCAAGATGATCCCAGCGCTTGCCGCGCGCCTTGGATACACCTTCCAGTTTGATAGGGGACTCAGACTTGCTCATCGATGGATTAACTTGGAAAGAGTGTGGTTATCGCGCAATGGCACGACAGTTTGGCCTTGATATTACACGATATTACTTTTAACGACATAACGTTAAAAAGCGTTTAGTGCGGACATTCTATTTGTGATCTGCGGCTGTCTGGTAATGGTCACAACGGCAGCGGGGCATTCTAAAATCGCGCCATAAACGTCTAAGATGAATGATTATCTGGCGCAATCTCCCTTTGGTGACGTCGGCATTTCCTCTGTCCGCGTTATCTCTGCAAAATTTCGCCGCGGCTCTCTATTTTTTAGTAGCGTCTGTAGCTTTAGGCCGCTTTTTTAATTCTAAAGTACAATAGTTGACTATTGCACTGAGGGAAATGTCATGCCAGGTCAAATCAGGATCGCCTTAACTTTTGCCGTTATCTGCGGTGGCGCTTTATGCAGCACTGCGCAAGCACAGTCTATCCAAGGACCTGACATGGGCAGATTGCTTGCGACTGGCGGCATCACTTCAGTTGAAGGTACCGGAGGCGGTGGCTTGGTACCGTGGGCACTTATTACTGGATACGGAACACGCGACAGTTATGGGGCCAATGTTTCTGCCACTAACCTGGATACTCAAGATTATTCCTTAAAGACATATGGCATCGCTGTCGGGATTGCTGACCGAATCGAATTCTCGCTGGCTCAACAGGATTTTCGCGGGACCGATGCTGCACTGGATGGCATAGGTATCAAGCAGGATATTTTTGGTATCAAGGTAAAGGTTGCCGGCGATGCACTTTATGAACAAGACCGATTCATTCCGCAAATTGCCATTGGTGCGCAGTACAAACGTAACAACGGTATTACCGGACCGTTGGCGGCAGCCGGGATTACCAACGTCACGCAATTAGGTGCAGCGGATGACTCCGGCATCGATTACTACGTAGCGGTGACCAAAATTCTTCTCGATCAAAGCCTGCTTCTGAATGCGACCGTGCGTTTCACTAAGGCTAACCAGTTCGGTTTGTTAGGTTTCGGCGGTCCGGGTGGAAATAGTTACGAACCGGTCTTGGAAGGTTCTGTTGCCTACCTCGTCAATCGCAATGTCGTTCTTGGCGCTGAATATCGTCAGAAGCGCGGAAACTTGGACCCGGTTGCGGTCGACAAGGAAGACGACGCGTATGACGTGTTCCTTGCTTACTTCCCGACCAAAAATATTTCTCTGACTGCTGCCTATGTAGTTTTGGGCGACATTACCCGCTTTAATCCGACCAATCAAAAAGGTTTGTACTTATCCATTCAGGCTGGTTTCTAGGCCAGTCATTCCAGAAAAGTTCGGTACACGAAAGGCAAGTATGAAAACCCTATCAAAATGTGTCGTTGGATGCTTGGCAGCATTAGCTCTATTTTCGGGAAGCGTCGTTATGGCACAAAATACCGTTGCCGAAGCGTCCGATGCTGTGTATCAGGATTTCGGCGGCAAGGACGGCTTACGTAAAGTGGTCGACGACTTCGTAAAAATTATCATCACCGACCCGCGTATCAAGCTTGCTTTCAAGGATTCTGATCTGGAGCGCTTGGCGACCATGTTGAATGAACAGTTTTGCCAGTTGACCGGCGGCCCCTGCAAGTATTCCGGAGCTAACATGAGAGCAGCCCATGAAGATATGAAGATCACCAATGCTCAATTTAACGCGCTGGCCGAAGATCTGCAGGAGGCAATGTACAAAAACAATATTCCTTCACGTGCGCAGAACAAGCTCCTCGCGAAGCTCGCTCCCATGCAGCGCGATGTGGTAACCAAATAAGCCTTGCCGCTCGCCCATGCGCACTATTAATGAAAGATTGACTATGAGCTACGCCACTATTTTTGCCAAACCATCATTGCGTCCGCTGTATGCCTTGATCTTTGCTGCTAGCAGTTGCCTCATCACGCCCGCATGGTCCGCATCCCTCATCGTCAGCGCGATTGATCGTGACTCAGAAAAAATGGGCAACGTGGTGATCTACGCCACTCCCGTAGGCGTGTCGCTACCTCCCTTCACCTCTCTGCCAGCTGTCACGATATCTCAGGAAGATTTGCAATTTTCTCCCTATGTGACTGCAATTCGTACCGGTACCGCGATCAAATTCCCGAACTACGACAAGATTGAACACCATGTGAAATCTTTTTCACCAGCCAAAGAGTTCGAAATCCAAGTATACGACAAGGAAGTGCCCCCTCCTGTTGTGTTTGACAAGCCGGGCATCGTTGTCATTTACTGTTTATTTCACGGCTGGATGCGCGCATACGTTAATGTCCTTGATACCCCTTATTTTGCGACGACAGACACCGTTAATGGTGTCGCAAAACTCGACGGCTTACCTGAAGGCACGTATGAAATTCGCGCCTGGCATCCAGACATGGGCACCGTGAAAGTGCCTTTGCTGCAAACGGTGAAAATTGCCGCCACGAATGCACCGTTGCGCTTCGGCTTCGATTTTGTCGCGAAAAAACGGCGTGCACGAAAGTAAGTAATTTGCGGAATTTTTGCACGGTAATTTCTTATTGCCTGCTTGCTTAATGCTCTTTTATCGATGAATGCCGGAGTGCATATAGAGCACCGGCATTTTCGCTAGCAAGCAGGGGAATTAAGTAGTAGCTTACAAACGAATATGTGCGTAATGCTCTTCAAACGGCCACGCCACCTTATTAGATATATGCAACTCAATGTAAAGACGTTGAAGACGTAGACTTTTTAAGCAAGCGCCTCTTTCGCTGCGTCTTCTGGCGTCAGACCATCATAGAATTGATCGGTAAACCATTCGATCTGTTCTTCGATATGATCTTGCGCTTCTTCCATGGTCGCACCTGCGGCGACTAAAAATCCTTCTACTTCTATGCACCAGTTAATCAGTGCCAGCGTTTCCGGATCCAGTTCTTCTTCTTTCTTGGCCATGATTTTGCTCCCTCATTTATTCGTTGATGACGACAGTGTCACATGAGAAAAGCTGGAAAGAAAGTACCGCAAGACCTTTTCTGTAGAAGCCATCACAAAACTTTGCCGACGACAGCGAAAGTTATCCGCTTGATTCAACAGGCCTCAGTTTTCTATTGATCATTCGGAATGCTGCGTAAGAAATGAAAAAGCGCTGAATCCGCGCTTTTTTTACTGGCCTTCGAATACATCTTCGCTGGCGGTTTTCAATTCTTTCGCTTCTTCCACCATCCTGCGATGTGCGATGCGTTTGCGCATGATCTCCGCATGTTGTTTCGCCGTCATAGGCGGCGTTGTCATCAAGTCTTTCAACAAGGCGATATTGGTGTAGTTGTTTTTAATGAGACGGCCCAAGTTGCTGACTCCGAAGTTAATTATCAACATCACTGCCTGCCGGAAAACCGGGAAGCATTTAAAACGATCACGTCTCTGTATTTTGCACCATATTAAAGTCTTTATGATGACGGATGAAAAAATAGCCGACTCAAGCAACACAAAACGCTGTAATCGAAAAAAAGCCCCGCAAGACTTTGGCTGCGGGGCTTAAACCTTCCTTGGGAGGAAAGAAGAGATTCGGTAAAACCTTGGTTCGGAATTGCCGGTCAAGCTTGCTGACCTGCCGCTTCGGCCGCATGACAGCGTTTGGTGATGCGGGCTTTTAGATGCGCCATGCTTGGACGCAATATCTTCGCAACAATGATGCTGGTCAAACCGCCGCAACCGTTCATCAGCATAACCGCGGATAACTCTTGCAAACGCGGCGACCACTGCAACAACTATGCGATGAAACTGGCATGGACGTTGCCTACTGCAGGTCGCATTGAGATATTCCAATGATTGTTAATTCGCGTTCAACGAATCGTGTTGCTGTTGCGTTAAGCGTAAGCCGCCTGGAAACGCATTTGCGAAGCGACTCGCGGTTTTTTCTGAGCAATGCTGTTTGCTTTGCTGAACAGAGCAGCGCGCGATACGACAGGTTTAGCTTCTTTTGCTACGACAGTAGTAACTGTTGGTGTTTGTGCAAAAGCGCGCAAACGTAATTCAGCAGCCAGCTCTGGGTTCGATTGAGCGATTTGATTGGCTTTGCGGGACAGTGCAAATGATGTAGACATGATATTTTCTTTCTCTCTAAATTTAATAAACCTTGTTGGTGAGTTGAAGTATAGGGATGGAAGAGATATAAATCTAATTTCGATTTTAGATATGAGTTATACTTTTTGTGAATAATATAAAAATTTATTAATGCCCTCGTGGAAATGCAGCTATGAGCTTTTTAACCCTCGATTTAAATTTGCTGCGTGTTTTTGACGCAGTCATGACAGAACAAAATTTAACGCGTGCAGCCAATCTACTGGCGATGACGCAACCAGCCGTGTCAAATGCGTTGCGCCGTCTGCGCGATACGCTAGGTGATGAACTGGTTATCCGTACCGCGCACGGTGTTAAGCCAACTTCGCGCGCCACCGAATTGTGGCCTATCGTGCGGCGTGCTTTATCCGACCTGGAAGCGGCTGTTACACCAGATACTTTTGATGTGTCACTCGCTACCACAACTTTCCGCATGGCGATGGCCGATGCAACTGCAGCCTTGTGGTTGCCTTTTCTGGTTCGTGCCATTGAAAAGGAAGCGCCCGGCTTGAACGTGCGCATGGTGCCGCTGACTACGCGTGAACCTAGGCCTATGTTGTTGCGTGGTGATATTGATCTGGCGATCGGCTTTTTCCCGGGCGTCGTGGCGCAATTGGCGAGTGGGCAAAACACTGCCGTTTCGCAAATCCGCCATGAGCGCCTGTACACCGGTGAATATGTGTGCGTGATGCGCAAAAATCACCCATTGGCGAAGGAAGAACTGACGCTGGACTCATACTGCGCCGCCCATCATTTGCTAGTAAGTTTTTCAGGGCGTGCAAAAGGTTTGATGGATGATGCTTTATCCGAACTGGGTCGTGAACGCCGCATTTTGTTGACGGTTAACCAGTTTTTTACAGCAGGTAAAGTTGTTGCAAGTTCAGATTTGATTACGGTATTGCCGCGCCATTTGATCGCGTCTACCGGGATGGCTGAAGCTTTGGTCGTCAAGGAGTTGCCATTTGTATTGCCGGATGTCCACGTCGACATGTTGTGGCATGAACGCGATGCCCGTAACCCGGCGCATAAATGGTTGCGTGAACAATTAAGCGCCAGTACGGACGATGGAATTGGACGTAATTTTAAAAAACGCCTTTAATTAGATGTGCGGTGAATTACCGATAAAGCCCGCTAACTGCGGGTTTTATCGGTATCAATCATTTTTGAAGAACCATCGTCAGCAGAAATATGCCTCTCGGAAATATCTTATTGAACTCGCAAGATACAAATCAGTCTTATTTTTTTTGACTCCTCATATTTGGGTATTACTTATGCCACGCACAAAAAAAATAATGATGTGGAGCACGGTCGGGTTGTTTGCAATCCCGCTTGTTTTTGTACTCTTCCTGCTGCTGTTCGAATGGAATGCAGCACGGCCTTGGATCAATCAAAAGGTAAGTGAGGCGACCGGGCGCAATTTCGCCATCAATGGCGATCTGACGTTGAAGTGGCGACGCACACCAGCTGCGACCGACACCTGGCGCGACTGGATTCCGTCACCGCAACTAAGCGCGCATGACGTCACCCTCAGCAATCCCATCGACTCCAAAACCGAAGTTCACATGGTGGAGGTAAGGCACATTACTTTTTCAGTTAATCCTCTGCCATTGTTAAATAAAACGATTGTGATCCCCACCTTGCAACTCGACGATCCGATCGTCAGGCTGGACCGCAAGCGTGATGGGAAAAACAATTGGACCTTCGAGAAAAAGGAGCCATCAGCATGGACGCTGGATTTACAACGCCTGCTTTTCTACAAAGGCGAAATAAGCTTAAAAGACGAGATCAAACGTATCGACGCAAAGGCAAGCATCGATTCTCTTGAACCTAGTAAAAAGAATGATTATGTCGTCGGCTGGAAATTATCCGGCACCTTTAATGGCGCCAAAATAAGCGGCGACGGTAAAGCGGGGGCTTTACTTGCACTGAAAGATGTGGACGAACCTTTTCCACTCGTCGCCAACTTGAATGTTGGTAAAACTTCGATACGCGTAAACGGGA
>Ga0326733_1000619_pt1 | contig 10216 bp, 8 predicted proteins | sample 14_GP2_308_FD_207946 | JGI IMG/M metagenome (GOLD analysis project Ga0326733, IMG submission 207946) | Glacier ice microbial communities from Ngari, Tibet, China - 14_GP2_30.8 | ecosystem: Environmental > Aquatic > Freshwater > Ice > Glacier | place: China: Ngari, Tibet | collected 2018-07-17 | reverse complement strand
GTGGTCGTGGCTCAGCGTCCCGTCCAGCAGCCGCGACAAGCCCGTGGCCGTCGTCGGGCCCGTCGAACTCAGCAAATAATCCGTGTACAGGTCCAGCGTGCAAGTCATCATAAAGCGCCTAAACGAACAAACGAACCCAACGACTGCGTAACATCAGGTAGTACTTCTGGCCATCGGAGGAAGTGTGCACCGCCTCGGGGTGGCGTTTGAAGAGGCGGCTAACGGGTAGCTTGCCGGTCAGGGCCACCACGGCGTCGTTGGCCCGACGCAAGTTGTCGAGCGAGAAGTACCAATTCACCGCGTTCTCCAGGGTGGCCAGCGCCACGTGCTTGGTGGCGTGGGCCATGCGCGTCAGCCCCAGGTTGCAGCCGTACGCCATGAGGCCCGCGAAGAAGACCCGCTCAGCGGGCCGGGGCGGCCGATTACGCGGACTCCAGTGGGTGAGGCAGTTGGTGAAGTGGCACTGCTGGTTAACGGTATGCAGCACCTCGTGCAAGGAAATCAGGCCCGGTCCAGGAAACAGCGGCCGGGTAGCGGGGGCGTCCGGCTCCACGGGCCGGGCGGGTGTCAGGAAGCGGGGGCGCCCGTTGGCACGCGGGCGCACGCCGGGGTTGGTGCCGGCATCCAGTCGCTCACAGGTGCGGGCAAAAGCGGTGGCCAGCTTGGCTTGTAACTCGGCCAGCCAAGGCCCCGGCTGGCGTAGGTGCACGAGGTCCGTTTGCGCCAGTAACGCGTCCCGCTGCCGCTCCCAGGCAATGGCGTCGAGCAGGTAGGTATCGAAGGGGCGGTAGCGCAGCGAGTGGACCAGGTTCAGCTTGCCGGCTTTCAGGTGGTCGGCCACGTGGCCGGCCAGCAGGGCCTTATACAGGGAAACAGGGCTTTCGGCTTGCGCCAAGGCGGCCCGTTCCGCTGCTTTCAAAAAGGTAGTCGGGGGCTGCGGGCTCACCTGTCCGTCCCGCGTCCGGTACTGGGCAAGGGCCTGCGCCAGCGGGCTATCGGCCGCCCCTTCGTAGGCCACGGTGCGCAAAATCTCGCCTAGTCGCCGCTGCAGGGTACGCGAGCGCGCTTCGATAATCTGATAGTAGGGGCCGATGCTACTGCCCCCGCCCCCTTTGCGTAATTGCTGCGCCGTTTGGCCCAGTTGCGCAAAATCCGCCACGGCCGGGGTTTGCAACCAGGCCAGCAAGGCCGTCACCTTCTCCTCGTTGGTGCGCGCAAACGAAAAGGCGACTTCTTCCAACTGCGCCAGGGCCGCGCCGTGGCTCACCACGCCTTCCAGCACCTGGCGCAGCTGGCCGGCTGAGTCCTGCTGCTGGCGGTAGACGCGCTCCTGCGTTTCCCGCTGGGCGGCGTTGCGGTGGGTTTGCACGGCCTGCAGCAGCGTTTCGGTCAGCAGGTCGCCGACTTGGTAGTACTGGTAGACCACGAAGCAGAGCACCATCAGGTATTTCTTGTCGGCCTGCTGCTGCACCTGAAACACCTGTGTCCGCTCCACGTAACGCGCGTAGTAGCGTACGACTTCCTCCGATAAGTCCAGGGCCTGCACCACGGGGTACACCTGGATAAACAGCGTCTGCAGCACGGCGTAGTCCTGCACGTTGGCGCGGATAGCTGTTGGGCGCATCAGCTCCAGGCTGCGCTTGAGCGTGGTCAGACGGTAGGGCCGGTGCGAATGGGCCGGGGCATCTTCTTCCGTCGTAAATAAAGTATCTAACTGCTGGCGCACGGCCGGCGTCAGGTGGTGGGCTAGCTGCGTGACGAGCTTGTTGCTCGACCGTGCGGAAGGCCTCCGTGACGAGGCCGGCCAGCGCCGCATAGGTCGGCACTTCCCCGCGATGGGCACGGATGTAGTTGGCGGCGGAGTGAAACACGGCGACCGGATTCATCTGCTGACGGGCAAAATGCGTCACCTGCTGGCGCACGCCGATTTCGGCTTGCTCAAAAGGCAGTACGCCAAACTGCTGCAGAATATGCTCGCGGTGGTAGAAGCGGGTGGTCTTATCGTAGCGCGCCCACTCGACCGCTCCCAAGTGGTAACGCTGCTGCACGTACGCTTGGTCAGCCGCCAGGAACCGGTCAACGGGAAAGAAGCGCCCGGTGGCCTTGAAGTAGCCGATCTGCAGCACGAAGCCGCCCCGGCTGTGCGGGGCCAGCAGCGTGGCCAGAAACTGGGTGGCCCAGTCGGGCAAGGCAAAAAAGAGCTGCCGCTGGGGGTGATTGAAAACAGGCGGCTGGTCGAAGGCACGACGCTGGGTGGCGTCGAGCAAGGGGAGGTGACGGGCCGTTAGGAGGGGAATAAATCCTAAAAGTAGCCCGTTGGCTTGTACAGTGAAACGAACGTATTTCTGTACAATCCAACCCGAGACACCCGCTGGGGTAAAGCAACGCCGAAACCAGCCGATTTGGTACAGAAAACTTGTTCAGCAATCAAAGTACAAACAAGGGTGCCTTCGCAACGGATAAACTGTACTTTGCCCCATGAAAATCGGCTACGCCCGCGTCTCAACCCGCGACCAGAACCTGGAACTGCAACTCGATGCCTTGAACAAAGCGGGCTGCGAAGTCATCTACCAGGAAAAGGTGTCCGGGGCCAGCACCAGCCGCCCCGAGCTGGAGCGGCTGCTGACGCAGCTGCGCACCGGCGACACGGTTTACATCTACAAGCTCGACCGGTTGGGACGCTCGCTCAAGCACCTGCTGCAGGTGGTGGGCGACTTCCAGCAGCTGGGTGTGGGCCTGGTTTCCCTCACCGATGCCATCAACACGACCTCGGCCCAGGGCCGGCTTGTGTTTAACCTGTTTGCTTCGCTGGCCGAGTTTGAGCGCGAACTGATTCGCGAGCGCACCCACGCCGGGCTGGCCGCGGCCAGCGCCCGGGGCCGGGTGGGCGGCCGCCAGCGGGGCCTCTCGGAGCAGGCCGAACGCACGGCCATCATCGCCGAAACGCTTTACCGCGAGCAGCAACTCGGCGTCAACGAGATTGCCCAGCGTCTGGACATCTCCAAGGTCACCCCTTATAAGTACTTACGCCACCGAAAGGTAGTCATCCACGCGCACCGCAAGACGGCAGCTGCCAAGGCCACCGATTAACTTTTGGACCAAACTTTTAACCAAGGCCATAGCTGCGTATTGACCGCTTGGTTGCGGGCGGGACCTTCACGCGGGTTTAGCAGTACAAGCAACACTTCAGTCACGCTGGCACTTGGCGGTAAGCTGAACGCCCTGGTCGGTGTAAACCAACAGGTAGTTGCCGCTAGCAAGGGCTCCCAGGCTGAAACGGGTTTCTGCCTCGCCAGCCGTGACCACGTAGGAAGCTACTTGCTGGCCCACGAAATTGAACACCGCGAGGCGGGCCACCGCCGTGGCCCGCGGGTGCACCAGGGTAGTCTGCCCGGTGCCGGGGTTGGGGTACACCTGCAAAAGAGGGGCTGCGCCCGTGGCCGCATCGCGCGTGCCGGTCACTACCACCGCGGCCACCAAGCTGTTCAGGTAATTCTCGAGGTTGGTGTAGCCGTTGGCGGCAATGCCTTGGCGGTCGGCGGCCAGGGCCGGGTTCAGGCCGTTGGCCAGCTCATACGTGTCGGGCATGCCGTCGCGGTCGGTATCGACGGGCGGTGGGCCGCAGTTGAGGGTGGGCCAGGCCCCGGTGGTCTGGCTGTAGGGCGTGCCGTGCGGAAAGCCGCCCTGCACGTCGATGATGGCTCCGGTGCGGTTGCGCACGTCGTCCACGATGCGCTGGTCGAGCGCGTCGCGGGCCGGCAGCACGCAGCCCGCCGACTGCAGCACCGAGGTGTAAGCATCGAGCGCCGTTTGGGTGGGCATGGGCACGATGGTAAAAGGGGTGCTCACCTTCGACTGCACCGTATCGGCCAGCGTGCCACCGCTCATCAGCACCCCGCGCCAGTTGCGGGCCGTGACCAGCGGCGAGCCGTTCACGTAGTTGCCGCTCAGGAAGATACGTGGGTACGGCAGCACCGGGGCGGTGGTGGTGCGGCTGGGGTTCATCACCTGGGCGCGGCGCGGCACGCCGCCACTACTGGTGTTGGGCGTAGACGGGCCCCATTTGTAGTAGTTATTCACCATGTTGTAGTTGCCGCCCTCGCCGCCGTTGCTGCTGTACGCCTCCCAGTCGTAGATGACGTTGTTGCGGAAGTCCACGTTTTCGGTGCCCGCCGCCACCGGCGTGAAGCCGCCGCTGCCCGCAAAACGGGGCATCCGGCCCTTGCAGTGGGCAATGAGGTTGTGGTGAAACGAGGCCCGCCGGCCGCCCCAGATGCCTCCGAAGCCGTGGCGCTCAAAGTCGGTGTTGCCGGGCTCAAAGTGGTAGGAATAGTTGAGCGGCTCGCTGATGAGGTTCCATTGCAGCGAAGTGCTGTCGCCCTCGTAAAAGGTAAAAGCCTCGTCCGTGCTCCAGCTCATCGAGCAGTGATCGATAATGGTTTTTAGGTTGAAGCGCCCATTGAAGGCGTCGCTGTCGCCGCTGCCCGGCACCATGCCCAGGTTCTGGTACCGGTCGCCGAGGCGAAAGCGCAGGAACCGCACGATGACGTTGTTGCCGCTCACGCTCACCTCGCGGTCAGCCAGGCAGATGCCATCGCCGGGCGCGGTCTGGCCCGCCAGGGTAGTGTTGGCTGGTATGCGCAGGTTGGCAGCCAAATGGATAGTGCCGCATACCCGGAACACCACGGTGCGAAAGGGGGCTGCTGTGGCCGATTGACTGCACGCGTAGCGCAGGGTGCCGGGCGTGTTGGTGTCGGCCAGGCTGGTCACCTCGTACACCGTGGTGGGCTGCGCGGGGCGGCCGCGGCCGCCGCTCGTGTATTTGCCTGCCCCTTCGGCCCCCGGGAAGGACACGAGTTGGGCCTGCGCCGCCGGGCCGGTCAGCAAGCCGCCGAGCAAAACGGCCAGCCCGGCCGCCGGCCGCCACGCATGCAAAGGCGAAAATCGCCGGATACTCGGCCAGGATTTGTTCATGTTAACCAATTTAAACCAGTCAAGGCAGCGCGGAGCACTGCCGGAGTAGGCGCGGAGGAATAGGAGAAGCTAAAAGTCCAAAAAAGGCAGGCGGGTTTGTGCCCCCGCCTGCCTTCTGGTCAGTTACTCTTTGCTTATGGCGGCCGAGCGGCGCCCTTGCGCGTCGGCGTACACCACCAGGTAGTGGCCGGTGGCCCAGGCTCCCAACGGCAAGCGGGTGTGCACCGTGCCTGGCACCGGCGCGAAAGCAGCCACTTGCCGGCCGTCGAAGCGGTACACCAGGATTTGGGCACCGGACGTGGCAGCAGTGTGGGCTACGGTCACTTCGCTGGCGGCGGGGTTGGGGTACACCACCAGTACGTTTTTGGCCACGGCGCTGCGGGTGGCGCTCACCGTTTGCGCCTCCCCTTTTACTTGCACGTCGCGCAGCAGGGCGTAGCGGCCGGGGCTCCCGCTGCCGCAGCTCCAGTACAGGCGCAGGGTTAGGGTTTGGCCGGCGGGCAGCAGCAGGCTGGTATTGGCCAGGGCCAGGCGGTACTGGTTGCTGGCGTTCAGGCCGTTGGTCTGGTTGGGTAGTAAAATGGGCACCGCGAAGCCGCCGGTGGCGCCGGTCAGCAGCGAGCCGCCGGGGCCTTTACCGCCCACCACATCGGCGGAGTCGCTCACGAAGTTGCTGCGCGAGTAAACCACGGCCAGCTTGGTGTTGCTGACAGTGCCGTAGAAGGCCGACTTCAGTAGCAGCGAGTCGATTCGCACGGCCCGGCCGGTCGCCGTCACGGTGAACTGCTCGTAGAAGCCGCGGTTCAGGTTGCCGCCGGGGCCGCCTGCGGCCGTGGTCCAGGTACCATCGCCGTTGGCGGTGGCGCTGAAGGCCTGCCCGTTGCGGGCCGAATACGCTGGGATGGTGGGCACCGTGGTGCCATTCGATACAAATAGGCGGCGCAACTGCGACGCGCTGGCCATGAGGTTGGCCGAGCGCACCGCGGCGCTGTCCTGGTTGCTTACACGCATAGACCAGATTTGCAGCACGTTGGAAATCGGTTCCGGCGTGTTCACCCGGCTTCCCGTCACGGCGGTGTTCACGGTGGCGGCCCCCGCGCTGGCTTGCGTCACATTGCCCGAGTAAGTACCCACGGCGGCAGCGTTCAGACGCACGCTCACCGTGGTGGTGGGAATGGCGTTGTTGGTCGGCGTGAGGACAATGCTGGTGTTCCAGACAGCGCCCCCGTTCACCGAAATCTCAAAGCCGGCCGGAGCCGTCAGGGTCACGTTGCTGGTCAGGTTGTCGCCGGCCAGTTGGTAGGTCCGGGGGGCTGAGGGGCCGTTGGTGTACTGCGTGAAAGCGGGCAGCGAGGCGGTAGCCGTGAGCGTGGGCACCCGCGAGATGGTCACGGTGTCAGAAATATGCGTGGCCAGGCCGGCCTTGGTGGCCCGCACGTAGTAGTGAAAGGCCGAGCCGGCGGCTGGCACGGCGTCGCTGGCCAGGAAGTTATAGAGCGAGTCGCTGGCCGCCGTTTGCGTGCCCACGGCGGTGTAAGTGCCACGGCGCGTAGTGGCGCGCAGCAGCTCGTACTGCACCCCGGCAATGCCCCAGCTGGCGTTCCAGCGGAAGGCGGTGACGCTGGCGCCGCGCACGCCGCGGAAGTTGGTCACGGCAATGGGCTGCGCAAACGGGGCGCACACGGCGGCGGCCACGGTGCAGGGGTCCCAGCTGCCCAGCACGGCGCTCTTGGTGTAAGCCGCCGTGTCGGCGTCCTGCAGCTGGCGCGACCACGGCACGCGCTGGCTCGTGTTTACGAGACGGCCGCGGAAATCCCGGCTTTTGTATTCGGCAAAGGTGATGAGGGCCGTGTTGGTGCCCGCGTCCCAGGTGCTCCAGCCCTCGGCACGGATGATGCCGGCGCCGTAGGTAGCCTTCAGCAGCACCACCTTGTTGTTGGCAAAGGGCATCGACGCGCCGGTGGAGTTCTGCCAGGGGCGGCCCAGGAAGTAGCTGGTCAGGCCGTGGTTGGCCGGAATGATGCAGTTGCGGAAAACGTAGCCGTAGGCCTGCCCCTGGGGCGTGTTGGCCGCCGTGATGTAGGAGGCCCCGGCCGCGCTGCGCGTTTTAGCATAGATAACGCAGCGTTCAAAAATGGCCGTTGAGGAGCCGAAGATGAAGTCCACCGTGCCGTCGATGTAGCAGTTGCGGAAGTAGTGCTTCACCGGTGAGGTGGCGCTGGGGTTTTGCGAGAGCACCGTGTCCTGTCCGCCCAAAAAGCGACAGCCCTGGAATACGGCCCGGTCGCCCTGCACGTTGATGGCCAGGGCCTGCGGGCTTTCGCCGGTGGTGTTTTCAAAGGTGATGTTGAAGGCCGCAAAGTCCGCTGCGTTGATGATGACCGACGCCGAGTTGCTGGTGCCGTAGGTGCCGCCGCCGGGCATGGGCTTGCCAGAAAAGTCGTCGAAAGTGAGGACCGTGTTGGCCACGCTCTGCCCGATGAAGTGCAGAAACGTCTTGTTGGCCGGTACGCTGATTTTTTCCTTGTAGCGCCCGTTTCGGATGAAGATGGTAAACGGCGCAGTACGGCCCACAGGCGCCGCGTTGATGGCGGCCTGCACCGTGGTGAAGCTGCCGGTGCCGTCCTGGGCCACGGTCAGGTCGAATGCCTGGCCGCGGGCCATGCCAGCAGAAGCCAGGAGCGCAAAGACCAGCAGGCCGTACCGCAGCTGGCATTGTAGGGTAATGAGTAGTTTCATTAGTAAAAAATGAGGTGGTGAAAGCCCGTGTTTTCTAGCCGCATAGCCAGACCGCGGGTTGATTTTACTGGGTGTCGGCAAGCCTTTCTCATCCTAATATTACCAGCGCAAGGAGCCTTAATCGTTGGATTTCGGCACATATTTTTGCGCAATCGTTGCCGGGAACGTTCTCATCTTCCACGCCGGACGCGCTGCCGGTGTCTCGTCCGGCTACAGCTATACATTAGACTTGTTCCTGAATAAGAAATGGTCAAAGATTTTAGCCGATTATGATGCCTGAATGGTCTTTTTGGTTTGGCCAAGCTTGTATCCTTGGATTCTTTGAGCAGCCCCCGTTTCTGGTGTCAAATACGACTTGGAAAACCACCGATTTCTTATTGAGGAACAAGTCTGAGGTATAAAAGAGGCCCATACTCTGGTTCAAACTGGCGTAGTTTCCAGTCGAGGTTTCGCCCAAGGAGTAGGTGCCCGGCCGAAACGCGTCGCGCAAGGCCAGGTACATTTGCCCCTGTGAGGTGGTCGGGTAAACCAAGAGAGAATTGGGTGGTAATTTCCCGAACCCATGGAAAAAGCTCCACCGACCAAACGGCCGCGTTATGATGCGGCCTTCCGCGCCGAAGCCCTGCGGCTGGCCAGTGAAAGCCGCTCCACGCTGGCCGCCGCCCGCGCCCTGAATATCGATGCCAAGCGGCTCTATGCCTGGCAGAAAGCGGCCCAACAGCCCTTGCCCACAGACCCGGCCGAAGCCGCCGAAGTGCGGACCCTGCGCGCGGCCAACAAACGGCTCGCGCAGGAGATGGACATTTTAAAAAAAGCCATCGCCATCTTCTCGCATCCCCTGACCCCATGAGTCCGATGCATTTCATTGACCAGCAACGTACTCATTACGCCGTCCAGCAACTGTGCCAGGTGCTGGACGTGGTGCCCAGCCGCTACTATGCCTGGCGGCACAGGCAGGCGGCGGGGGCGATGAGGACCCGCGAACCGACTTGGGAAACGGAAATGCTCGCCGTGTTCGACCACCACGAACGTCGCTACGGCACCCGGCGCCTGCAGGTCGAATTACGGGAAAAAGGCCACCGGGTGGGGCGCCAGGTCCTGTGCACGGGCCTGCGCCGCCACGGACGCAAAGCTTTGCAGCCCAAGTCCTTCGTCCCGCGCACCACCGATTCGACCCACGGGCAGCGCTGCGCCCCGAACTTGCTGCTCGACCAGCCGCGCCCGGCCCAGGCCAACCGGGTGTGGGTGAGCGACAGCACGTATTTGCCCCTGGCCAATGGCACGTGGGCCTACTTGTGCGCCTTTCAGGACGTGTGCACCAAGCACGTGGTGGGCTGGCAGGTGCGGGCCGACATGCCCGAAGCCCTGGTCACCAGTGCGTTGCAGCGAGCGCTGCTGGCCCAACGGCCCGCCCCCGGCCTGATTGTGCACTCCGACCGGGGGGGCCAGTACGTGGGCAACGCCTACAAAGCCTTGCTGCACGGGGCCAACGCCCAGCTCTCGCACAGCCGGCGCGGCGAATGCTACGACAACGCGCAAGCGGAAAGTCTGTGGTCCCGCCTCAAAACCGAGGTGCTCGAAGCCCGCGACTGGCCCGTCTTTTCCGATTTAGCGGATGCCCAAGTCAGCGTTGCCGCGTATTTTGATTACTATAATCATGACCGTCGCCACTCCAGCATTGGCTACCAAAAGCAGTATCAGTTTCACCAACAGCTACTTAATCATATCGCCCAATTCTCTCCTGCTTAACTAGACCACCTCACTCTGCCCCCACCAACATCCGCCGCCAACTGCCCTAACGGGAATTTGCTGTTCTGCCTCTTCTGCTACCCAAGTCCTGCGTTACTTTCTCAGCTCTTCAAACACCCCTCCATTGTGAACAAACAGCCGGGCCATCGAGTAAAGGCCGTTGCTGTCCTTTATAAATTCAATCTGCGCATTCCCGTCTAGAACAAACAGGTTTTTAGATATATGCGCCAGCTGGGTTTTATTGCCTGAGATGGTACATACAAGCTTTTCCCCTTCCCGGGTGATGACCAAGGGGCCGTAGGTTCCGGCGAAGTAGTCAAACTGATCCAAGGGGAGTGTGCCAAGGTCCCCATTAACGTGGAGGGCGTTAATCAGGTATTCCACTTTTTGTTTCTCCTTAACCGTTTTCACGGTTGCCTGACGTTCCCGAAAGATAAGCTCCTGGGCTTTTATCAGGGCTTTGGCGGCTTCTACTTCCACATCGGGCAGTACTCCCCTTCCTTCCCAGTCGGTTTGCGTAACCGGATTCAGGGACCGGGCAAAGGGAATCTGCACGACAAAGCCCTGCCCCACCGAAAAGGGCATCGTGGGATGCGCCCCACCGCCGGTAACCTCTCCGATGATGGTGGCCCGCTTCGCCTGTTGCATGGCGTAGCTGAAGTCCTCCGCAGCGGAAAAGGTCTTTTTGCTGGTCAGAATATAGACGGGCATGGAAAGCGTCAACCCATCTGTCTTGGCTGGGTCGGCGTAATAA
>Ga0326733_1000618_pt1 | contig 10226 bp, 14 predicted proteins | sample 14_GP2_308_FD_207946 | JGI IMG/M metagenome (GOLD analysis project Ga0326733, IMG submission 207946) | Glacier ice microbial communities from Ngari, Tibet, China - 14_GP2_30.8 | ecosystem: Environmental > Aquatic > Freshwater > Ice > Glacier | place: China: Ngari, Tibet | collected 2018-07-17 | reverse complement strand
GCAATGGCTCGACGAAGTGCTCGACCGCAACCAGCGTCCGCCGCCACCGCCGCCGTCAGCTCCGCGCGACCCGCTTGAGGCGCGGCCCGAGGCGGCGCAATAATAGCCGCGCCGCGGCGACGTCGCCGTCGTAAAGCTCGGCCTGGAGCGCGTGGAAGCCCGGGCCGTGGTTCATGTGCACTCGGTGGGCGACCTCATGCGCGACGACATATGCGCGCACCGTTGGCGGGGCGAGGACCAGCCGCCAATTGTAACGGATCGCGCCTGAAGCCGAACAGCTTCCCCACCGAGTCCCGGCATCACCGACGCTGACCGGAGCGTCGATGATCCCGTGGCGCGCACACAGGATGCGTGTCTCGTCGACCAGTTGCAGCCGCGCTTCCTCGCGCAGCCAGCGGGCGATGCGGTCGGCAAAGCGGTCCGCCGGACCGCCGCAGGTCACGCTGGCTTCGCTCAGGCGCGGCGTGCGGGGCGCCGCCGCATCCCATTGCAGCAACAAATCGCCGCCATCGAACGGGATCATCGCGCCCGGCAGCAGGGGCTCAGAAGGCTCGATCCGCGCCAGTTGCGCCTCGACCCAGGCTGATTGCTGGCATGCCCAGTCGAACGCGGTCTTGCGGCTCATCCGGCGCGGCATGGTCAGGCGGAGGACGCCGCGCGGCTCGTCCAGCGCGAGCCGCAAACGGCGCGCGCGCGGATGCGTCCGGACATCGACTGGCCACGGCAGGCCGCTCAGTATGACGGGTTCAGAGGTCGCGTTCGACAAGGTGATATTCGAGCTCGCCGGCGTCCACTTCGCTGATCGTCCAGCCGCGGGTCGACTGCCCCGCCTCGTGAACCGTTTCCCGGCTACCCGAGACGAGATAGTGCCAATCGCGCAGCGGCTGGCCCTCGAAGCGCAGGCGGTATGCGCAGGTGGTTGGAAGCCACTCGAGCTCGTCGAGCTTGGCCGGGTCGAGCTTGACGCAATCGGCGACGTGGCGCTTGCGGTTGGGATAATCGGTGCACTGCCCGGCGCGGCGGTCGAGCAATTTGCACGCGACGTTGGTCGGGTAGAGTTGGCCCGTGTCCTCATCCTCGAGCTTGTGCAGGCAACAACGCCCGCAGCCGTCGCACAAGGCCTCCCACTCGCCCCGGTCGAGTTGGGCCAAGGGCTTTTCCCAAAAGGCTTTTGCGTCATTCATCGTGGCGCCAGCCATGATCGGCCAAGCTGGCGCGGGCAAGCCAAATCGGGCACGGTGACGGGATAGTATCGATGGAGCGACCAATGACCGCGGCACGAACCTGCTTGATGATTGCGCTTGGCTGGATGGCCGCCGCTGCGCCCTTGGCGGCCCAGGGCAAGCCCGAGAGCGAAACCTTGCTTGAGGCGATCAAGGAGCAGCGCACCAATGATGTGATCGATCTCGTTACCAAACGGGGCCGGGCAATCGTCAACGTGCGCGGCTATTCGGGCGCGACCCCGCTGACCGCCGCGATGCGCAATCGGTCGACGTCCTACGTCAATTATCTGCTTGAAAATGGCGCCGATCCCAATCTGGCCGACAAGAATGGCGATAGTGCGATGATGATCGCGGCCCGACTGAATTTTCTGGAGGGGATCAGCACCATGATCGCGGCCCGTGCCACGATCGATGCCACCAATCGCCAGGGCGAAACCGCCTTGATCATCGCGGTTCAGAATCGCAGTCTGCCCGCGGTGAAACGCTTGCTCGAGGCCGGCGCCAGTCCGACCCGGACCGACAATGCGTCGGGGCTTAGCGCGCGGGACTATGCCGTTCGTGACCGGCGCTCGGCGGATATCCTCAAGCTGCTCGATACGGTCAAGAAGAAGCCGGTGTTCGTGGCCGGGCCGATCATTCAATAATTTTACTGGCCCGCGCCCAGGGTCGGATCGATTTGTGCCGAAAGGCGCCGCGCGGCGCGGCGTGCGAAGCGAAGCAATTCGGCCTTGCGCCGCGCCGGGGCAAGCGGGCGATGTGCCGCCTCGCGCCAGATCGCGGCATCGTAGCGGTCGGCGACCAGCAGCCCCGCCTCACCGGGCAGGAAGCGATCCTGGTCGAGGATGGTCGCCAAGGCCGATGGCACCGCCCAATAGAAACGGTCGCAATAATCGAGATAATCGGTCCACTTCCCGTCGCCGAGCAAATCGGCCTTGCTGACCTTGATTTCGACGATGACGAGTTGGCCCTTGCCGTCGATCGCCATCATGTCGGCACGGCGGCCATTGGGCAGCGGGACTTCACAAATCGCGAACAGGTCCTGACGGCAGAACAAGCGGGTGACCCCGCGAGCGACCTCACCCGCGATCGGCGGCTGGTCGGCGAAACAATCGGGAATCGGTGCTGAGGCCATCTGGCATCGCTAGAACAAAAGGGGGTCGCGGGAAAGTCCGCAGGTAACGCCTAGCGGTAGAAGACGTGATTGCCGAGCGTCGCGACCCGGGTCAGGCGCCAGCCCGGCGAAACCCGGCGAGCGTGGAAGAACAGCGCCTTCGACACTGGCGTCGGGGCAAGCTTGCGATCGACGATCTGCGCTATGGCGACGGCGTTTTTCCACTGCAGGCCCGAACGCGCGATCGGCGGCATCGACTTGCCGCGAACGAAGCTGAACTGGCTGCGCTGATAAACCACCCCGCAATAGGAGGATGGGAAGCGTCCCGAGACCGCGCGATTGGCGATGACGTGACCGACCGCGAGTTGGCCCTTGAGCGATTCGCTCTTCGATTCGAAATAGATTGCGCTGGCGAGGCATTCGAGTTCTCGGCTGCCTGCGCTGGTCGAGCGCAATTGCGCCACCATCGAGGCGAGGTCGCCCGAGACCCGTGCCGGTGATGTATCGAGGGCGGCGGGCGCATCGTCCTGCGGCGCGAGTTCATCGGATTGGCTGGGGACGTAGGGATCGTTGGTGATGACGGCCGGGACGACCATCGCTGGCAGTTCGCTCATTCCGCTTAACAATGGTTCGCTCGTCAGGCCGGGACGGACCTGGGCCGGGGCGACGGTCGCAGCACTCAGCGCGGCCAAAACCAGGAAAACGGAACGAAACGAATGCAGCATCAACTACCCAAAAGATGCGGTGGATCGACCGGTCGGCAGGCAATGTGCGTACATATTGCCCGCCGGGGTGATCCCCCGACTGCGTGGCACTTACTCGGCTGATTTGCCCAGAGGAGTGCCCCCCGCTCTGTCTGGGAGCCGTTTTTCCGATTGGTTCCGTGGGGTCAACCTATCGAGGTCGTTTCAGCGATGAATCGTTCTGCGTTCGCGACGTCCACCTCGATTAACCATAAATCAGGGTCGTTTTTTCGGCGAATTTGTGACCAATCGCTTACGGTTTTGGCCGACGAATCAGCTGGCGGCCCGCATGTTTTCCACAGATATTCGCCATTTGCTTCGATCCCGCGCTCGAGGCACGCCGCATGCGCGCCACGTTGCATGATGAGCAGGACGATCGCCCCCCGGTCACGATCGCCGCGCGCGATTATGGTACCGAAGCCTCCCTCGACCTCGGCTCGGCGAAGGAAAGCCGATGCCTCGAGGTGCGCGGGAAGGCGATTATCCAATATGGTCGTCGCGGTTCGCGCGGTAGCCGGCAAGGCCCGACAGCGCGATGTGCGACCGCAAGAACGTGCCCGTCCCTCGCGCACATTCCTCGCCGCTCGAATCAACGATCCTCGCCTCGGCCACGAACACCCGGCGGCGGCCCGAGATCCAGCGCCCCTCGGCGCGCGCCACGCCTTGCTTCATCGCCTTGGTGAAATGAAGGTTGAACGCGGTCGTCAACAGGAAGCGATCGCTGACCAATGTATTGGCGGCGTAAAATGCGGCATCGTCGAGCATCTTGAAATAGACCGTGCCATGCGCCGCGCCGGCGGCGTGATAGGCGTCGGGAGCGACGGTGAACGAGATCTCGCTCCGCCCCGCCTCGGGCAGGGTTAAGGTCGAAGCGAAAAAGGCGTTGATCGGCGCGGAAGCATAGAGCGACTCGAGCGCACGCAAATGCGCATCGAGCCCGGTCGGCGCGGCCTCAGGCGGCATCGCGCTCATCGACTCCAAGCAGCACCGCGACCAGCGCATCGCGGTTGCGTGCGCCGCGCAGTTTTTCGACCGTCGCGGCGTTGCGCACAAGGCGGCTGACCGACGCCAGGGCCTTCAAATGATCAACTCCGGCATCGGGCGGGGACAGCAACAGAAACACCAGATCGACCTTGCCCCCGTCGATCGCCTTATAATCGACCGGGACCGAAAGCCGTGCCGCAAGCGCGTAAACCCGGTCCAGCCCGGGCAGCTTGCCGTGCGGGATCGCCACCCCGCCGCCAAATCCGGTCGAGCCGAGCCGTTCGCGATCCCCGATCGCATCGGCAATCAGCGACAGTTCTACCCCTAGCCGCGCACCCGCGATCTGCGCCAGCTGATTGACCAATTGCCGCTTGTTGTTGGCGGCAAGATCGATCCGAACCGCCTCAATATCAAGAAATTGCGAAAGCATCATAAGGCGGACTTTGCGATACTGGCGCCGGGGTGCGGCGCATGCGGTGCGCCGCCGTTAGGCCAATATGACGCGGCTTGTCACTTGGTGTTCGGCTCGACCCAGCCAATCGTGCCGTCGTCCCGACGATAGACCATGTTGAACGCCCCGCTGCGGCTGTTCTTGAACATCAGGGCGTTGGTGTGGCGCAAATCGAGCATCATGACCGCGTCGGACACGCTCGCTTCAGGGATATCAACCCGGGTTTCAGCGACGATCGCGGGCGATTCGGGCGGGGGCGCCTCGACATCGGCAGGCGAGGCGAACACGGTGTATGCGGCGTCGTCATCCAGCTTGGGCTCGCTTCCGCGACGCTCGCGCAGCCGGCTGATGTAGCGCTTCAACTGGCGTTCGATCTTGGCCGCCGCGCCGTCGAAGGCAAGGTGCGCCTCCTCGGCGCGATTGGACGCCTTGAGCACCATCCCCTGCGCCACCGGGGCGACGATGTCGCAGTCGAAGAAATCATGCGGTCCGCGCCCAAAGGTGACGTTGGCGGCGATCGTGCGGCTGACATATTTGTCCGACATCGCATTCAGGCGATCGGCGACATGGGTACGAAGCGCTTCGCCGGTTTCGACCTGATGGCCCGCGACCCTGATATCCATATTGTCAGTCCCTTTGAAATGGTTGCGCCGTTGCAATGCCTGAGGCAGCGCCGCGTTCCGTGTGCGGGATGAAGCGTTGCCACAAGGGGTTCGTCAGTCGTGCAAGGAAGCCCGCGTGGCGCTCCAGCTCGGCGCTGGTCGCCTGGTGCGGGCGCGGTTCGCGATAGGGTCGGACAAGCGCCGGCTCGCTCGATCGCGGCGCGTTGCCGGCCGGCACATCGGCCACCAGGCCAAGCCCGATCTGGCGCCCCCCGGTGAGTTCGACGTAAACCTGCGCAAGCAGTTGCGCGTCGAGCAACGCGCCATGCTTGACGCGGTGCGAGCGATCGACCCCGAAGCGGGTGCACAAGGCATCGAGGCTGTGCTTGGCGCCGGGGTGGCGCGTGCGCGCAAGGCCAAGCGTGCACACCATCCGGGTCAGGCACAAGGGCGGCCGACCGCAAGATTGAAGTTCATGGTTGAGGAAGCCGAAATCGAAGCTGGCATTATGCGCGACGAGCGGCGCATCGCCGATGAATTCGAGCAACTCAGCGACTTTCTCGGCGAAGCGCGGCTTGTCCGACAGAAAAATCCCGCTCAGCCCATGGATCGCTTCGGCCTCCCCCGGCATCATCCGGTCGGGGTTGAAATAGCAATGATAATGCCGCCCCGTCTCGACCCGGCCGAACATTTCCACGCAGCCGATCTCGACGATGCGGTCGCCCCCCGCCGGGCTGAGGCCGGTGGTTTCGGTATCGAAGACGATTTCGCGCATGTCCTGTCTAGACACCTGTCGCGAGGCCAAGACAAGTGAGGATATGGTTCACTTGGGCGCGGGTCTGGGCCAGCGTCCCCGATGTTTCCACAATGAAGTCGGCGCGCGCGCGCTTGTCGGCGTCGGGCAATTGGCGCGCCACGATCGAGTCGAATTTCTCCGGGGTCATGGCGGGCCGTGCCAGGACGCGCTCGCGCTGGAGCGATGCGGGAGCCGACACCACGATGACCTTGTCGAACGCCGCTTCGCCGTGGGTTTCGAAGAGCAAGGGAATGTCGAACAGCAAGGCGGGGGCCGTGTCATGGGTGACGATGAAGCGGGTGCGTTCGATGTGCACCGCAGGGTGGACCAGCGCTTCGAGCGCCGCCAGTTCGGGCGGATTGCCGAAGACCGCCGCGGCAAGCGCATCGCGATCGACGAACCCAGCCCTGGTCGTGCCGGGAAAGCGCCGTTCGATGGGCGCGACCAGCCGCCCGCCCTCGCTCTGGAGCGCACGCACTATCGCGTCGGCGTCGAACACCGCGATCCCGGCATTGGCGAACATCGCCGCGACGGTCGACTTGCCCATGCCGATCGACCCGGTCAGCGCGAGCTTGATCATGAGCCCGGCCTGATCATCAACGCAATCTGGCCCATAATAAGGCATCGCGATCGCGCGGCGGATCAACCCCGAACATCAGCTTGAAACTGGTCGCGGCTTGCTCGACGAGCATGTCGAGCCCGGTCACGACCGCAAGCCCGCGCGCCCGGGCGGCGAGGATCAGCGGCGTATCGACCGGGTTGCTGACCATGTCGAACACCAGAGCGTCCTTGGGCAGCAAGGCAAGGTCGCAGTTGAGGCAATCGTTTCCCGCCATGCCGAGCGGGGTGGCGTTGATCAGGACGTCGCACTCGACCGGGTCGGTCAGGGGACGCGGGGTCAGCGACAGCCCGAACTCGACCGCCAGCTTTGCCGCCACCGCCATGTCGCGCGCCTGGATGCGAACCTCTTCAATCCCGAGCAATTTGAGCGCGACCAGCGCGGCGCGCGCTGCTCCGCCGCACCCGAACAGGGTTACGCTTTTCATTCGGCGGCCGGCATTTCGCTCACGGTCGATCAAGCCGGCGATCGCCCCGACGTCGGTATTCGCCGCGAACAGTTTGCCATCGCGCATCAACAGCAGATTGGCCGCGCTTGCCGCAACGGCGCGATCGGTCGCTTCCTCCGCCAGGTCGAGCGCGAGGCGCTTGAGTGGCATCGTGACGTTCGACCCGCGCCACTCAGGATCGGCGCGCACCGCTGCTACGTATGAAGCCATGTCCTCGGCACGAACGAGGTGGCGGCGGTACTGCGCGGCGATGCCGAGCGCGTCGAGCCAGAATTGCTGGATCAGAGGCGAGCGGCTATGTTCGATCGGGTCGCCGATGACTTCGGCATAGGCGTTACCTGACGTCATGCCGCCATTCCTCTCTCGCGAAGTGCGCCCAGCAAGGGCAGCAGGGGCAGTCCAAGGATCGTGAAATGGCTTCCTTCGACCGATCCGAACAAGGTCGCGCCGCGCCCTTCCATGCGGAACACTCCGACGCAATATGCGACGTCGGGCCATTCCTGGTCGAGATATTGTTCGATATATTCTGGCGACAGGATGCGGACGTCGAGCTTCGCACTATCGACGTGGCGCCATTCGACCACGCCATTGCGCGCGACGGCGACCGCGCTCGAAAGGATCATCTGTTTGCCCGAAAAATGCGCCAGGTGGCGAGCGGCATCGGCCCGGTCGCTTGGCTTGGAATAAAGGTGCCCATCGACCGACAAGGTCGAATCGCTGCCGATGACGAAATCGCCGGGCTGATCGAGCGAAACCGCCTTGGCCTCGGCGATCCGCAACGCGAGGGCCGGGCCGTCGCCCGCATGCCCCCGCTTGATCATCTCTTCGTCGACCGATGGCGGCAGGGCGATGAACTCGACCCCGGCCTGCTCAAGCAGATGAATCCGGATCGGACTGGTCGAGGCGAGGATGAGCGGCATGAACAACCTTGTGGAAAACTCTGAGGATCGAGGTAGCCCACTCATGGGGATCAGCCCAAGCGACTAATTCGACCCCCGCGGTTCGACCCCGGTTCGACCATCGCTCCACAGGGGGTAATTGTCATCCACAGCCTGTGAGTCATGGGGAATACGATGCCGCGACTCGCGCAACTGCGCCGAGCGGCGGCCAAAACGCAGCCTGTTGGCAAAATCGGGTGGGGCGCTTAAACCCCGCTGCCAACGCCCCTACTATCACTCCATCCTTTGACTCTTATTATCTATATATAAAGGAATAGAGGGTGGTCCCTCCGATGTCCGATACGATTTCGCCGGAGAGTTCGGCGGTCGACAAGCCCTTGCTCGCCGTGCTGCGCGGTGAACGGCGTGACCCTCCGCCGATGTGGCTGATGCGCCAGGCGGGACGATATCTGCCCGAATATCGCGCCTTGCGTGCGATCAAGGGCGGCTTTCTCGACATGGCCTACGACCCCGAATCCGCCGCCGAGATCACCCTCCAGCCGCTCAAGCGCTTTCCGTTCGACGGCGCGATCCTGTTTTCGGACATCCTGATCGTGCCCCATGCGATTGGCCAAGAGCTGACCTTCGTTGCTGGCGAGGGACCGCGGCTTGCTCCGCCGCTGTCAGAAGCCTCGCTGGACGACCTCCAGCCGGTGCTGCAGCGCCTCGAACCGATCTGGGCGACCGTGACTCGGGTCAAGGCCGCGCTTGCTCCTGAGACGACGTTTCTGGGGTTTGCCGGGAGCCCGTGGACCGTCGCCACCTACATGGTCGCGGGCCAGGGCAGCCGCGAACAGTATGCGACCCGCGCATTGGCCTATATCGACCCGGGCAAATTCGCCGCGATCATCGACCGGATCGAGGCGATCACGGTCGATTATTTGTCGGGTCAGGTCGAAGCCGGGGTCGACGCGGTGCAATTGTTCGACAGCTGGTCGGGCAGCCTTGCTCCCGCCGAATTCGAACGTTGGGTCATCGCTCCGACCGCGCGCATCGTCGACGCCTTTCGCGCGCGCCACCCCGACACGCCGATCATCGGTTTTCCCAAGGGCGCGGGCGGCAAATTGCGCGCTTATGCCGCCGAGACCCGGATTGACGCGCTCGGCCTCGACGAGACCGTCGATCCGGTCTGGGCCAACCGCGAACTGCCGGCCAGTCTGCCAGTCCAGGGCAACCTCGATCCGCTTGCTTTGATCGCTGGCGGCGACACGTTGCGCGACGCCGTTGCCCGCATCCTTGACGCCTTCGCGACCCGGCCCCACATCTTCAACCTCGGGCACGGCATCCAGCAGACAACCCCGATCGCCAATGTCGAATATTTGGTCGAGCTGGTGAAGGGCGCGCGGTGAATTTCCTCAACGAATCGGTCGGCTTTCTTGGCGCTGCTTATTTGTGGGTCAAGGCGGCGCACGTCACCTTCGTGATCTTCTGGATCGCCGGGCTGTTCATCGTTCCGCGCTATTATATTCACCATCAGGCAACCACCCCCGGATCGGCCGAGGACCGCGCCTGGATCGAGCGCGAGGACCGTGCCCGCACCGTCATCCTGATGCCCGCGATGCTGATCACCTGGGCGCTTGGCTTGCTCCTTGCCGTCCACCTTGGCGCATTCAGCCAGCCGTGGCTGATGGCCAAGCTTTCGCTGGTGCTCATCCTCTCGGGCTATCAGGGCTGGGTCATGTCCTATGGGCGCAAACTGGCGGCCGGGCGGCGCGAGCTCGAGGACCGCAAATTGCGCCTGCTCAACGAAGTCCCCGGCATCCTGACCGCGTTGATCGTGGTGCTCGTCATCGTGCGCCCGTTTTAGGTCATCCTGTCGACATCCCGCGATCCGTTCGTCCTGAGCTTGTCGAAGGACTGTCCTTTTTCCTTGGCGCCGTAGGAAGTGCAGTCCTTCGACAGGCTCAGGACGAACGGACTTGGGGGGAAGACCGTCATCGCGTAGTGAATCGTTGACTTCGCCGCCTCCGACGACCTAGGGCTTGCACCAGACGGCTGCGTCGAGCGCGTTCCTCGCCGATGCACACTCCTTGCTGTCACCTCCGCGGCGTCCTGCCGCGAGTAACGCTTTCCTGACCTTTCACGTTCGAGACCCCCCATGCATCTCAAAGACCTCAAGAAGAACACGCCCGCCGAACTCGTCGCCATGGCCGAGGAGATGGGGGTCGAGGGTGCATCGACGTTGCGCAAGCAGGATCTGATGTTCTCGATCCTCAAGGTCCGCGCCGAAACCGGTGCCGAGATCTGGGGCATGGGCACGATCGAAGTGTTGAACGACGGCTTCGGCTTCCTGCGCAGTCCGGAGGCCAAT
>Ga0326733_1000617_pt1 | contig 10227 bp, 7 predicted proteins | sample 14_GP2_308_FD_207946 | JGI IMG/M metagenome (GOLD analysis project Ga0326733, IMG submission 207946) | Glacier ice microbial communities from Ngari, Tibet, China - 14_GP2_30.8 | ecosystem: Environmental > Aquatic > Freshwater > Ice > Glacier | place: China: Ngari, Tibet | collected 2018-07-17 | reverse complement strand
AGAAATTATTCTTTCTTCCGACGTACGCAAAGCTTTGCTAACAAAAGAAATCAGGGGAGAACAATTAGCTGAATTTGGGCTGAAGTTTATCCGGAGAGATGTGGATGGTCAAAAATATTATTACATCGTAAATCATACTTCAACCGATATTGATACCGCAATTTCTTTAAATGCAGTCGGAAAATCAGTTTTATTAATGGATCCGCAAATCGGCACGTTTGGTATCGCCCCATCTGCTATTGAAAATAAAAAAACGAAAGTCCGGATTCAACTGAAATCGGGAGAAGCTACTATTTTAAAGGTGTCTGATGTTAATCTTTTGGACATAGCAAAATGGAAATACATTGAACCTACTGGCAGGCCGATACTGTTAAATGGAAAATGGAATTTAAAATTTACACAAGGTGGCCCAGAAATTCCTGATGAGCAAACATTGACTAAATTAATTTCCTGGACAGAACTAAAAGACAAAAAAGGCGAAACTTTTTCAGGCACAGCCGTATATACCACCACGTTTAATATCCCAAATAAACAAGCAGCCGAATATGTGCTGGATTTAGGCAACGTAGGTGAAAGTGCTAGAGTTTGGATAAACGGAAATGATGCCGGGATTTTTTGGAGCTTCCCGTTTAATGCACGAGTAGGAAAGTATTTGAAGGGAGGAAAAAACACGATTAAAATTGAAGTTGCTAACCTGATGGCAAATCGGATTAGAGACATGGATCAGAAAGGAATAGAATGGCGTAATTATCATGAAATCAATTTCGTGAATATAAATTATAAACCTTTTGATGCTAAAAATTGGCTACCTATGCCTTCGGGTTTGCAAGGGCCGGTGAAAATAATTCCGTATGAAAACGATAAGTAGATTCATCGGGGTTTTTGCGTTAGTGATTGCAGAGAAAATCCTTTTTTGTGTATGCCGCCTTTCGTCTCCGATCTGGATGACCACACAAAAAAGATTGTAACGAAAAGCACGCCCGAACGCCCAAACAGTCTCAATAAAAACCAGTATAATAAGATTTTACAATCTATTTCACTCCAATGAAGCGTATCCCCTTTTTTGATCTTATAAAAATTGATGAATATTCTGCAACTCCGAAATATTTGCAACTCACCAATGCCATTCTTGCAGCTATAGAGGCTGGAAATATCAAGAAGGATAATAAGTTACCATCCATCAATGAGTTAAGCTTCGAATTGGAGATATCCAGAGATACTGCAGAAAAGGTTTATAAAAATTTAAAAAGTTTAGGCGTATTAGGCTCTGTTCCGGGTAAAGGCTATTACATTATAAATGCTGATTTTAGACAACGACTGCGGATATTTTTGTTATTTAATAAGCTTAGTGCTCATAAAAAAATTATTTACGATTCATTTGTTGCTGCCTTAGGAAATCAGGTTGCTGTAGATTTTTATGTGTATAACAATGATCTGGCACTTTTCAAAAAGCTATTGACAAATAAGCGTGAGGATTACTCGCATTATGTAATTATACCCCATTTTTTAGACGGTGGTGAACATGCACATGAGGTGATCAATACCATTCCGAAAGAAAAATTAGTGATTTTGGATAAACAAGTGCCCGGCGTTATTGGGGAATATGCGGCCGCATTCGAAAATTTTGAGAAAGACATCTATCAGGCGTTAGAACAAGCCCGTGAGCAATTGAGTAAATATCACACCATCAAACTGATTTTCCCGAATAAAAGCTATTACCCGAAAGAGATTGTAAGAGGGTTTATTCGTTTTTGCCAGCAATACGCATTTACACATAAAATTGTATCGAACTTAGCTGACGAATTAATTCAGGAAGGTGAAGCTTATATAAATTTGATGGAGGATGATTTGGTTATTTTAATTGAACGTATTATTACTTTAAATCTGAAAGTTGGGAAACAAGTAGGCGTTATATCCTACAATGAAACTCCGCTTAAAAAAATTATACTAAACGGTATTACTACGATATCAACCGATTTTGCGAAAATGGGAGAAATGGCGGCACAGCTCATACTTGAAAACTCTCGTGAACATGTGGAGGTTCCGTTCTGTTTGACAGTTAGGAAGTCATTGTGATTTGTAAATAATATTGTCATAATTCATAGTAACATGCGTTTGAAAAAAGTCTTTTTATGCTGTAGCCTGCTGCTGATTTCGGTTGCAGAGCTGGTAATTGCACAGGCTAAAAAAAGCCCTTACCTATTTGCCTATTTCAAGGGGAACGGTGAAGACGGATTGCATTTAGCTTATAGTTTGGATGGGTATAAATGGGCGGCTTTAAAAAATGATCAATCTTTCCTGAAACCAACTGTTAGTAAGGATAAACTAATGCGTGACCCTTGTATCATTAAAGGAAAAGATGGACTGTTTCACATGGTTTGGACGGTTAGCTGGAATGATAAAGGGATTGGTTACGCTTCGTAAAAAGATCTTATTAATTGGTCGGAACAGAAATTTATTCCGGTAATGCAGCAGGAGAAGGATGCGAAAAACTGTTGGGCTCCGGAAGTTACCTATGATGATGAGTCTGAAACGTATATGATTTATTGGGCAACTACCATTGAGGGGAAATTCAGTGAAACTGCAAGTAGCCTGGAGAATAAATACAACCACCGGTTATATTATGTAACTACTAAAGATTTTAAGGAATTCAGTGATACGAAACTTTTGTATGATCCGGGTTTTAATTCTATTGATGCAACCATTGTAAAAAATGGCAGAAATTTCCTGATGTTTTTAAAAGACGAGACTCGTGAACCGGTTCAAAAGAATTTAAAAATAAGTAATAGCAAAGTATTAACGGGCCCGTATGCGAAGGCAAGTGACCCTATTACGGGCAATTATTGGGCTGAAGGGCCAACTACTTTAAAAATTAAACGGTATTGGGTAGTTTATTTTGATAAATATACCGAGCATAAATATGGGGCGATCCGATCTAAAGATCTGAAGAACTGGGAAGATGTTTCTAATCAAATCAGTTTACCAAAAGGATTACGGCATGGCAGTGTTTTTAGCGTTGATCATCATGTTTTAAAGCAACTGCTTACAGAATGAGCTGATACATGAAAAAAAGCGAATGTCACTTAAATTTGCGAAGCACGTAACCTTAATACTTCAATTAAATGAATTTTTAATGGATTGAAGTGTAAATTAATCTCCTACATTCCCTGTCAGGAGATGCACTTTATTTTCTCCCGCTATCTTTTTCAGCATGTCCATCAAGATTTCTAATTTGATGGGTTTTGAGATATAGTCATTCATACCCGCCTGTAGACAGGCAACCTTATCTTCCGGAAGCGCATTGGCTGTCATTGCAACAATTTGCGGTTGTCTGACAGATTGATTTCTAATTTCTTGGGTGGCCTGAATCCCATCCATTTCAGGCATAAGCATATCCATTAAAATCAGATCATAATCATTGCTTCCTTGCATGCTTACTGCTTCTTTACCATTATTCGCTATTTCTGGTGTATAGCCCAATTTGTTTAGTACACGCATGGCCAATTTTTGATTGATCAAATTATCTTCAGCAATCAAAATCCGTAAGGGGAACGAATCAGCGAAATCTTCTGAGAGAACATTGGCTTTCTTTTCTTCCAGATCAGCATTCCCCGTATTACTTTTCAGTTCCAGCTGAATTAATTTGTTAAGTTGGGCCTGTTTGATTGGTTTAGTTAGCACCGAATTAAATAGGTGTGGATACTTCGATTTGGTCTCATCTCCAACCGAGCTTAACAGGATGATCGGAATCAGCGGGTTTTTTGCTTTTAATTTTTCTGCCAGCATCACCCCATCCATTTCCGGCATTTGCATGTCGGATATAATCAAGTCAAAACGTTCTTCCGAGGCTATTATCTCAAGAGCCTGCGCACCTGAAGACGCAGATATTGGAATTAATTTCCATAATTCAAGTTGCGACGTTAAAATATCTAAATTGGTTTTATTGTCATCAACGATAAGAATTCGCTTACCCTGATTTCCTGCAGTACTATAGGCAGCAAACTGTCGTGGAGAGCTTTCGGCCATTTTACTCTTAATGGAGAAACTAAATGTAGAGCCAACACCTTCGGTACTTGCTACGCTTACCTCACCGCCCATTAATTTAACCAGCCTTTCACTTATGGCCAGGCCAAGTCCCGTTCCTCCATATTTCCTGGTGGTTGAAGAGTCGACCTGAGAAAATGCTTTAAACAACTTTGAAAGTTTATCTGCGGGAATGCCGATACCGGTATCAATTACATTAAATTTTATTTGTAAATTATCGCTAATAACTTCATCTAACAGAACTTGTATAAATACCTCGCCTTTGTGTGTAAATTTCATGGCGTTACTAACGAAATTCAATAACACCTGACGAAGCCGCAGACTGTCTCCGACGATCATGATCGGCAACTGATGATCAATTTGATATACCAGATCCAATCCTTGTTGAGCCGCTTTATTGGCGAAAACATCCAAAACACTTTCAATACACTGGCGCAAATCAAAATCACATTGTTCAATTTCCATGTTTCCACTTTCGATCTTGGAAAAATCTAAAATGTCATTAATAACTCCAAGCAATGCATCCCCGCTTGTGTTAATGATACTAACATATTCTGTTTGCTCATCATTCAGCTCGGTTCCTGCCAGCAACGAGGCCATACCCATTACACCGTTCATTGGTGTGCGTATTTCATGGCTCATGGTTGCTAAAAAAGCGCTTTTAGCTTGGTTTGCCCTTTCCGCATCAGCCTTGGCAGCTTCTGCTTCACCGCTTTTTTCTTTTAGTGCATAATTTAATTCCAACAAGTTTTCTGATTGAGACTGCAGTTCTTCAGACTGGGCCTGTAAATCTAAGTTGGCATCTTGTAAGGCTTCGGCTTGAACCTTCAATTCTTCTGCCTGAGCCTCTAACTGATGAGATTTATTCACAACTTCGTCTGTGCGCTGACTCACTTGAAATTCTAATTTATCTTTTTGTATGGTGAGAAGTTTGATACGATATCTGTAAAAAGCGAAGAGGCTGCCAATAGCGGCCAACACAGCAAGTGTTCTAAACCACCAGGTTTTCCAAAAAGGAGGAACTATCAGAACCTTGAGAATGGTTTCTTTACTACTCCATAAGCCATCGTTGTTTGCCGCTTTTACTTTAAAAACATAATCCCCCGGATCTAAGTTCGTATAAACCGCATTTCTCTCTACATCCGTGTAAATCCAGTCGCTATCAAACCCTTCGAGTTTATATGCATACTGATTCATATTTGAAACTGTATAATCCAAAGCAGAAAATTCGAATGTGATCATATTTTGATCATAATTCAGCTTAATTTGTGTGGCTTTTTCTAACACTTGATCCAATAAATCATATTTGGCATTTTCCTTTAGGCTTTTATTAAATAGTTCAATATCGGTAAGAACCACTTTTGGCCGATTGGGATTGACGGCTATCGCATCCGGTCGAACCAGGTTAAAGCCATTTGCACCCCCAAAATAAAGCTCTCCAGAACTTGCACGTAAACCAGCTGAGTGTTTAAATTCAAGGCTTTGTAAATCATTGTATAGCGAGTAGGACTTAACCTTTTTAGTTTGAGGATTAAAACTACAAACGCCGTTATTTGTACTTAACCACAAGATTCCATTTGCGTCTGAGGTAATAAAGGCTATACTGTTACTTGGTAGGCCGCTATCGGTACTAAAAGCCGTGAAGCTTCGTTTTGCTGGGTTAAAAAGTAAAAGTCCACCCCCATCTGTTCCTACCCAAATTTGCCCGCTCTCATCACCATGAATACTACTAATGTAATCAATGGGAAGATTACTGTTTTTAGAATTATAGTGGGTAAACTTTTGTGTCTTCCTATTATATATGTCTAATCCTCCCACCGTTCCAATCCACACGTTTCCATATCGATCTTCGAAAAAAGACCGAACATAGGCGTGCTGCACGGTATTAGGATTTGTAATGTTTGCCACATCAGGCTCATACTTAACAATCAGTTGTGTTTTCTGGTCTAATACATTTACCCCGCCGCCGTTTGTGCCCATCCAAATTTTGCCGTAACTGTCTTCCAAAATACCATAAACGGCATCATTGTTAAGGTGATTCAGCCCAGGGCCCTTGGGATAATGTGTGAAAACTTTGCTTTTTGTATCATACTTATCAAGGCCACTACCATAAGTTCCTATCCATAAAATAGGACTGTTTTTACGCTGATAAAGAGAAAGAATTGAATAAGTTGCTAATGAATTGGCATTCGCTGAATTCGGAGAAATTCTTAAAATTTGATTACTCTTTTTCTGTAGCAGGTTTAATGCTCCCCCATCGGTTCCAACCCAAATATCTCCGTCATAATTCTCGGCGAAAGAAGTAACTACGTTTTTGCTAAGAGTTAAATAATCTAAGGGCGAATATTGATATAGATCGAAAAGAGATATGTTTTTATCGAATTTATTTACGCCACCTTCATAAGTACCAACCCACACTATTCCTTTATTATCCTTAAGTATAGAGGTTATAGAGCTGTTTATCAACGAAGTATGATCACTTTCATGACTATAAAAGTGTGTAGCAAATCCGGTTTTAAGATCAACCAAATCCAAAGCCTTGTAAGTACCTACCCAAAGTTTGCCATCTTCTGCGAATGCCGTCACCCTAATGTTATCACTACTTATCGAATTTGAATTAGCCGGATCATTTCTTAAGGTTCTAAACCTCTTTCTTTCTGGATCGAATATGCTAATGCCGCCCCCATCTGTACTGATGATCAATTGCTGTTTATCGTCTTCCGTTATCGAAGATATTCTTCCCGATGTTATACTATATGAGTGTTTATCATTATGCAAAAAATGAGCAAACGTGCCTTTATCCCTATTAAATAGGTTCAATCCAAATTCTGTCCCCACCCATAATTGACCACGCGAATCCTCGTACATTGAATGAATGGATGGATCCATAAGCGTTCGCTTGTTTGCAGTATCAGAAAGAAATCTGGTTACTTTACCGGTTTTACGGTCCAACCTGTTAAGATTCCAATAAGTACCTATCCATAAATTATCTTTACGATCTTCGTAAATACAAGTGATAGAGCTGAGGCTCAAAGTTGAAATATCTGCCGGATCGGCCTTGTAATTTATAAAGTTGTTTTCCTTGGGGTTAAACCTACAAAGTCCATCAACAGTCCCTACCCAAAGATTGCCACGTTTATCTTCAAAAAGGGCAGAGACATTATTTGCAGGAAGGCTATTTGGATCGCCATTTTTTTTTCTATAAACAATAAATTTATATCCGTCATACCTATTTAGCCCGTCCGTGGTACCGAACCACATAAAGCCATCTCGATCTTTTATTACAGCGTTTACTGTGCTGTTGGAGAGCCCGTCGCGAGTTGTAAGGTGTGTAAACTTTACTTTCTGGTTTTGCGAAAAGGCAAAGAGACTGAAAAAAAGCAAGAAAGCCGTGAGATTCAATCTCAAAGGTATTCGGTGCACCACAGAACAATGAGTATCAAGCATGCAGATTTTGAATATTAATAATTTAAAAGAGTTTGTACGCAAGGACTAATTTTAAGTTATTGTTTAAGGCCTGAATTTAGTTTATCTAAGATCCGACTCAAAAGCACCTTGGTTTTTTGAAAAGCCTTGGGGGAAGATTAGTAAATTTTCCCCTTCGTAGAAGCACTTAAATTTTACGGGTAAACTAAAGGAATAAATACTGTCTATACATTCCATCGCAAGTTAGAATGCCCTGTATTAACCAAAATGGCAGCTTTTTAAGCAAACTGCAAGATGCAAATCATACCCGCCGCAGCAAATAAGCGAACTGATATTTCGTAACGGCCGGGACTCTATGAGTTTATTTCCATTATGACTTAAACAATTTAAAAGTATCTCTTTTGTGGTTCGGAAGCTGGAAAAATGGACTTTCGCATTACGTGCCCGAATGGGTAAAAAAGGACATAAAACGTTTCCCTAGAATCAGGCTTGAGAATGTAAGATCCACAGAAACCCTATCAGCGCTAAGCACCGAAGCTATGAAAGCTGACGCAAAAGCATTTTCCGCTTTAATGAAGCACGTAAAACAAGTTGATGCCGCAAAAAAAACCGTGATTATGGTTCAGGTAGAAAATGAGGTTGGTGTTATCGGCGGCGGCCGTGATTATTCTGATTTTGCTGATGCCGAATTCTCCAAAACAGTGCCTGCCGATTTACTACAAAGCCTTGCAATTACAACAACGAGCTACAACCTCAAATGAAGAATCTGTGGGAACAAAATGGGTTCAAAAGCAGCGGCACCTGGAGCGAAATTTTCGGAAAAAGCGCTTTTGCTGATGAAGCCTTTATGGCCTGGAACTATGCAAAGTTTATCAATACGGTGGCTGCCAACGGAAAGTCAGAATACAATCTTCCGATGTTTGTAAACGCCCTGGATAGTACAGCCGCAAGACAAACGACCGGGCGATTACCCATCAGGCGGTCCGCAAGCCCATGTTCATGATATTTGGCGTGCGGGTGCTCCGGCAATTGATATGAAAACCCCCGACATCTATCTTCCAGACGCAAAAGGAATAACAGCGATGTACCACCATTCATGGAACCCCTTATTTATTCCCGAATCTTTTTCTGGCGAAGATGGTGCGGCCAATGCTTTTTATGTTATCGGCAAACACAGCGGTATCGGCTATTCTCCGTTTGGTATTGATAACAAAGTTGATAAGCCTTCAGAAACTCCTATCGCCAAAGCCTATAAAGTATTATCGCAGCTAAGTCCGGATATTACCAAAGCACAATCGGAAGGAAATATAACGGGCCTTTACGCTTAAAACTGACTCTGAACAAACCGCAGAATTGGGAGGATATAAAATCAGTGTGACATTAAGAAAGAACTGGGGCGGAACAACCCAAGTTTCCAAGGGTTATGGTTTGGTAATCCATACAGCGCCTGATGAATTCACCGTAGCCGGATCTAATATAGACGTGACATTTGTTCCGCATACCGCCGGGCCGAAAACAGCAGGATTATCCTGGGTGCGTGAAGGCACATTTAAAAACGGGATATGGAAACCAGGTCGCTTACTAAATGGCGACAATATTATGATCAGTTATAAATTGGCTGAAGAAGCTGCAGTCAGCAAAACCGGCACTGGAATTCGGCTGCTGGATGACCCTTCAATATCCAAATTGAAACTTTATCGGTTTGATTAAATGGAAAGTAAGCTTGGATACTTGCTCTCATACGGTCGGTAGCTTATACTTAATTGGATTCTTTTGACCTTAGTTCAATTATAAATTCCCGTTTTTGGGCGTTCCCAGGCCTGCCCTGAGCCTTTCGCACCGGTCGGGCTTTCCCTTCCAATCTTTTTGTGCTGAAGAAAGAAGCACAAAAAGGATTTCCAGTACAATCCCTAACGCAAAACCTTTCTGCGTCTCAAAAAAAGTGATTTATTCATATAAAGCTCTAATTTACTGTCGAACTTAGGTTATTGCTATTAATGCAATACTGATGGATGGAGTAATTCGCGAAATAAAAATTAGATTTATATTCAGAACAAAGTTTAAAAACTAATTTTTAAACCACCCAGCTACAACTCAAAACTCTAAACTCTAGACTCCCCTACACCCCTCCAAATACCGAAAACCCGCCATCTACGCAAATCATGGTACCGGTAACAAATTGCGAAGCATCGCTTAAAAGCCAAACTAAAGCGCCTTTTAATTCATCCGGATCACCGAAACGTTTGAATGGAGTTTGTTTAATAACAGATCCGCCACGATCGGTATAACCACCATCGGGTGTGGTTAATAAATTTCGGTTTTGTTCGGTTAAGAAAAAGCCTGGTGCAATGGCATTCATTCGAATAGCGGAACCATATCTATTTGCTAATTCTACGGCAAACCATTGGTTATAATAATCTACACCAGCCTTACCCATATTGTAGCCTAACACATGGATGAAATATTCACAATACTTCCTTTTCCGGTAGCCGCAATACTTTCTCCAAAAATCTGTGTTGGCAAAATCGTTCCCCATAAATTCAGATCCATGACCTGTTTCATGCCGGCCAGGTTCATTTCGAAAATATTTTCTTCAGGTTTTAATACTCCTACGGGCATATTACCGCCTGCCCCATTTACCAACCCATCAATTCTTCCAAATTTCTCGAGTATTTGCTCTCGACAATTTTTTAGTTGTTCTTCATTTAAAACATCGGCAACCAAAGCAATTGCTTGTCCGCCGGCATTGTTAATAGC
>Ga0326733_1000616_pt1 | contig 10228 bp, 8 predicted proteins | sample 14_GP2_308_FD_207946 | JGI IMG/M metagenome (GOLD analysis project Ga0326733, IMG submission 207946) | Glacier ice microbial communities from Ngari, Tibet, China - 14_GP2_30.8 | ecosystem: Environmental > Aquatic > Freshwater > Ice > Glacier | place: China: Ngari, Tibet | collected 2018-07-17 | reverse complement strand
ACTATGAGCAATGCTCTGTGGTGTCCGTAACGAGTATCGACGCAATCTCGGTCGAGTTCTACTCGCGGTAGTGCTGATATTACATTCATCGAATGTAATTGGGAAGTTAGCGGATCTTGCGAAATACAGTTTTCTGTTTAGGTTCTTCTCTATTGCCGTTCTGGTAGGTATCGCGGGATATCGCGGCGGTCACACACCCAGTGAGCGAAAGGTTGGCTTTCAGACGCGCACCGAGGTCTTTGGGTTTTTTGGCTTCGCGTTGATCGAGGCAGCGGCTGATGGCGTCACGGAGAGCAGTAGTCATTTATATACTGGATTTAAAAATACAGAGATAACACGTGTGCTCGCATCCGACCGATGCGTAAACCTTTTATCGTGTACTCTCGACCATCTTCACACAGCACGCAGACACCGAAGAGATCATCAGCGCGTAAGGCAAGTGGACGGTATGAATGATGTTGTGACGGCCGGTAGCCCATACCGTCGTAGATAAAGATAGTATTATATTCGAGCGAGTAGAGTATTTCACTTACTACGACTTGGCAACAGAGTTGTTCGTATGGTAGATAGAACAGATCCGATGTGGTACAGCGTGCGAAGCGACGATACCACGGCGTGATACTATCCAAGTATTGAAGCATCGTCACATCTAATGATTCCGAAAAACTAATTCTCACTGCTACCTTCAAATGGAAGTATTCCGTCGACTTGCGTTGAAGAGTAATGCGGCGTTCAAAGGTAAGACCTTCTTCATCGCTGAAACAGGAGCGTTGTATGCTTGCGGGAATAACTTTTCTGGTCAACTCGGCCTCGGAGACGGTTCGAATCGGTTAACGCTGACAAGTGTGCCGCTGGAGGAAAGCGTGAAAACAGTTGTAACTGGTAGTGGTTCCACGTACGTTCTCACTGTCAGCGGAGCATTGTATGCTTGCGGGCTTAACGACTATGGTCAACTCGGCTTCGGAGACAGTCAGATCCGGTCGACGCTGACAAGGGTGCCGCTGGAGGAAAGCGTGAAGACGGTTGTGATTGGTAATAGTTCCATATACGTTGTCGCGGTCAACGGGGCGTTGTATGCTTGCGGATATAACGGTTTCGGTCAACTCGGCCTTGGAGACAGTCATAGTAGATCAACGCTACAAAGAGTGCCACTGGAGGAAAGCGTGACGGCGGTGGCAATTGGTAGTAATTGCATATTCGTTTCCACCGACGATGGAGCATTGTATGCTTGTGGTTATAACGTTTTTGGTCAGCTCGGTCTTGGGAGCATTTGTCAGCCTACACTGCGAAGGGTGCCTGTAACGGAAAGGGCGAAGACGGTTGTAACTAGTGATTATTCCCTATTCGTTCTAACGGTCAGTGGTGCGTTGTATGCTTGCGGAAATAACGCCTATGGGCAACTTGGCCTCGTGGACAAAAAGCGCCGTGATGCACTAGTAAGAGTGCCAATAGATGAAGTGATAGAGAATATCGTAACTGCCGGTAATTCTACATTCGTCGTCACGGTCAGCGGAACAGCATATGCTTGCGGGGATAACCAGTTTGGTCAACTTGGCATCGGAGATCGACATAATCGTTCGGGATTGCGAAGAGTACCCCTCGAAGAAGAAGTTGCGACTGTCTCTTCGGATAATGGCTCTACGTTCATTCTCACCGGTAACGGGGCGCTGTATACTTGCGGGTCTAACAATTATGGTCAACTCAACCTCGGAGACACAGAAGAACGCTTGAACTTCGTACGCTCACCGCTAAACGAAGCGGTGAAGACTGTTGCGATATCCCTCTTTTCCACGTACGTCGTCACTGTAAACGACACATTGTATGCTTGCGGTTACAACGATCGTGGAAAATTAGGCCTCGGGGACGATCAAAATCGAAATACGTTAACTCCGCTCCCACTGCTTTCGTAGTTCACAGAGTTCGTAGCTACATCATATCCATTAATATAATGGATACCTACAGAAACACCCGCCAGAACCCTCGCTTCAAGTATGTAAACACCCGCCAGTCCAGTCGGAAGTTACCCCACAAACAAGCACTGCGTAACAACTCGCGTAATGCTTTGCTCTGAAGCGCGGTTACTACCCCCTCCGCGTCCTTCCGCGTCGTTACCACTAACGCCATGGCATTCTCACCCATCGCGTATACCCCCTCCATGTCGATTACCGGTGTATCAAAGTTACTATCGCCAAATATTACTTTACTGATTCCGTAGAAGCCGCGATCGGCGACACGCGAGTAGAGGTAGCGCGTACCAGTGCGCGGCGTGGTCTTCACCACGGGATACTTGTAAGTGTCATCTTGGCAAGTTCGTACCCACTCCTTGTCAGAAGCGTAGGCTGAGCGCGAGTATAGCACTTCACAACATATCTCTGTTCCTGTATCGGAAAGTAGCGGCCGGATACGGTCGAATGCAAAGTTCGGTAGCCACTGCCACTGCCGTAGATCGAGCGTACTATAACCTCCTTTCGTATCGCGCACAAGAGTCGGGGTATAACACGCTTTCTTCTCGAGGAGGTACCAGTCGTAGTTCGTACCGCAGCCGAAAGTCTGCTTACCCGCCGCGGCATCATACATCTCAAGTACCAAGAGTTGGTTACTATGTGCGAGTAGTGCGAACAACCCTTTATTCTTCGCCTTCTCAGATTCGGGCTTACGCCATCCAGCCGGATGAACGAGCAGAAGGTAACCGGTAGTATGAGTTACGAGATGCCGCGAGAAGCGCATCCATTCAGCGTTACCACTATTCTTACTCCCGATTTTGTTATAGGGTGGATTACAGATAATGATATCAGCTTTGACCTGCGAGGTTAAGCAATCGCCGGCGAAGAGGTTGAGGTGATAGATATCGCCGCGGAAGAGTTGCTTCAGAAGGTGTAGGTTCTTCTCCTGTAATTCGTTGAAGATTAGCATGTTTTCGACAATATGCTGACTCCTCTTCGAATTGTCGGGTAAAACAGCGACCAGTGTCGTCATCAGTTTGACATATACCTCGTACAAGAAAGGTGCGAGACCGCATGCTGGTTCATACCACTTGAGCGCCTGATTACTCCAGACGGTCGAGGGTAACGAAGCTAGCATATCCAGTACTAACGCGCGTGGTGTAGCTACTTCACCGTACAATGTCACTTCGCCGGTATTCGCAGTGAAGGCGCGATAGTAATCGGCGGGCGAAGGCAGCATTACCTCTTTCTTGAAAAAAGAGGTAAGTAATTTCTAACTTGATCAGCGTTGCCGTGAACAAGCCTCGCACCTGTAACACTTCTTTACCTTTACCGTCGTCGCCTTCCCACACCTCTCGCACGGTCGTGCGAACCATCGCAAGAATACAAAGGATGTCAGTGATGACAATGCTTCCATTTACATTACACTACACTCTCTTTTTATTTGGGTAGTTTCGGTTCATACCGCTTCAACGGTTTTACTATTGTCATGACAATAGTAACTTTTTTACACCACAACGAGTGGCACTGCCAGTCGCCCATTCCACGTCTCATAATAGTGCGTCGTCACGTAACAATACAAAGCGTATAGGTGATCGAGTTGGATGCCACTTAACGGCAGGGCACGTTGGAACAAGAGATAGATACGGTCGATGTCCGCCAAGCTCGCGTCATGCGGTAGACAGTCATATAGCGTGCGACGATAGATACGAAAGTCTAATATATGTTTGAGAACGTAGCGCTCTGTTGCGGCGTAATTGGTAAAGTCGTCAGAACCGGTTCCCGTGAGCGCGGCAAGCGGGCGCGCCGCATCACTCAGGAGATACTTTTCTGCTAAGTATAAAGCACAGATCGTGTACCGTCGCAGTACAGCGCGCTCGACATCTCGTTCAACGGCGAGGATGCGATCGAGAATATCAAGGGCGAGGAACTTGATACGGTATTCGAGTTGCGGCTGGGCTTCAATCAGGTTCACTCCTTCGATGCGCAGTGGGTGGAAATGACAACAGTGCGGTCGTGGTCGTGGCGAGACTACGACCGCAATCGTCTCACGGTACCCGTCGAAGAAGCGATGCCGCAATAGACTCGAGCATACTGGTCGCGCGAAAGGGTTTATTGTTAGAGTCGAAGCTAGTAGATCAAGAAACTGAAGGTAAGACCCCGCTGTCGCATCAAAGTCTGCTATTTGTTCGGAGCTAAACCCAATGTCGCGATGGAGAAGCAAGGCGGCGCCGGTCAGCTGCGGCATCGATACGTAGGAGCGTTTCTTGCGTTTGGCAGGCGGCAACGCGGCTTTCTCCGCGGCCGAACCTAATAGTTCAAAGATAGCACTGAGCATCTCCGGCTCTGTTGCGGCTGGGAATAAAGGGCGCCCCGTTGCGAACTCGTAGAGGATACATCCGAGGCTCCAGACATCAGAACGGATATCATAGTTCTGATCGAGTAAGATCTCAGGCGCGCGATACCAAATGGTCACCATCTGGGGTGTGCGTGGCTCGCATGGAACGTAAGGGATCGCCAGTCCGAAGTCCCCGATACGCAATGTATCTACTCCTTCTTTGCTACGGAAGATAAGCAGGTTCTGGGGTTTGAGGTCGCGGTGGATGACGTCGGCACGGTGGATGTGTTGAACTCCGGTGACCAACTGCCCTATCAGTAGTTTGCGGCGCCGCATCGACGGGTTACCACGCAGGTATTTATCACCACTGAAATCAGCACGTGGCATGACAAGGCAGACGCGGTCATCGCGCATCGAGAGTGCTAGCGGTGAGAAAGGCGGTGGTGTAAAGAGGACATCGGTTAAGGGCATCACGTGTTTATGCGAGAGACGCGTCATCATGTCAAGTTCGCGTAAGTTTAGCACGTGCTCGCTACGCGTGCTCGGAACAACAACAAGTCGTTTCAGAGCAAGCGGGCGGCGCGACAATAAATTACTCGTACAATACACCTTTCCATAAGTACCTTCGCCCAACTCAGCACCGACACGGTACATTTAGAGAAGGCGACAAGAAGCTTTATGGCAATGTTATCGAAAGAAAAGGATGTTGTAGTAATGCGGCAAGAGGAATGCGATGCGCGGGATCGACTACAAATATCCGCTTCAGTAGATCCTGTGCCGCAAGGGGGATAGTCGCGGGATAAGGTGGCGCCGCGGCTTGAATATTGGCATAGGTCTGCGCCCACCTCAATCCAGTGAAAGGTAGCTCACCGCAGCAACACTCGTATAGCACCACGCCGAACGCCCAGACATCGCTACCGCTGTCGTAAAGCCTGCCCGCCGCTTTCTGCGGGCAGAGGTAGTCGAGTGTCCCGCATTGTTGAAGCGAAGTTGGTGCGTTACAGGAGTGACCGAAGTCGGCGAGGCGCGCCTGCCATTGTCCTGTGATAAGAATGTTCTCAGGTTTAATATCACGGTGTAGAATGCCAACACGTGAACAGTCCACCAATGCTTCGGCGATCTGCCGCATCCAACGTTGAATGAAGGTAGTTGGTATCGGCCAGCGTTGGATGAAATCGTAAAGATCCCCGCGGGCGGCGTGTTCGAGTAGCAAGTAATGACGAGACTCGTCGTCAAAGGCGACTTCGAGGCCGATAACGTACGGCGAGGACTTTGCGGCTGCCGCGTGTAACCTCGCTTCGGCGGTGAAATCCACGTTTTGCCGGAGAAGCTCTGTTCTCCGTTGCACTTTCACCGCGAAGCAGCGATCGTCGCTCTTGCGGAAACAGCGATAAACTTTACCGTATTTTCCACTAGCTAATCTCTTCGTGAGTGTAAAGTCCTCGATCGAAAGCGGAGACGCCATTATTCCCAGAGTGAGAGGATTTACTTCCTATCGAATTTCCGATTCACTTTTTTCCTCAACAAAAACAAAGTCGTTCGGCGAAGCGGGCGATACGGTTGTAGGAGTTTGAGTTCCCGCGTCAGTTCCCGCGTCACGCGGGAAGATACATGCTAACAGGCCGTATAAACAAGCGTGGACGGGAAGGCACATTTAGTACTACGTTACAAAAATTACACTGTAGGAAACAGTGTAAGAATAGCCGAGACGACATCGTTGTCTTCGGAAGATTCTTCGGGAAAAGAACCTGTTTTCGGAGTAATTCTCAATGGAGTAACTCAAAGCATGAGAAAGGCATGCGACGCACGAATGAAGTGCTGATAATGGTGAGACTTTGAAAGAAGCACCACTACCATAAGGGCGAAAAATAACAGGAGGTTGCTCAGTAGAAGCTCTACGCTGTGAGCCCTATCCTACGACAGGGCAATATCATTATATGCTTGGAGTGCGGTGTTGATTAACGTTGTTGCGTGTGGGAAATAACCTTTGAGAAGTGCCGTAAATAATTTTTCGGAAGTACCGCGCATTATCAGCACCCGCGCCCCGAGCTGCTTTAATTCGACAAGCCCACCCAGTTGCCACCACACAATGCGCTTGCTGTGCTGTTCGGAGTCGCGAAGTAACGTAACAGGCGGTGGTTGTTCCGTGACGACGATAATGTAGTCCGCGGGCAGTGAAAGCCAGTTCAACTCTGCTTCCCGCTCGATGTCAAGTAACCGATGAACTTTCGCACAGAGTGAGGCTGCTGGTGGTAGCGTTACAAGTGCCGGAGGGTTATCATACGTGTAGATACCTGCTTTCCCTAATGCGAGTGCTGTGGTGATAGCGTAAGCCGGTGAGCTGCCGCGTATATCACATACAATCGCCGCGCCGCGTGCTGTGATTGTAGCACTGTATTTCCCCCAACAATGTTCTACTTTGTTCGTGGCTCCCGCGAGCACAGCTTCAACCGTTTGTAGTAACGAGCGCGGGCGTAACTCGCGGAACTTCAGACTGTAGTCGCGCCGTAATAATGGGGTGCGGTAACGAGTGCTTGCGCCGCGTGACAATCGCTCAGGACGAATCTGAGTCCACTCGTGACGCGCCATCTTGATCTCTACCAGATCAAGGTAATGGCGTAGCGGTGATAGATATCCGCGACGTAGACCGGCTTCGTTTGTATCGAGGATGTTCTGGACTGCGGCGGTCAGTGGCGACCGTCCTCGTTTCGAACGCGCCGACGGGTACCACTTGGCCGCAGTGGAAATACGCTTGCCACTGCGCATTAACTTGAGATCGGCAAGGAATCGCTTTGCGAAGAGTGTCGCGACAAGTGGCACGGCAGAGGAATCGGTGTCAGCGATGAGCACCAGATCTTTCCAACAGCCGTAACGTGGGATAAATGATAACAGTTTATACATCTGCGGTTCAAGCCGTGCCATATAAACGAAGGCGCTACAGAATAATGCCTTCAAACCTAGGCCGCGGTTCTTGTCACGGATGTAGAATAATAATTTCACCAGCAGTTGGCGATCGGTGGCAAAAGCTAGGTCGAAATCGGCTATACTCCCCTGATTAAAGAAGAGACGCTGAAACGCCTCCATTTTGAACGATAAAAAAAGTGATTCTCGGAGTTTTCCGAGCCCTTCAAATAAGATGAGTGTCCAACGTGAGATCAGGCAGATCGATTTCTCGGTGTACAGTCCGGAGGAGGTACGGGCGCTGGGAGCAACGCAGATCACGGAACACAAGCTGGACATTGGTGATCGGCACAATGATAACCTCCAGTCGCTGTACGCGCGCAGCATGGGTCCGTCGCAGAACCGCGTACCATGCCCGAGGTGCTTGCTGCAGTCACCCGACTGCACTGGCCACTTCGGTTACATCGAGTTCCCACAGCGCATGAGTGATGGCACGGACGTCTACATTCTTCATGAGGGTATGCTGGATGTGATCCTCGCACTGCTGCGATCGGTGTGCTTCGCATGCTCAGCACCGTTGCTGAGCAAGAACGAGCTTAGTCGTCGCGGCCTCCTGCGCTTGAAGGGGATGAAGCGCTTGAAGGCCATCGCGGACGAGAGTATCAAGCGTGACATGTGCACTGAGAGCGACGAGCGCGGTGCTTGCGGGTGTAGCAATCCGCTCTTCGTGGCGCGCGAGAAGGCCAACTACATCCGCTACCACGGCCGTGATGAGAAGGGCGTGAAGCTTGAGAACATGCCAATGCTCAGTTCCAACGAGATTCGGCAGAAGTTCACGCTGATCAGCTCCGAACACCTGTTACTGCTGGGCTTCGCACCTGCGATTCGCCCAGAGTATATGGTGCTCAAGAACTTACTGGTACTGCCGCCGATCGCCCGCCCGCCGCGTGTGCTCGGCGATCAGCTGACGCACAACGACTTAACTATCCTGTACGCGGACATCATTCGCACGTGTAACGCCCTACGTGCCAGTGCGGACAAAGAGGAGGAGAACGTCAGCATCCTCTACACGCTCGTTTCTACCTTGTTCAACAATTCCAAGGGCAAGTATAAATACAGCAACGGGCGTCCGCATCGCACGATCAAGTGTGCGCTTACGGGCAAGGGGCGTCTCATCCGTGGCTACACACAGGGGAAACGCGTCAACTTCTGTATCCGCTCTGTAGCCTCGCCCAATCCGAACCTACGCTTGTCGCAAGTGGGTATTCCGCAGCATCTTGCTGAGATCGTGACCTATCCGGAAGTCGTGGATGTTACGAACATCAAGCGCCTTCAGCGGTATATGGATGAGGGCAAGATCAACCAAGTCACGTTGGCGGAGGGTCAATACAAGGGTAAAGTGCTGAACGCCTTGTTGATCCGGAAGGAGCATCGCTTGCAATTGGGCGATGTGGTGGATCGCTGGTTGATGGGGCGAAGGACGGAGACGGATGAGGACGGGCGATCGATCGATATGATGGGTGATATCGTGATTGTGAACCGGCAGCCGACTCTGCATAAGATGTCCATGATGGGACATGAGGTACTTCTAGTCCCTGAATTAACGATACAAATGAACGTCAATGCAGCAGCCCCGTACGGACTGGACTTTGATGGCGACGAGCTTGAAATAACGTTAGGCTCGAACAGGTGGCTGCGTGAATAGTTGTGCGAACACTATCCACGGTAAACAGTGTAATTCGCACCTCTGTTGAAGAAACAGGGTATATAACCATCTAGTCTGAACTCAACAGGAAGTGTTGGGTCGGGCAAGGTCTCTCAATTGACGGGGAGTCCCTTAGAGCCGTGACTACGACTTTACTTCTGGAGACGGAAGCAAACACCTAGGGTAATGACCTCAGGCATCGTAACAACGTCACGGATTGGGTAATCCGCAGCGAACATCCTATCTCCGCCAACCGGCGGGGGATGAGCGTTCAACGACTGAGAATTGATTGAATAAAGAAAACATACGCATTCTCGCTAACAATGGGCGAGATCTATCTTATAACAAACAAGGTAAACGGAAAAGGTTACACCGGCCAAGCTCTCGATTTCTTCAGCAACGGGCGTCCAAATGCTTCAATTGGACGCTTGAAGACGCATTATGCTGATCTTGAGCGCGCGAAGCCTGGTTGTCCATTACTGACGGCAGCGATGCTAAAGTATGGCCGCGACAACTTTACGCTAGAGGTGTTGATCAAGTGTGATGCTGACCAGCTTGACTACTATGAACGCAAGTTCATAGCTGGTTATGGCACGATGGCGCCTCATGGCTACAACCTGAACACTGGCGGTGGCGGTGGAAGGCATCATTCCGAAGAAACACGTTTGAAGATGGGTCAGCTTAGATTGGGAAAGAAGCACTCAGAGGAAACTAAGGCTAAGATTGGCGCGGCACACTTAGGCAGAATTGTAAGCGAGGAAACTCGCGACCGTCTCTCTGCTGACCGCAAAAAGCTCTCTTACTACAAGCCTGAGAACCAAATCATCCTCTCTGAACTCTTCAAGGAACTGAACATCGAAGCTCTACCGCGACAAATCGGTTACTTAGCGAAGGATAAGGAGGGTCGCGGTGACGGCTTTCAGGTTCGAGCTGCTCCTACCAAGAAGTTCACGAGTAAGAAGCTTTCCCTCGTCGAGAAATACAACGCAGCGTATGCGTACTTAAGTTCAATCCGTTCCGTAACGGAGATCGGTGCTAGTCCGGCAACTTCCTCTGGAAGTTGCGACTAGCGCTCAAGGTATAGTAACTACTCCCCTGTGAAAACAGGACTTGGTGTGACAGCCAAGTTATCCGATGACATCAGGCGCAAATGCTTGATCGAGGTAGGTACAACATGATGTAACGTTCATGTCCCGCAGACTGTAGGCGCGCAACGCGAAGTCGCCGCCCGCATGTCGCTAACCGAGTGCATGGTTAGTGCCCAACACAATCGTCCTGTCGTCGGTATGACACAGGACTCACTCACCGCGCTCTACTTGATGACGCGGCGCGGCGTATACG
>Ga0326733_1000615_pt1 | contig 10241 bp, 12 predicted proteins | sample 14_GP2_308_FD_207946 | JGI IMG/M metagenome (GOLD analysis project Ga0326733, IMG submission 207946) | Glacier ice microbial communities from Ngari, Tibet, China - 14_GP2_30.8 | ecosystem: Environmental > Aquatic > Freshwater > Ice > Glacier | place: China: Ngari, Tibet | collected 2018-07-17 | reverse complement strand
GTATTTTTACTGACCTGAAGACAGAAGTCATCTATTGGTGTGAAGATGTATTGAAATGTGTGCCAACATAAAAACAATTTTGTCGAGTTACTGTTATTTTTATCAAGTCACGGCAAATGCAATAGCTAAATAAAGCGTTGGATGGTCACTTAACCATTCTTTGTAAGGTTTTGCCTGCTGTTGAATCAATCAAAATGCACTGGCATTGAAAATTTTAAAAGGAAAAAATGCAAGAGATACGAAAAGCAGAAGTTGACTCCAACAACACGGAAATTAAAGAAAGTGTTTTGGATGTGTTGGTGGTTATTGCTGAAAACGTCAAACTGCTGGTGATGGGATCGCTGGCCGTTGGATTAGTCGCATTGGGTATTTGTTTTGTAATACCTCAAACTTATCAAAGTGTGGCGGTGTTTCAAGCTGATCAGGGGATCGCTAGTTTGATGACGACCGCCACGGTGCTGGACCCGGTGATTGCGTCTCTGGCGCTTAATCAGGGCACGACCCTGGAAGCAGCCCGCATCAAGCTGCAAAGCCAAATTAAAGCCACCGTCGGGCGCACTGACAAGTTGCTTACGCTGACGGTATCGGCACCATCGGCCGCTCAAGCCCAGGCTATCTCTACTGCTGTGCTTGAGCGCACTTTTTTGGAAAGCCGTCCAAAAGGAACCGTTCGCACACGGCTGGAAACACAATTGGACGAGGCCAGAATGCGTCTTAAAAATGCCCAGGATGTTAGTGAAAGCCTACGTAAACGGCTTGAATCGTCAGGCACGCTTGCCAGTACGAGCTCTGAGGTCGCCCGCGGCTATGCCGAGCTACTGTCCGCAAGCGGTGCGGCTCAAACCCAGATTGGTACTTTGGAAACCCAATTGGAGGGCCTGAGCGATTCCCAGCGGATCCAAGCTCCTACTTTGCCGGAACGGGCAAGCCAGCCCAAAAAAGCGCTGATCGCCATTGGTGCCACATTTGCTGCTGGGTTGGCACTGCTAGTGTTTATCTTCATGCGGCGTGGCTTGCAAGCCGCTGCAATCAATGAATCCCATGCGGAAAAGCTGGGTCGGATTCGTAAGTCTTTGGGAATGAGGTAAGTTGGCCTGCCGGCATGTTTACACCGGCAGACAATTGCCCGGCTGGGTTTTTTGCAGAAGCACTTCAAGCCGCATTCCAACTAACGAGATCACTTTTACTTTCCTATGACCATTCTCATCACCGGCGGAGCCGGCTTTATTGGCGCAAACTTTGTTTTAGATTGGCTGGCTCAGTCAAACGAGCCAGTCATTAATTTAGACAAATTAACCTACGCCGGCAACCTTGAAACCCTGGCCCCCCTGCAAGGCGATGCACGGCACACTTTTGTACAAGGCGACATTGGCAACACCGAACTGATCACTGACCTGCTGGCGCGTCACCAGCCCCGTGCCATCCTTAACTTTGCCGCCGAAAGCCATGTGGACCGGTCCATTCACAGCCCCGAAGACTTCATACAAACCAACATTGTCGGTACGTTTCGCCTGCTTGAAGCAGTGCGTGCGCACTGGAATGGTTTGTCAGTCGATGAAAAGTCCGCGTTTCGCTTTTTGCATGTCTCAACCGACGAGGTGTATGGTTCGCTAAGCGCTACCGACCCCGCTTTCACTGAAACCCACCGCTACGAGCCCAACAGCCCGTATTCGGCCAGCAAAGCCGCCAGCGACCACCTGGTGCGCGCCTACCACCACACCTACGGCCTGCCGGTGCTGACCACCAACTGCTCAAACAACTACGGCCCATATCACTTTCCCGAAAAGCTAATTCCGTTGATGATCGTCAACGCTCTGGCCGGCAAGGACTTGCCGGTGTATGGCGACGGCATGCAAGTGCGCGACTGGCTGTTCGTTAAGGACCATTGCAGTGCTATTTGCCGGGTGCTGGAAGCCGGGCGGCTGGGTGAGGTGTACAACATCGGCGGCTGGAACGAAAAGCCCAACATCGACATTGTCAACACCGTGTGCGCTTTGCTCGACGAGTTGCGCCCCCGGCCAGATGCGGCGAGCTACGCCACGCAAATCAGCTATGTCAAAGACCGTCCCGGCCACGATCGGCGCTATGCGATTGATGCCAGCAAGATCGAGCGCGAGCTGGGCTGGCGACCGGCAGAGACGTTTGAGTCCGGAATCCGCAAGACCGTCCAGTGGTACCTTGCCAACCCCGAGTGGGTGGCCCATGTGCAAAGCGGTGCTTACCGCGACTGGGTGCAAACCCAGTACGCACCCCAATCAACAACGCCTGAGTTATGAAAATTCTGCTTCTTGGCAAAAATGGCCAGGTTGGCTGGGAACTGCAGCGCAGCCTGGCTCCGTTGGGCGAGCTGATTGCGCTGGACCGGCACAGCCAGGACGAGTGCGGTGACTTGGGCAACCTGCAGGATTTGGTGCAAACAGTGCAAATACTGCGCCCCGATGTGATCGTTAATGCTGCTGCTTACACGACGGTGGACAAGGCTGAAAGCGAGTCTGGTCTAGCCCGCACCATCAATGCGCTGGCCCCTGGTGTGCTGGCGCAAGAGGCGCAAAAGTTAGGTGCCTGGCTGATTCATTACTCGACCGACTATGTGTTTGACGGCACCGGTAGCCGGCCTTGGGCAGAGACTGACACACCCGCGCCACTTAACGTTTATGGACAAACCAAGTTAGAAGGCGAACAACTCGTCGCCCAGTATTGCCAGCATCACTTGATTTTGCGCACCAGCTGGGTGTATGCAGCGCGCGGCGGTAACTTTGCCAAAACCATGCTGCGCCTGGCGCAAGACCGCGAGCGTTTGACGGTGATTGACGACCAGTTCGGCGCGCCAACCGGGGCAGAGTTGCTGGCTGACGTGACGGCGCATGCTCTCCGCCAGCTTGTACACCGTCCGCAGGATGCCGGGCTGTACCATTTGGCCGCCAGCGGGGAAGCCACCTGGAATTCTTATGCGAAACATGTGATTGCGCAAGCACAGCGTGCGCAATCAGCTATTAAAATAATAGCAAAAGAAATTGCCAGCGTGCCAACCAGCGACTTTCCGACCCCAGCCAGGCGACCCCACAATTCACGCCTGGACAGCACCCGCCTCGAAAACGTCTTTGGCCTGAAGCTGCCTGACTGGCAGCAGGGCGTAAATCGCATGCTGGCTGAAATCCTTTAAAAAATTTAAAGATAAATAGACCTATGACCCTACGCAAAGGCCTTATTCTTGCCGGCGGCTCTGGCAGTCGTTTGCATCCGGCGACGCTGGCCATCAGCAAGCAGTTGCTGCCGGTGTACGACAAGCCCATGATTTACTACCCGCTAAGCACCTTGATGCTGGCCGGCATTCGCGACGTGCTAATCATCAGCACGCCGCAAGACACGCCGCGCTTTGCCCAGTTGCTAGGCGACGGCAGCCAGTGGGGCATGAATTTGCAATACGCGGTTCAGCCCAGCCCAGACGGCCTGGCGCAAGCGTTCATCATCGGCAAGGATTTCATTGGCAATGCCCCAAGCGCCTTGGTGCTGGGCGACAACATTTTTCACGGCCACGACTTTGCCCCACTGCTGGCCGAGGCCGACAAGCAAGCCCATGGCGCGACCGTGTTTGCCTACCATGTGCATGACCCCGAACGCTACGGCGTCGTGGCTTTCGACAGCGCCGGAAAAGCCAGCAGCATCGAGGAAAAGCCGCTCAAACCCAAAAGCAGCTATGCGGTCACGGGCCTGTACTTTTACGACAATCAGGTGGTGGACATTGCTCAGGCCGTCAAGCCCAGCGCCCGGGGCGAGCTGGAGATCACCACTGTCAACCAAGCCTATTTGGACAGGGGCCAGCTTGATGTGCAGATCATGCAGCGCGGCTACGCCTGGCTGGACACAGGTACGCATGACAGCTTGCTGGACGCCGGCCAGTTCATCGCCACGCTGGAGCGCCGCCAAGGGTTGAAAATTGCCTGTCCCGAAGAAATTGCCTGGCGCAATGGATTCATCGATGCAGAACAGCTTGAAAAGCTGGCCCAGCCGTTGGCCAAAAACGGCTATGGGCAGTATTTGCAGCGCTTGCTGACGGACGGATCCAATTCTTAAAAATTCCCCGTGACGTTGTTCGGTTGTTCTCTGCCAAAGTCGCTTGGGCAAACACGTGTACGTGCTATTTGCTTGAAACATTTGCAGGTATATAGATGCCATGCGCCTGATGAATTGATGATCTAAAATCAATGCATCAACACATCTGATAAAACAAAATGCGTACCACCCTGGATATTGAAGACGACGTGTTGCTTGCTATCAAGGACATGGCTCGACGTGAGGGCATGACTGCCGGGCAAATCATTTCCCGTTTGGCCCGATTGGCGCTGACGAAGCGAGTCGATCAACAACCTTCTCGCCCCACGGTAAGCGGATTCAGGCCGTTGCCGCCGTGTGGGGTGATGGTCAGCAATGACCAGGTGAATGTCTTGCGCGAAAGCGAAGGCGTTTGATGGTTGCGCTTCTCGATGTCAATGTACTGATTGCATTGTTGGATGCCGGCCACGTGCACCATGCCAGCGCAACCGAGTGGTTAGGCACGCACCTGGAGCAGGGTTGGGCGTCGTGCCCGCTTACCCAGAACGGGTGCATACGCATCCTGTCGCAAAGCGCTTACCCCAACCGTACCCCCGCAGCCGAGGTGGCTGCTCGCCTGGCTGAAGCCACCCAGCATCCTGCGCATCATTTTTGGCCAGACGCCGTCAGCCTGCTAAGCCCGGGCTTGATGGTGTGGAACAACTTGCTCACTGGCCGCCACATCACAGACGCCTATCTATTGGCGCTTGCAGTAAAAAACCATGGCGTGTTTGTCACTCTGGATCAAGGAATTCCACTTGCTGCTGTACAGGGCGCCCAACCTGAACACTTGGTTGTCCTCAACGCTTGAGTCTGCAGATTGCGCACCTATCTTGAAAGCAATAAATCCTCTGTATGTAAGATGCATGCAATTTGATGCACGTGCAACCAATTTGCTATCACACCATGGCTTCACTTCAAATCCGTCACTTGCCAGATGATGTTTATCATGCGCTGGCCTTTCGTGCCGCGCAGGCCCATCGCAGCCTAGCTCAGCAAACCATCATTGAGTTGCGCCGCAGCACTGACTCCAGCAGCGGACAGCGCAGGCGTGCGGTATTGCAAAAAATCGGCGCATCGCTTAGCGCGCAGGCCGTTGAATCTACCGCTGCGCAGACCAAGCAGGTTACAGAGTGGATTCGTGAAGACCGCGAGCGCGGCGAAGGTTAGAGGCATGCGGGTGGTTTTAGATACTTCTGTCGCAGCCAACATTATTTTGCAAACTCAAGCGGCTGCCAGTTTGGTTGCTGAACTTGAAGAGGCGCAACTAGTGCTGGCACCTACACTCTTGCACAGTGAACTTGCCAACACGTTATGGAAACAGATTCGTTTTGCCCAGCTTAGTCATGATGACGCCATCAGCCTGTACCACGACGGCATTGCCTTGATAGATGAATTTGTTCCTGACCATGAACTCGCTGTTCAGGCGCTGTCACTGTCCATTAAGCACCAGCACCCTACGTATGACATGCTTTTTGTCGCCCTGGCCCAGCGCTTTGGCTGCACGTTGCTTTCGGTTGACAGTAAATTGATTGCTGTCGCCAAAAAAATAGACGCAACTCTAGTAAGAAATTAATTGAAAGTCACTGCAACACCAGGCGTAATAGCAAGGTCGTCGTCCGTCAAGCTTGGGCGGGGGATTCGTTACGCCGCAACGCGCGAGAACAACCAGCTCTTTGCCAGCAAATACAAACTGGTGCTGCCGTCTGAAGACGAACGCAGGCCAGAGCTGGAAAAAGAACAACGGTGGCTGGGCGCGCAACCGATCACCGCGATATGAGCAGTACAACATAAATGAAAATTACACCCACCGCTATCCCAGATGTCCTCGTTATCGAACCCAAAATGTTCGGCGACGCCCGTGGCTTCTTTTTTGAAAGTTTTAATCAGAAAGCCTTCAACCAGGCTATAGGCCTGAATTTGAACTTTGTGCAAGACAACCACAGTCGCAGCGCCAAAGGTGTGCTGCGCGGTTTGCACTACCAAGTCGAAAAACCTCAGGGCAAGCTGGTCCGCGTGGTGCGCGGCGCGGTGTTTGATGTTGCCGTGGATATCCGCAAGGATTCCCTTACGTTCGGCAGGTGGGAGGGAATAGAACTGAGCGAAGGCAACCATAAGCAACTGTGGGTGCCGCCCGGCTTAGCGCATGGCTTTGTCGTGCTCAGCGAATCGGCAGATTTCCTGTATAAAACGACTGACTTTTACGCGCCAGAACACGAACGCTGCATTTTGTGGAACGACCCGGCTATCGACATCCAGTGGCCATTGGACGGTTATGGAATCGACAGCCCGCTGCTTTCCGCCAAAGACAAATTAGGAAAATTGTTGGGTGATTCGTGAGCCCTAGTTAATGTCGCTCAGACGCAATACGCTTTGGAATTTGGCGGGTACAGGGCTACCGCTGCTCTTAGCCGCGATTACCATCCCATACTTAATCAAACAAATCGGTATCGAGGCATTTGGAATACTGACTTTGGTCTGGGCACTGATTGGCTACTTCAGTTTGTTTGACTTTGGACTGGGTCGGGCGTTAACCCAGCAGGTAGCTGCCGCACGGTCGGCAGGGCTTAATGCCGAGCTTCCTAACCTAATCAAAACAGGTCTTGGATTTACCGGCGCAACCGGCATTATTGGTGGGCTGCTTCTTGCCGCACTGGCATATCAGCTTGCTCACCAATGGCTCAATATAAGTATTCCGCTACAACCGAGTACTTTTCTTGCACTGTTAATTGCATCTATAGGCATTCCATTTACAACGGTCACCACGGGCCTGCGCGGTGTTCTGGAAGCATATGAAGATTTTAGAGTCGTTAACTTGTTGCGCATGTTGCTAGGTGCTGCAAATTTTGGACTTCCTGCGCTAACTGTTATGTTTTTGAGTGATTCATTGGTATGGATGGTCTTGAGTTTGATAGGCGCACGTGTTGCGATGCTTTTCGCCCACGCGTGGATGGTTAATCAAAAGTTGGCGCCGGGATGGCTCGCGGCCAAATTCAATAAAGACAACATGCGACAGTTGATGTCATTTGGTGCATGGATGACTGTGTCCAACATCGTCAGCCCATTGATGGTGACGGCGGACAGGTTTGTGATTTCAGGAGTTCTGGGGGCTGGGGTGGTGGCGTATTACACCGTGCCATTTGAGGGCCTGATTCGTGTCTTGGTGATACCCAGCGCCTTGACCACAGCTTTGTTTCCCCGTCTTGCCACCGTCATAGTGGCCGACTTGGTGGAAACCCGCCGTCTTTATGAAAAATGCTTGAAGATTGTGATGGCTGCCCTACTGCCTATCTGTTTTTTGATTGCGCTGGGATCGAAATGGGGCCTAACCCTGTGGCTTGGCAAAGATTTCGCCGACCAATCCTGGACGATTGTGGCTGTCATGGCCTTAGGGCTGCTGTTAAATGGAATTGCGCATGTGCCGTTCGCCGCAATCCAGGCTGGTGGAGATGCGCGCACCACGGCGTTTCTGCACCTGTTTGAACTGGCTTTTTACATTCCATTGCTGTATGTCTGTATGAAAAATTTCGGAATTTTGGGAGCGGCGATTGCTTGGACTGTTCGGGTGGGCTTTGACTTGTTTGCATTGCTCTATTTTCAAAAAAGAATATTTTTGACTGCCCAAAAAATAAGGCATTGAATTTTCTAAAATCAAATAAATATATAATATATGCAAACAAATTCTGATTATAAATGCAGTGATGTTTTTGTGGTGGTCGTTACCTACAATCCAGACTTGCCAGTGCTAGACGAATTGATGGATTCACTTCTTCCGCAGGTAGGTCAGGCTGTGATTATTGACAATTGCTCATCTGTCGACATAGGCAAATGGTTTGATTCTTGTCTTCATAAAAACGTGCTGTTGCACAAATTAGACCAAAATTATGGAATTGCCTATGCGCAAAATGTAGGCATACAAAAAGTGGCTTCAGACAACATCAAATTTGTTTTACTGTCAGATCAAGACAGCAAACCTGCCGAAAATATGGTTTTTGAGTTGAGGGGCGCGATAAACAAACTTTTAAACTCGGGTAAAAAAGTGGCTGCTGCTGGTCCGTGCTATGTGGACACACGTCAAGATAATCCGCCGCCTTTTCTTAGAATTGAGGGAATTAGAGTAAAGCGTCAATATGCTGAAAACCCAAATAGTGTGGTGGAAGTAGACTATCTTATTGCCTCAGGATGTTTGATCCCAATTGCTGCGTTTGATAATGTCGGACTGATGAATGAGGAACTGTTCATTGATTATGTAGATATTGAATGGGGAATTCGGGCTAAAAGTTTTGGTTTTCAGTCATACGGTGTCTTCGCAGCCAAAATGAGCCATAGTCTAGGAGACGAACATGTCAGTTTTTTTGGTAAAAAGGTGGCGCTTCACAGCCCATTACGGCATTACTATCTGGTTCGTAACGGTATTTGGTTATACAAGCAAAAATATGTTTCTTTCAACTGGAAAGTTGCTGATGGATATCGTATGCCGCTGCGTATCTGCTTTTACACAATATTTGCCAAACCGCGAAATAAGCATTTTTTGATGATGATGACCGGATTGGTGCATGGTTTGCGTTCCAGGATGGGTCGATATTAAGAACAACTTATAACTACAAATATTATTTATTTTTATGGTGACCTACTGGATTTTATTTTTTTTTGTAGTGATATGGATGGGCTTGATTGCTATTCAAGAAAATGATGAATTTGGCAGGATCGAAATTTTAAGGTTTTCAACCCGCTGGTTGTTCGTGATCGTGTTAAGCCTGTTTGTCGGAATGTTTTCCGACATAGGCAGTCTTGACTATGAAAATTACGTCGATCTTTTAAAGGACACCCCACCGGTAACCGAATGGAAGTCTGAATTCCTGAAAGATCCCTTTTTCCAAGCACTGGGTATGATGTTTGCAAACAGCGACGGAAGTTTGACTGTCCTGACATTCGTTACCACTTTTTTATCGCTCGGTATAAAGATGAGCGTACTAAGCGGCAAGTATTATAAAAATGTGTTTGTGCTTGCAATGCTGTTCTTGATAGGACGGTTTTTTTTGCTTCATGAATTCACGCAGCTACGGGCTTCACTGGGTATTGCCTTCATTACGCTTTCTGTGGTGAGTGCAATGGAGAAAAGATGGTTCCTACTGATTTTTTCATTGATTATTGCGGCCTTCACGCATTTGTCGACCATTGCCCTGCTGCCTTTAGTTCTTCTGATATGCCAAATCATTGCCAAAGTCAAACTGGTTTTCCTGCTTTTTACGGTGCTAGCTTTTTCTATACTCGGAGTTATTTTCAAGGATGAAATCTTCTTCCGTTTGGCACCATACCTGACAGGCGATTACCTTGTTACGGAAAATACCGTAGTCAGTTTTTATTTTATATTCAAGACCCTGGTGCTGTTGACTTTGCTTTTTCAATGGAAATCATTGAGCCCCAGCATGCGCTGTGCGTTGATGGCTTCGGTTTATGGGTTATTTTTGACACTTGCCTTTCTTCAAAATAACGTGCTTTCTCTCAGGTTTGGCGAACTGACTGCAGTTTTTGATTGCATCTGCTTTGCTTATTTTCTCAAGTACAGCTTTAAACTTGAATCGTCGTATGCCTATTCTGCCGGATTGGTTATTGCAGCTTTGCTTTATTTCTCTTCTACAAAAATCGTGAATTCCGTGTCATTGACTTTTTAATCTGGATGCTATCGTGACGAAAACGCCTCACATGGCAATTTGTTTGGCTGTATATAACGGTGCGGAATGGCTTTGTGATCAAATCACGAGCATTTTTAAGCAAAATGGCGTGTTTGTGACAATTTTTATTAGCGTTGATAAATCGATTGACGGATCTGAAGCTCTTGTAGACCATCTTGCCAAGTCCGACGATCGCATCAAGGTAATGAAGCATGGCCTTAAATTTGGGGGTGCTGCCCCTAATTTTTTTCGAATACTTTCAGAAACGAATTTTGCTGATTTTGATTATGTCTGTTTCGCGGATCAGGACGACTTGTGGAAGCCGGAAAAATTATTGCGTGCTCACGAAAAATTATCAAGCACTGGAGCCAGTGCATATTCAAGCAACGTGATAGCGTTTTGGCCAGACCAGCGCTGCTTGACTATCAACAAGGCTCAGAAACAAGTGAAATGGGATTTTCTGTTCGAAGCCGC
>Ga0326733_1000614_pt1 | contig 10242 bp, 7 predicted proteins | sample 14_GP2_308_FD_207946 | JGI IMG/M metagenome (GOLD analysis project Ga0326733, IMG submission 207946) | Glacier ice microbial communities from Ngari, Tibet, China - 14_GP2_30.8 | ecosystem: Environmental > Aquatic > Freshwater > Ice > Glacier | place: China: Ngari, Tibet | collected 2018-07-17 | reverse complement strand
TGGCGTATTTATTGCTATGTATTGGGATGATTTTGGCTCTGCCTCGCGGGTGATTGTCACGCTAGGAACGGGTTTGGCTGCCTTTATCATGGCGCTGGCCTGCTTATCGGATAAACGCTATGAACGTGCCGCCACGCCGTTATTTTTAATGGCGGCTTTATTGCAGCCAATGGGCATTTTAGTCATGTTAAATAAGTATTCATCTGGCGGCGATGCGCGGCATGGTTTACTGTTTATGGCGATTTACATGCTGATTCAGCAGGGCGCGGCATTTTGGGCTAAACAAAGAACGGTGTTGGCTTTTAGCGCCATTTTGTTTGGCTGCATATTCTTTGCTAATTTGTTTGATATTTGGGATATGAATGAAAAGCTGATTGGCATTGTGATGGGCCTTTCAATCACTTGCGTTGCTTATGCCTTAAACCAATCGCGCCACATGGCTATTGCGCCATTTTGGTATTTTGTGGGCGCGGTTATCTTGATGTGGTCGCTGTTTGAAATGGTTGAAAAAACGCCCTTTGAAATTGTTTATTTAGGCTTTGCCGCGGCCATAATATTTTTAAGCACACTGGTGCGAAGTAGGGCATTGCTGGCAGTAGGCACCTTATCAATGCTGGCCTATATCGGCTATTTTACCGCCAAGCATTTTGCCAATACATTGGGCTGGCCGATAGCGCTGGTGATTATTGGCGTAGCGTTAATTGGCTTTAGTACGTTTGCCTTAAAATTAAACAATAAATACATAAAAACAATTAGTTAATCGTTAAAATTAATGTGTTTTATTGATTAACTTTAACGATTTTTGCTATTATTTATGGCATATTTTGAATGCGATTTGCGGCTTCTACACATTCTTCTAAGCTTGCCACTAATGCCAAGCGAATAAAGTTTTTGCCAGGGTTTACACCATTCACTTCGCGCGCTAAATAGCTGCCGGGTAGCGCTGTAATATTCAAATCACGGTATAGCTTTAAGGCAAAGCTGGTATCCGTTTCAGCTGGATTTTTGATTTTTGCCCATAAGTAAAACGCCGCATCTGGCATTTCTACCTCTAAAACGCTGCTCAACATTGGTGTAACGGTTTTAAATTTTTCGGCATAAAGCTGGCGATTTTCAATCACATGCACATCATCATTCCATGCCGTTTCAGATGCCGCTTGCACAGCTGGATTCATGGCGCAACCATGATAAGTGCGGTACAGCATAAAGGCTTCAATAATGCTTGCATCGCCCGCCACAAAGCCAGAGCGCATGCCGGGCACGTTTGAACGTTTGGAAAGTGAGCTAAAAACCACCAAGTTTTTATAATCTCTACCCAATTGATGCGCGGCTTGCAAAGCGCCTAATGGCGGGTTAGCTTCATCAAAATAAATTTCGGCATAGCATTCATCGGCAGCAATTACAAAATCATAAAGGTCTGATAATTCAAATAAAGTTTTCCATTGCGCCAAGCTCATTACCTTGCCAGAAGGGTTGCCAGGGCTGCAAACATACACCAATTGCGTGCGATTCAATATATCCGCAGGCACTTGCTCAAAATCCATCGCGTGATTATGCTTAGGATCTTTTTGGGGCGTGGTATTTAAAAAGTAGGGCTCAGCACCGGCTAAAAAAGCAGCACCTTCATAAATCTGGTAAAACGGGTTTGGCGAAATCACAATGGGTTTATTCTTGCTGCGGTCAATCACCACTTGCGCAAAGGCAAATAGCGCTTCGCGACTACCATTCACCGGCAAAATACTGGTTTCTGGATTAGGTGCAGGCAAGTTGTAGCGGCGCGCAATCCATTGTGATATTGCGGTGCGTAGCGCCAAACTGCCAACAGTCGTGGGATAATTAGCCAAGCCAGCTAAATTATTCACCAAAGCATCGGTAATCAGCTTAGGCGTGGCATGTTTGGGTTCGCCAATGGATAAATTAATCGGCTTAAATGCTGGGTTGGGTGTTGTGCCTGCAAACAAATCACGCAAGCGTTGAAATGGGTAGGGTTGCAGTAAATTTAGGTTTGGATTCAATGTGTTTTTAGTCATGGCGTTATTATAATTTAGGATGCAATTAATTGGTTAATACAGTAGGTAGTGCAAGCAAACAAAATTATTTAGCCATATTTGGATTGCTGTTTGGTGCGATGTGCTGGGGCATTATTTGGTATCCGTATCGGCTGATGAACGATGCTGGCGTTTCTGGCATTGCATCAAGTTTTTATACCTACCTTATTGCCATTATTTTAGGCGCGCTGTTGTTTGCCAAGCATTGGCGCGGTGCTTTAAGTTTGCCCAAAAGTGCCATTTGGCTATGCATGATTGCCGGTTGGACTAATTTAAGTTATGTGCTGGCGGTGATTGATGGTGAAGTAATGCGGGTGATGCTGTTATTTTATTTATCCCCACTTTGGACCTTGGTTTTAGCGCATTTTTGGTTAAAAGAAACTATTTCAAAAGCCGGCTTTATTTCAATCGCCATTGCCATGCTGGGCGCTTACATCATGCTGGCAGACCCGTTTAATAGCCAATCTAACTTTTTACCCTTACCGCAAAATCAATCTGAATGGCTGGCATTATCGGCTGGCATTGGCTTTTCATTCACTAATGTCATTACGCGTAAATCGGTGCATTTAAGTTTGGCGGCAAAATGCATGTTGGTGTGGGTTGGGGTGGCGGTTATGTCTTTGTTATTTATCCCATTTTTGGGTTTGTTGGATTTAAACGCGCACTTTCCTAGCCCCAGTTTTTTCAGCTTAAATAATTGGTTAATCATGGGGTTAATCGCCATATTGTTAATGGCAGCCACATTATTTGTGCAATATGGCGTGACTAAAATAACCGCATCACGCGCATCGGTTTTGTTTTTGTTTGAACTGGTAGTAGCCGCCATTGCCGCATATTACTTGGCTAACGAGGCCATGATGCTGAATGAATGGATAGGCGGGGGGCTTATTATTGCGGCAGGATTATTGGCGGCTTTTAATCATCAAGATTAATGGCCACCAATAGTTTGATTAATTAAAACTTGATTAATTAAAACTTGATTTGTTAAGCGCCAAAACTTCTTGAGCCTTCAGCCGCAAAACGTATTTTTAGCGATAAATCATTGCGCGAATCGGCATTAGCTAATGCTTGATCTTCGCTAATTTTGCCATCGGCAAATAGTTTAAACAGCGATTGATCAAATGTCACCATGCCAATATCGTTGTTATCGGCCATGATGTTTTTCATTTCATTCAACTTTTGCTTTTGAATCAGCTCAGACATATAAGGCGAATTAATCATCACCTCAACCGCGGCGGCGCGTTTTTGCGTAATGCCGGGCACCAAACGTTGCGAAATAATGCCCACCATATTAAGCGATAAACCCAGCAATAAGCCTTGTTTAGTATCATTTGGAAAGAACGAAATCACGCGCTCTAGGGCTTGATTAGCGTTATTGGCGTGTAAAGTGGCAAGGCATAAATGGCCTGTTTCGGCATAAGCCATGGCTTGTTTCATGCTGTCCATATCGCGCACTTCGCCAATTAAAATCACATCGGGCGCTTGGCGCATGGCGTTTTTTAAGGCGTTATCAAAACTAAGCGTATCAATACCCACTTCGCGTTGATCCACAATCGATTTTTTGTGCGCATACACAAACTCAATCGGGTCTTCAATGGTAATAATATGGCCAGTTTCGTTTTCGTTGCGGTAATCAATCATCGATGCCAGCGATGTCGATTTGCCAGAACCAGTCGCGCCCACCATCAGAATTAAGCCGCGTTTGCGCATAATTAATTCTTTTAAAATGGCCGGCAAACCTAGTTTTTCCATGGATGGAATATCAGTTTTAATATGCCGAATCACCATGCCCACTTCGCCACGTTGACGAAATACGTTAACGCGAAAACGGCCAATATCTTTTTTGCCAATGGCAAAATTGCATTCCAAAATCGCTTCAAATTCTTTAATTTGATCCGCAGACATCATGCTGTAAGCAATTTCTTTAATCATGCCAGGCTGCATAATCTGATTATTAATCGACACTGTTTCACCCTCGATATCCATATGAATAGAGGTGTTGGTGCTAAAAAATAGGTCAGAACCGCCTTTTTCTGTCATAAATTTAAGAACTGGGGTAATGTCGATGGCTGCCATAGTGATGCTAACTTTGTGAGTGAATTGTGCTGAACTTTAGCACATGCCGCGTATTTATTACAGCAGGTGTTTTGCTAAATAGATTAATCAATTTTTGCTTGATACGCTTGCCAGATTTGTTGATATTGCTGCTCTAAATTTAGCGCAAATTGGGCAGGATTAAACAAACCTGAATTTTTAGTTTGCGTAATCAGTTTCTGCTTTAAATCATTTAATGCAGATGGATTTTGCTCAAAGAATATGGCTTTATCTTCATATTCTTGCCAATTTGGGGCGATTAATTCTGGCAAATTAATATGCTGCAACAAGCTGCCAGCCACGCGTGCGGCAAAGGTATCGCCCATGCAAGTTAATAGAGGCAAAGCCATCCACAAGGCATCGCTGGCGCTGGTGTGCGCGTTATAGGGCGATGTATCTAAAAATAAATCGGCATAGTTGTGGCGTTCAAGATGTTCCGCAATAGCAACGCGCGGCGCAAAAATCAACCTTGTGGCGTCTATACCGGCTTTTTCAGCGGCAATGCGTAAATTGTCCTTTGCCCAAACGTTGCAATCCAGTAGCCACAGCACGCTATTAGGTGTTTGTTGCAAAATGCGCATCCAAATTGCAAACAGGGCAGGTGTGATTTTAAAACTTTGATTAAAGCAGCAAAAAACAAAGCTGTTTTCTGGCAAATGGTGCGCAGTTTTTTGCGTTGCTTTGCTAACAGGCCTTTGGCTATTATTGGGCTGGTAACAGGGCAGGTAGAGCAATTTTTCGCTCATCTCTGCTGCGTTTTGGCTAATTACTTTATCGCTTATCACGTAATCGAATAGCGGCTTGCCAGCTGTTTCGCCCCCGATTTCGCCCCCGATTTCACCCCTGATTTCACCCATAGTCCCTGCAAAGCCCAGCCAGTTGATGCTGATTGGCGCTGGCTTTAGCGCCACAATGCCAGTGCGGCTATTTTGCGTAAAGCCTGTTAAATCCACCAAAATCGCCACACCGTCTTGCTGAATTTTCTGTGCTGCTTCAATATCGCTTAAGTTTTTAATGTCGTTAAATGCATCAAAAGCTTTTTCCAAGCGCTTGCGCTCAAGTGTTTTATCATCTTTGCCATATGAATACGCGATTGTTTCAAAACGATTTTTATCGCTATTTTCAATTAACTCAGTAATTAAAAAAGCCAATGGGTGCAGCCTGAAATCGGCCGATAAATAGCCAATTTTTAACTTTTGTTGCGGATTTTTAAATTCGCTAAAATCAAACGCTTTATGTTGCTGAATTAGCTTGCTGTAAAAGCTATTAGCCCAATTGCTGGCACATTTTTTTTGTTCAAAACTAGTGGTACCTTGCATGCTTAAAAAAGCAAATGGCGATATTTGCGCGCTTGGCTCAGTCATCACCCAATCGCGTAATTGCTTGATTTGCAAATCAATATTAACCCAATCGCAAATATGTTGTTTTTGGTGCAGCAAATGCGCCAATGCATGATGCAAATCTGGCTTAAGTTGCAGCGCTTTTTCGTAGCTGGCAATTGCAAGCTTAAGCTGGCCCAATTCGCGTTGCACATTGCCGCAGTTATTGTGTGCATCGGCATCGTTAGGGTTAAATCGAATGGATTGCTTAAAGCTATTAAGCGCGGCTGGTAGCTTGCCTAATTCGCGTTGCGCGTTGGCCATGTTGTACCAAAATACGGCGTTATTGGGTTGATATTCTAACGCCTCTTCAAAACACGCTTCGGCCTGCAAAAATTGCGCATTGGCATGTGCGGCATTGCCCATTTCTTGCAGCACAAAACACAGCGCATCGCGCGCTGGCATATTGTGTTTAAGCACGCGCACAATGCGGCGAAAATAACCAGCTGCTTCTTCAAAACGTTTAAGTTCTACGCATAAATTGGCGCAGTTAATTTGCGCATCTAAGTCTTTGGGATTGCGCAATAAGGCTTGCTGATGGTGCTTTAAAGCTAAAGTGGTTTCATTTTCGTGCATGATGCGATTTTAATCTAAATTAATTGCGCAAGTTTATACAATGAGCGAATTTGCCAGTTGCTTTAAACCTAATTCTTTTAATAAAAATCGGCTAGGATTCAGCTTACTGGCACCATTTTTATTCATTACTAACGGCTCATTTTCGATTAAGTTAGCAATCAATTCCGCACAAATTGGCGCGGTAATCATGCCTTTAGAGCCATGCCCAGCATTGACATATAAGCCATGCAACCAAGGCAAATCGGCAGGCTTGGCATTGTAGCGGGGCGGTTTGGCGCGTAAGGCGCTTTCATCCAGCATTTGCCCTGCCAGCGGCAGATAATCTTGTGTGTGGCTGCGCCACGCCACGCGGCCTTGTGCTTGCTGCGGTTGAATGCTGTTAAAAATTTCAGGGGAGATTTTTTGCAAAGCATACGTATTTTCTAAAGTATCGGCTTGGCTTAAGTTTGGGTTCATATCATCAGGCGCATAAGTCGCGCCAATTGAATGCAGGCCATCTACAGCGGGGCTTAAATAATGCGTGCTGCAAATAATGCTTTTAATGGGCTGGCTGGCAAGCGTTGGCGCAAAAAAATTCACTTGGCCACGCACTGGTGTGCTGACAGCGCTGGCGCATAAGCTAAATTGCGGCACTTGGTTGGCATTACATAAAACAACAATTTCGGCCTGCAAGTTTTTATCGTCAAATTTAACTTGCCATTGATGATCGATTTTTTGAATATCCAGCGCTTTAGAATGTGAGATTACGCTGATATTTGGCATGCCAACCAGCGCTTTGCAAAAGGCTTGCGGCTTAACCCAACCCGCTTGCGGCAAGAATAAACCGCCAATTTTAAGCGGAATGCCTGCAATTTCACTGGCAGTTTGCGCATCTACAGCTTGAAAAAATGCCGTTTCTTGCTGCGCAATCAATGCATTCTGTCTAGCTTGTTCACGCGCGTCATACGCTAGCTGAATCTGCCCGCAAGCATGAAAAAAATCGGCGCTATTGGGTAATTGTTTGAGTAAATTTAAGGTATAGGTAAAGCCTTGCAGGGCTAAAGTGCTTTGCGCGCTGGGTTTGATGCTTAATTTAGGGTACAAAGTGGCAATTGGGTTGCCTGAAGCCTCTGTGGCTAATTGTTCGTGTTGCTCAATCAAGGTGACAGCAATGCCGCGTTTAGCCAGCGCATAAGCGGTACTGCAACCCGCAATGCCCCCGCCAATAACAATTGCTGTTTTAGACATCACTAATTTTACTTTCGCTAATAAAGCGTTCGCCAACAAAGCGACCAATCAACATTTCGCGTTTTTTACCAAAGCCAGCCTGTTTATTAACCTCAAAACCAGCTGATTGCAAGCCGCGCCTAACTAAGCCTGCGCTGGTGAATGTTGCAAATGTGGTGTCAGATTTTGATAGCCTTGCCATTTGTGCAAACAAAGCGGGTTGCCACATTTCAGGGTTTTTGGCGGGGGAAAAGCCATCTAAAAACCAAGCGTCGGCTGTAGTCACTGTTTGAGTTAAACAATCTGTCGCATCGCCAATTAATAAACTTAAATGCACGCGATTATCAAATAACCAAATACTATGTTTGGTTGATGCTTCATATTGCGCTAGAAATGGCTGACATACTTGATTTAACTCAGGCCAAGCTTGCCATGCGGCAGCCATTTCTGGCAAGGTAAGGGGGTATTTTTCTGTGCTAATAAAATGCAAAGTAGCAGTTGGTGGTGCCGTTTTTAGCCAAAGTTGTGCAGCACATAAAAAATTTAAACCAGTACCAAAACCCGTTTCAATAATCGTAAAGTGATTGCTTAAAAGCGGTTGCCAACGTTGCGCTAATTGGTTGCCCTGCAAAAAAACGTAATCGGTTTCTAGCAAACCGTTATCGCTAGAATAATAGACATCTTGAAAAATGGTGGAGTAGGGCTGTAACAGCCCTTGCGGGTTTGCACGCCATTCGATTGGGCTATTTGAGTGGTTTTGCATGCATTTAAATTGGTAACCAAAGCAATTAACATTTTAAAGCATACTAGCCATTTAGCGCATATGCTTTAATCTGTACAAAACAAAATTCAGTCGCTGCCGCGCAGGAGGGAATTTGGGCTAATAAACTACTGAAACGGATTCCCGCCTGCGCGGGAATCACGAAATTGAACGGTTTTTGATGAAATTACGGTTGGCGCATAAGCCTCTAAATAAGCGCCGCTCTGCGATTATCTGGTTTGGCTAATAATAAATGCACATCGCCCAGCGCGCGCTCTGCAAAGCCGCCTTCGCAGTAGCATAAATAAAATTCCCACATCTTAATAAACTCTTCTGAGTAGCCCAGTTTGCGCACGGCATCGATTTGTGCGAAAAAGTTTTCGCGCCAAGCGGCAAGTGTGGTTGCATAATGCGGGCCAATATCTTCACAATCAAATAGTCGCATATCGCTGGTTTTGGTGATGCTATTTAGCATGGCGGTGTTGGATGGAATGCATGAACCAGGGAAAATGTAGCGTTGAATAAAATCCACGCTGTTTTTGGCGGATTCAAAACGTTGGTCGCTAATGGTGATGGCTTGAATTAAGGCTAAACCATCTGGTTTTAGCAATGAGCCAACTTTAGCAAAATAGGTATCGTAAAATTGATGCCCAACTGCTTCAACCATTTCAATTGAAACTAGTTTATCAAATTGTCCTTCTAAGTCCCTGTAATCATTTAATAAAACGGTTATTACGGAATCTAAGTTAGCCGCTTTTACGCGCTCTACCGCTAATGCATATTGCTGTTTTGAGATGGTAGTGGTGGTGACTTTGCAGCCATAGTGCCTTGCTGCAAAAATGGCAAAACCGCCCCAGCCGGTGCCAATTTCCACTAGATGATCGGTGGTTTTTAAGTCTAATTTATCGCAAATTACTTTTAATTTTTTGAATGATGAGGCTTCTAAGGTGCTATTTGCATGCTCAAAAATGCCAGACGAATACATCATGCTGGGATCTAGCCAAAGTTTAAAAAAATCATTGCCTAAATCATAATGCGCTGCAATATTCTTGCGGCTGCCTTCTGTGGTGTTGCTATTTAGCCAATGCAGCACTTTCATTAGCGGCTTAGTCGCCCACTGGTAGCCACCTTCCAGCGTATCCATCACCTGTTGATTCACACACATTAGCCGAATCACATCGGTCAGATTATCACTGGTCCAATAGCCCAGCATATAGGCCTCACCCGCGCCAATGCTGCCGCCAAAGGCAATTTCGCCATAAAAACGTGGGTCGCTCACATAAATAGTGGCTTTAATGCTATCCACTTTATTATTCTCAGTATTATTCTCAGTATTATTTTTAGTTTGGCCAAATACATGTTTTTCTTGGCCATCAATAATGGTCAAACAGCCTATTTGTAAGTTGTTTAGGCGCTTTAAAATCTGCGTTTTAGCAAAATTAGCCACCCACTTTGAGCGGCTTTTTTGTTTTAGGCCAGTAGTTAGGGTTTCTTGCGCGGCGGTGGGGTTGTTTGTCATAGTATTCATTAGGATTTATACGCTATCTTTTATATTTCGGATTCAAAATGAATGCATCATGGTTAATGACTGATTAGTGCGCTACTTTGTTCAATCGGGCTCAATACTTACGGGCTTGGGTGCGAATAAAACGGTACACGCTTTAACCATAATTTAAGCGCATTCCAGTAAATCGCGGCCACCACTTTGATGGTCATTAACGGATATTGGATTAATAGGCCATTTAAAGCAGATTCTGTGATTTCATGCCGCTTTAAATCCAGCATGGCGTTAAATAGCAGCTGGTTATTTTGTAGATTTTTCATGCGCACTAAAAGATGATTACCCTTTAGCTTAAATGCCCAATCGTATTCAATATCCATTGGCATAAAAGGCGACACATGAAAATCTTTATGCAATTTAAAGGCGGTTAATTCGTCATTTTTGGTGGGGTTCACTAATTTTTCTTTAGCGTAATCATGCACATAAGCATAATCTTCACCCCAAGGTGTATTGGTAATATGCGTAACAATGGCTTGCAAGGTGCTGCCATCGGCCTCAAAACAATAGTAAAAGCTAGCAGGGTTAAAGCAATGGCCAAAATAGCGCATATTTGTCAGCAGCCGAATCGCGCCGCGCGGCGCTTGGCCGGTAGCGGCTGTAATTAAATCGCTGATTTCT
>Ga0326733_1000613_pt1 | contig 10245 bp, 13 predicted proteins | sample 14_GP2_308_FD_207946 | JGI IMG/M metagenome (GOLD analysis project Ga0326733, IMG submission 207946) | Glacier ice microbial communities from Ngari, Tibet, China - 14_GP2_30.8 | ecosystem: Environmental > Aquatic > Freshwater > Ice > Glacier | place: China: Ngari, Tibet | collected 2018-07-17 | reverse complement strand
GCTATATATTACTCAAAATAATATGAATTCAATTGCTTCAAACAATACTTTGTATGGTCAATTTTTTAATTTAATAAAGATTAAGAACCAAAATACTGAAAATATCCCACTTACAAAAAATGGAAAACAATTATTGAATGAAGTGTATTCAAACAGATTTTTTTGGAAAAAAAACCTTGTTGGTTTGCAGCAACGTTTAATTGTTTTAAATAAAAAAGGAAAAGAGGTTAGTGAAATAATTAAAGAAGAATATCACATTAAATAAAAACTTCTGCCAACATGGGGTTTGCCAAAATGGAGTTGGACGGAAGCCGTGTTTCAACTTTGTGTCTTTAATTTGGCTTCACATCCAGCAGGACGTTATTGATTTAGCTAAGTGCAAATCATCGGCTTTTATTTATAAATTTAGCTTCAATTAGCCGGGCGGTCGGAATTCTGTTGCTCCCACTTCGGCAAGCCCTGAACGTTATTCGTCTTTTTAAAAACCCTTCAAGTTGGCTAAAAAACGCCTTAATTTGTGCATATGAGATCACCAGACAAAGACCAAAAATTCCCTCTAGCAAATTATGAGAGACTTTGCTTTTTGAAAAACGTCATCCAAAATCCGAACATTATTGTAGGTGACTATACTTATTATGATGATTTTGAAAATGTAGAGAATTTTGAAAAAAATATAAAATATCATTTTCAATTTATTGGTGACAAATTAATTATTGGAAAATTTTGCATGATTGCTTCGAACGTGACTTTTATCATGAACGGAGCTAATCATTTAACAGACTCAATAACTTCATATCCATTTGCCATTTTTGGACACGATTGGTCAAATGCAATGGAAGAGAAATCTTATCCAACAAAGGGAGACACAATAGTTGGGAATGACGTTTGGATTGGTTATAATTCGACTATTATGCCAGGAATAAGAATAGGTGACGGAGCAATTATTGCGACCAATTCAACCATAACCAAAGACGTTGAACCTTACACAATTGTTGGTGGGAATCCTGCGAAAGAAATAAGAAAGAGGTTTACTGAAAAAGAAACTATTAAGCTTTTCTTTGGATAAATATGAAATTATCAAAGCGGCAATTTTAGAAATTTTGGTAATTGATAATCCTACTCATACGCAACTAATGGAAGAATTGCACCACAAATTGCATAGGACTTTTGATGGAAACACACATTGGTATGGCGAAACCGTAAAACTTGATTTGGAAGCAAGGAAATTAATTGAACGGACTAAAACTAAACCGGAAAAATATCAATTGACGACAACGAACCGCTGACATGGGGTTTTGCAATATCGGGGCGGACGGAATTCTGCCGGGCTTTTGTTAGTTAACTTCGGCTTTTAATCATTAATTTAACTTCAGTTTCGGGCGGCCAGTTGGTAAAATCCCCAACTTCGCCAAGCCGCAAAACGTAAGCGGTCAGGCTTCAATCACCCTTCGAAATTTCCAGAAAGAGTAATATTAGATAGAATAATGATTAGACAACACATGCTTTTGACCCTGTTTTTTTTCTTAACAACATTTTTAAGTAGCAAAGGACAAGATGATAAAGTATACGAAATTCCGTTTTCTGTGGAGAAGAAATTACTTGTTTTTAAAGGCAAGTTGAAACAGATTTTGCATTTGACACAGGTGCAGCAGAAGGTATTGAACTACAAACGATGAAAAACGTAATGGCATCGAAAGACAAAAATATAGTCAAAAATATCGGATGGAAATGGGAAAATTGCAATTTTACAGTCAGTAATTTCAAAGGAACTTTCTATAGGAGGATTCACATTTAAAAACGTAAGAGCGACAATAAGTGATATGCAATATTTATATTGTATGGATTTATACCTTTTGGGAGGTGACGTTATAAAACAATTAAATTGGGAAATTGATTTTAAAAAAATGGTGCTGAGAGTTTCCAAGGAAAGATTCGAAACAAATGATTTAATGACTGTTATTCCTGTTAAATACGAATATAATACACCAAGAATAAATCTTACAATAAACGAAGTAAAATTTGATAACGTTCTTATTGACATTGGTTTTAATGGTGTAATGACAATTCCTAAAACAGACAAAAAAATAAAGGACCTATTAGAAATAAAAAGGTTACAACACCTTCTAACATCTAAGATAACTTCTTCTTTTGCGGCAGCAGGCATGTCAAAACCCTCGTTGACAGAAACAGCCCTCATTGATAGTATAAAAATTAATGGCAATTACTATCATCAAATTCCAGCAGATTTTAAAACAAACACAGACTTCAAAATAGGTCTTAATTTTTTCAGTTCAATTTGTGAAAAATTGATAATGAATAATAGCGAAAGGAAATATTACCTTCTATTAAAGGCAAAAAATAGTTTCATTAATTCATTCCCAATTTCAGTATTACTAAAAGAAGGTAAACTTAAAACAAGTAGCATTACAATCGCAGATAATCCAAAAGATGATGACTTTGTAATAGACGAAGAAATTAAATCTATAAATGGAAAAATAGCCATGGACTTTAAAAGTGAGTGTGAGTTTCTGACCTGGTATTTTATAAGTATATCAAAATGGGACAGATTAACAATTGAAAAACTTAACGCTCAAAAAGTTGATATTGAAAGAAGCCCGAACCGCTAACATGGCGTTTGGCGTTGTTGGGGCAGACGTAGCTTTTATGTAATGCGATGGGGCGTTTGTTCCAGCTTGACGGAATTCTATTTGGCTTTTTGTTGTTATCTTAATTATCGGTTTTTTCATCAGTTTAAGCAGTTATAGTTTCTTGAGGGTCTGTTTAATGAAAAATTAAATCGAAAACATAAGACCGCGCCGGAATCGTGGAGAACTATGGAGCGGAATATCCAATAACGAAAGAAGGATAAACGGTTGGTCGATTGTGGTCGAAAGCCCTTACACAGGTGCACAATGACTTTGATAATTCTGAGGGTATAGTGGAAGATTAAGAAAATCTCAACCTGCTTCTTATTCTACTTAATGATTCTTGTTTTACTCCCAAATAACTTGCGATATGATAAAGCGGAACCAATTGAAACAGTTCAGGCCTGGTCTTAACCAGGTTATCATAACGTTCTGCAGGACTTGAGGAAAGATAAGTACTTATTTCGTTTCTATATTTAGAAAACTGCTTTTCGGTTTCCATTCTGCATGGAGATTCTAATCGTGGAAAACGTTTATACATTTCTTTCTCCACCCCAATTGGGTAGATTGAAATATTGCACTCGCACATACATACCCAACTATAATGTTTGGATTGAAACTAAGGTCTGTGGATTTAAGGTGAAAATTTATGTCAGCTGCAAGAATTACAACAAACCACTTAACCAACAAGATATTGATGCTGTCGTAGGAGAATTAAGATCAAGTGGAGCAAATAAAGGAGTAGTTTTTTCAAAACTTGGATTTGTTGAAGATGCACTATTGAAGGCTCAAGTCAATGATATTGAATGTTGTTCTCTTATTAATACGGAAAACCATCAGCGCATTATTCCAGATTCGTTAATCTTAAAGCAATTTGCAGGGAAACCGACATATAATTATAAATTAATAGGAGTAAGTAGTCAAGAAGAAGCTAAAAGATTCTTTTTTTCAAACAGTAAAGAAAACGGTGAGCCTATAATAAATCTTATTTCAGAATTTCTTAAAGAACTTGAAAATGAATCTTTAAAAAAGAATTCAAAACCTGTTTCAAAATAATACACGTTGTTTTCATCGGAAATTCAACATGGTATACAACTTGTCTTAATGTTTGATTGGACTTATTACTCATTAGATTTGACAGGAACTATGGTTAACGGTTATTATAATTTTGGAGATTCTGAATGGAAAGGTGAAATGGTATTTGCTTGGATCGATAAAGAGGATCCTAACTTAGGACCAGCATGGTCAAAGTGTGCAAAACCAACTGTTTCAAACTATATTTTAATTTCTCTTTTACCAGATGCAACACATTATTTAGATGGGTTAAAAAAAATAAGAGATAAGTTATGAATACTTCACCTAACAAAAGTATTTGCAAAAGCAGGGCTGGACATTGAAACATCGGCTATCTGCTACTATCAGCAGTAGTTCAGGCTGACATTTATAAATTTGGCTTTTAGTTGTTAACTTCTACCGTATATTTTCAAATGGGCATTTGTACCGGGCAGACGAGTAATGAATTCCCTGCCTTCGCAAATACTCAATGTTGGGCGTAATAAAACCATGGCAGAACTAACAGGCATTTTTAAACAAATTGAGGAGCATACATTTACTGCAGACAAATGCTTTTTATGTAGTTGTAGATTGACAAACGATAATAAAACTGAAGAGCATGTTATCCCAAAATGGTTACAATATCAGTTTAATCTTTGGGACGAAAAGATTTCCCTCCTCAATGGCACCCTAATTCCATACCGACTCTTGACAATTCCCTGTTGCTTTGAATGCAATAATCATCATCTTAGGCCATTTGAAGATAAAATTAAAGCGGCATTTGATATTGGATATGAAGAGTTTCAAAAAGTCGACAAAGAATTATTGTTTTTATGGTTAAGTAAAATTTATTTCGGAATAATGTATCGTGAGTTATTCTTAAACTTTGATAGAGCAGATCCTGAAAAAGGAACCATAACAAATCCAGAATACTTAAAATCATTTTACTCTCATTTTTTATTTTTACAAGGCATCCGAAAACTTCACTCATTTAATGGTTTTTTTCCAGCATCGATTTACCTTTTTAAAACTCAAAAGCCAAAAAATATAAAAGAACAGTGGGACTGTAGACGGTAAGAAAGAATACAGTGTTTTTGGCAATTAGCGATACAGAACATTCGGCAAGAATACTGTCGAAGAATCGGCAAGAATGAATGCAGAGTTCAATTTCAAAAGTAGTTTAATTTGGTTTAGGATTCGAAGAAAGTTTGTCTGTTTTGTAAGCGATAACTGTCTCCGGTTAAACTCACTATTTCGCACCTGAAAAGTAGCCGGTCCAGCAGAGCTGTAGCAATCACTTCATCGTCCAGCATCTTGGCCCATTCGGTAGGCTTTTTATTGGTGGTTATCACGATAGAGGTGGATTCATATATGTGGTTAATGAAGTTAAAGAATGCTACGGCCAGGTTTTTTTCCAGGGGAAAGAGCATGATATCATCCAGGACGATCATGTTGGCTTTTAACAGCCGGTTATATTCTACCATCTGCGATTTAACAAAGTCCTTGGTTTTAAGGGTGTTTACAATGTCTTCCATGGATCTGAAATAGGCTTTGTAGCCAGCTTTAACAGCATCCCTGCATAAACCAGCCGCTAAAAAAGTTTTACCAGTTCCGCTGGGACCTAACAGCACCATATTAAACAATTGATCCATCCAGTTCAGTTCTCTTAATTGGGCGAGCCGTTCGGTTTTGAGACCATTTTTTTCAGCATCATACTGTCCCAAATCCGTACTCCTGGGCAATCCTGCTGATTTCAGTCGTTTGGCTTCATCCTTACTTTGCCGGTGGTTTACTTCGCTTTGCAGCAGTGTTAAGGTGAACTGCATAAAGCCTGAGCCTTGTTTTTCTGCCTCGGTGACTGTAGTCTCCAGATGCGCAGCCATGCCGGTTAGCATGAACTTACTGCAGAGTTGCCTGATTTCCTGTTTTTGTGTTTCCATGATTGTTTTTAGTTTATTTATTAGCGTGTAATCAGGGCCATAACAAGGTGCTATGGCCCTTAAAGCATGTTACTATTTTTTAAAAGAGGTTTTCGTAGGTGCTTAGGTCACTCTGATCCGGAACGGTATCCGCATTCCTTCTCCCTTCTCCGCTTAAGGGGTTCATCTGTATGATGGTGGGCGGTGGCAAACTATCCTTTTGACCTTCACGCTTTAAAGTCTGTACAATCGCTTTAAAGTCAGTAGCGCTGACAATCTTATGCTGAGATGCATAGTTAAGTGCCTGGGAGGCAATATGAGGGTCCAGGCCCGTAACAGTAGCTTTGAGCAATTGAATCTGATCGCGGATATATCGGGGCTTACTATCCTTGATCTGACTGACCCAGTTTAAGGCCTGTAGCTTGTTTTCCATCAACTCACTAAACTCAGCCATCATCCCGGCAATGGCAGCCAGTTTATCCCTGCCATGATCCCTGGCAAGGATCTTCTGTCCCTTAAGCAGGCAGATGTCATGCCGGCAGATCTCCTGTTCTTTATGATTGATCATAATCAGCTGGTCCAGGGTTACTTTCAGAAACACCGTGGTTCCTTTCCCCTTATAGGTACCAAGCGGCAGGCTGTATACGTTGCTTTTATAAGAGATCTTATTGTCTTTATGTACCGAATAAAGCGGATACTTTTCTTTTTCAGGTATAACAGGGTACCAGGGATTCAGGAAGTCCATTTCAATCTGGTGTTCTTCTATCGGTACTTTCTTTGTGGTGCCATGCTCCAGGGCATTACCGGTACGGATCAGCCAGTCATGAACTTCATCATTCAGGGTTTCCAGATCTTTAAAAGAACGGTTATATAAGAAGTTCTGCTTAATGTACTTGACTACATTCTCTACTTTGCCTTTGCTTTCAGGATCTGCCTTGCGGCAGAAATACGTAACAAAAGAACTCTGGCTTACATAGGAGCGGAATGCTGAGGTCATGACAATATCCCCCAGGTTTTCTGAGACCATAAATAACCGGTCCTGGTCGTAAACGATCTCCACCGGACAACCTTTTATAGCCTGGAAGGCACTTTCATGAGCGTTAATAACCGATGTGGTGGTAAAGGGAGTATCGCTGAAAAGAATATACTTATATCTTGAACGGGAGAGAACAAAGGTAAAGAACTGTACCTTTTTGGTTTTGCCCAGCGTGGTGGTCATATTGTAAAAACCGAAATCAACCTGTGCCTGCAATCCGTATGCGAGTTCCGGTACACTGGTATAGTCTCTTTGTTTTTCTACTTTGGGGATGTTATACTTCCCTCTAACTGAATGAACAAAGTTAAATACTGTTTTCTGGCTGACTGCCGGGAAATCCTGATGGTGTTCCTTTAGCCAGTCATGCATCTGTGCCGCAGGGGTAGCGGGATGCGCCAGCAGCTTGTCTTTGACAAACTCCTGGTATAGTTCCAGGGATCTTTTTCTTCCAGAAGGGGTTTCCTGTTCTTTGAGATATTGTGCTTCGTCTAGACTTAAAAAGCGCTTGGCGGTCCGCCAGTCCATTCCCAGATAATCTGCAATACCTTGGATAGAAAAACCTTCCCTTTCCATTTGGTGTACTTGATGATAGGTCATAAGTTTGTTTAAATAATAGTTCATTGAATACCTCGTTTTTGTCGTTAAAAACAAAGGTGTTCTTTCTTTTGGGGCGGTGCCCCAAAAGGTGAACTATGCATTCATTCTTGCCATTTTCCCGACATCATTCTTACCGTTTATCCTGTATCCCTAATTGCCATTTATCCTGTAGTCTTATTTACCGTTTACAGGGACTTTATTGATAGTCAAAACACTCCATTTGTGTCAATTAGAATGGGAGAAATCGGAATAATAAGTGTACTCCAAGATTGTGAAGCGACATCCCAGCTTAGAGAATTATTAGACCATCACAGAGATATTGTCTTGCATCCACTTCAGTTTAGAGAAATGACCGCTAAGATTTTATATAAAAGATTTCTAATGAACCGGACACCAAAATTTATGAATATTCAAAATGGCGGATCGACTGAAACACATCTAATGTCTCCACAAGGCTTAAGTGACAAACCAATCTTTGATGAGTGGAATAATGATGATTATTCGCTTTTATTGTCTGTTATCACTCAAGTTCCCTTGGAGATTTGTCAACCGGAAAAAGGAAAAGTTTGGACTTGGATGACGGACATAGATGGTAATTCTATTTTCATACCTGTTTGAATATTGAATTACTACGCCCAACATGAGGTTTTTGTGCAATTGAGGCATGACGTTAAAACAATCATCGGCAGACCATATCCGAGCTTTGGTTTCGGCGGACGGAATACTAATGTGCTTTTGTTGGTTAACTTTGGCTTTTAGTTATAAATTTAGCTTCAGTTCCGGGAGGACAGTTGGTCAATTCCCCAACTGCATAAACCATTGATCGTTAGCGGTAATTAAAACAACAATAATCAACTTATGAAACATTTGACATTTTTATTGACAATTTCTTTCTTTGCAGTTTGTTCATATGGACAGACAACATTTAAAAGGAATGACATTTATTTAGAAGCAGGTGGTAACGGACTTTTTGCATCTGTGAATTATGAGAGACAATTGACAAAACAACCAGGACTAGGATTTAGATTAGGTGTTGGTTTTTATTCTGAAAATGCTTTTTACTTGACAATTCCAGTCGGCATTAATTATCTATTCAAATTAAAAAATGACAAATCATTTATTGACGCAGGAATAGGTGCAACTTGGACACGAATTGACGGTAATTTATTTGGCGACTCAAAAAATTCTAATGGTGACCATTTTGTAAACTTTGTTCCAAGTCTCGGTTACAGAAGACACACAGATAAAAATTTAATGTGGCGTATTAGTGTAACCCCAATTGCAAACAAATACGGACTAGTTCCTTGGCTTGGACTTTCAATAGGAAAAAGATTTTAATACAGATTAACTAACGCTAACATTAGTTTTGGCATTATTGGGGCAGGACGTTGTTAGCTTCGGCTGTAGCTCGGTATCAACTTCGGTTCGGGCTCGACGTTAATAATTTTGCATTAGTTCTACTCTTCAACTTTTAATATATATTGGGCTTCAGTTATCGGCGAACGGAATGCTAATCCCCCAACAACGCCAAGCCTTATTCGTTAGGTGCAAGCGTAAAACTACCTTTCAATCAATGATAGCAGAACAACTAAAGAAATTTTTCGACCCTTTTGTATACCTCAATATTCAGGTATGGGAGAACTTTGAAAAATTGGGAGGGGTATTTTTACTCCCAAATAACTTGCGATATGATAAAGCGGAACCAATTGAAACAGTTCAGGCCTGGTCTTAACAAGGTTATCATAACCTTCTGCAGGACTTGAGGAAAGATACGTACTTATTTCGTTTCTATATTTTGAAAACTGCTTTTCGGTTTCCATTCTGCATGGAGATTCTAATCGTGGAAAACGTTTATACATTTCTTTCTCCACCCCAAATGGGTAGATTGAAATAATGCACTCGCACATACATACCCAATTATAACTGCTTGGAATTTCTTTTAATTTACTTCCGCCATCAGAAAGACTTTCCCCGGAGGTATAAAATGCAACAGTTTTTTCTTCGCCATCCCTGAGGTAATACTCTCTGATACAGCCTTTAAAAAGGTGATATGATGTGCTGATCTGCTGACCTTCCTTTAACAGATAAACCCCTTTTTTAACTCTTTTAACATTGATCCATTTAGCAAAAAAGTCCTTTTCTTCTTGTGTATTCTCATTGGAACTTGAAAGAGACTTGATTATCTCTAAAACCTCCTGGTCAGGTTTTACCTTGCCAGATTTTGGTAGCTCATCATCGAAATTCATAAGTTAGAAATAACGATTATTAAGATAATTGCGAAATATCTTAATAATCCTCAAAAACTGAGACTAACAAAAAAAAAGACTACTTTAAAAAATCACCAAAAATGGATTTTTCATATTATTGGGGCGAATAATCAATCAAAAGTCAGAATTACATTCCCCTTTTTCTTTCCACTCATTACATACTTAAAAGCATCACGAATTTCACTTATCGGGTATCTTTGGTCAATTAATGGCCTGAACTTGTCTTTCTCAATCAGCTCGTTAATGAAAGCCATGCTACGGTGTATTGAAAAAGGAAGCGGAAATTTTACCTTTTTACCCTTCATAAAGGGGGCGACTAATGCTAACAATGGGTTCTGCCAATAAGGGCCTAGTTCTGAAGAGACATAAATAGCATTGGGTTTCATGATCGGTTTACATTTCCCAAATGTACTTTTACCAACCGCATCAAATACAAAATCAAACTGATCATTCAATTTTGTAAAATCTTCTTTGGTATAATCAATCACCTTATCTGCGCCCATTGATCTCAGAACAGGTATATAATCGGTTTCGCAAGTAACCGTTACCTGTATACCCCGATACTTCAAAAATTGCAAAGCCGCATTACCTATTGCTCCTGTTCCACCATTTAATAGTACTTTATCACCCTTCTTTAATACTACTTTATCTAAAAAATAAAAAGCATAATGTGCACCTTCCAAACTTGCTGCGGCCTGTTCATAGGTAATGTTTCCCGGTTTTTTTAA
>Ga0326733_1000612_pt1 | contig 10265 bp, 10 predicted proteins | sample 14_GP2_308_FD_207946 | JGI IMG/M metagenome (GOLD analysis project Ga0326733, IMG submission 207946) | Glacier ice microbial communities from Ngari, Tibet, China - 14_GP2_30.8 | ecosystem: Environmental > Aquatic > Freshwater > Ice > Glacier | place: China: Ngari, Tibet | collected 2018-07-17 | reverse complement strand
GTGTAGACCTGGCGCGGCGTGGGGTTGTCTCCGTAGATGTCGGCGACCACGAGGGGGCCGACCGAGATCACCTCGGCGGCGCCCATGTCGAACGGGCCGCCGAACGGGTGGCCGCTCGACACAGCGGCGCTCCCCGCGAGAAGGTTCGAACCCCGCTCCAGCGGCACGGTCGCGAGACCGTCGACGGCGATGACGGCCAGGTCGTCGACGGGATCAAAGTAGACGACCCGCCCAGGAAGGGCACCGACGCCCGGCGCCTCGACGACGGGTTCGGCGACGCCGGCGACGACGTGCGCATTGGTGACGACCCGTTCGGGAGCGACGATGAATCCGCTCCCGGACTGGTTCTGACCGCACGAGTAGGCGTTGCCGGTGATGCGCACGACCGAGCGGGCCGCTGCCGCGAGCTCTGGGCTGTCGGTCGCAAGGCTCGGGATCTCGGGGGTCGGCCCCTGAAACGCCTCGACGATGCTGGGGATGCCCTCCGCGACCGCGACGGATCGCAGCTCGGCGATGAAGCCGCGCACCTGGGTGGGAGTCACGGCGTCGATCGTGCGGATGACCGTCGACGACGCGATCGCTGTGGTCAGGATGGGCACGCCGAGGGCGCCGATACTGAAGGCGAGCATCGAGGCGGTGAGGGCCGCGGCGACTGTCGTGAGTCCGGCGCCGAGGGCGCGATCAACGACCCGCAGCTTGATGCGATCCACTTGGCGTCGCAGGGCGTGTCCGACGGATGCCCCAATCGACAGCCCGGTGAGCACGAGGGCGATGGCCGCGGCAAGAGTCGCCGGCGTGCGCCATTCCGGTGACGGCACCCACGCGCCGACGAGCGGCACAACGAAGAAGGCGGCGATTCCCCCCGCCGCCATGCCGGCGATCCCACTGAGGCTTCGAACGAAACCGGCGCGGTAGCCATAGACGAAGAACGCGAGCAGCAACAGCACGAGCACAACGTCGAGAATGGCCGGTACTGGCATGCATGGTCCCTTGTCTGATCGGCGGCGCGCCCTGACTCGAACCTGCCGTCACCAGGTTCGAGGTTACGTGCTCCCGCTGGGAACAGTTCACGCACCCGACTCACGGCGTCGGCAACAGCCGCGCCTGCCTGCTCGCGTGGCTCATGGCGGAGGCGGTGCGATATTCCCGGCGCGGCCCACCGGGCGCGGGTCAGTAGGGGTAGCGCAGCACCGCGGCGACAGGGGAGCCCACCGGCATGTCCGCAGTCCTGACGGCGCGCGCCGTGCCTCCGGCGCGGAGCACCCGCGCGGCGATCTCGTCGACGATGCCATAGGTGTCGGCGGACACGCCGCGTGCCACCAGGAGTGCGCCGGCCTCATCGATCGAGCCCTCGAGGGGGGAGTCCATGTCGAAGACCAGTTCGTCGATCGCGGCCGCTGTTGCCGCCCTGGCAACGTGACCGAGGTCGGCCGTGGCTTTGTCGCGCGAGCGCTCGACCTCGAAGTGCTCCCACCACGAGGAGAGGTCGGCGGCGTGGAGGTCGTCGAGAATGGCGCGAGCGCGCTCGGTGAGATCGACGAGGCTCAGTGACTCCGGGTTGGCCCCGATGCGCTGCTCGGCGAGGTACCGGTAGGTGTTGACCGCGCGATAGGCCGGCTCGAGGTCGGCGCTCGCGGCGAGGATCAGCGGAATCGTGCTGTCGCCGACCGCGTCGAGCACGGCATCCTGCACGATGCGGCAGTACTTGCGCTGCTCCGTCTTCTCGCCATTGGCTCCCTGGGCGCGGGGCATGGGCGAGTTGTCCTCGATGGCCGTGTGCTCGAGCACGCTGTGCACGTCATCCGGCAGTTGCAGTTCGACGTGCCGCACCGGCTGGCTGCTCGAGAGGGCGTAGAGCTCGATCGTGCCTTCCGTGAGGGTGAGCACGAAGGCCTCGTGGCTGAAGGACACAGCCCGCAGCAGCATGCCGATGTCGAACCGGTCACCGACCGCCAGGTGATTGCGCAGGTCGTTGATGAGGCGGAACACCCGCAGGAACCCCGATGCGGCGAAGATGGCGAAGCCACGCGTCTGGTCGGCCCAGAAGACCGGGTTGTCGTCGAGCTCCTCGAGCGGCTCGATGATCTCGCGCAGTTCGTCGGGGTGCATCCCCTTCTCCTTCAGCTCCCGCCCCGCATGTGCGACCGCGCCCTTGAGCGCAATCCTCGATTCGTCGCTCTCCCTCGGTATCGGTGACGAGCGGAGGTAGATCGAAATGCACGCCTCGTCGCGGTGACTGGTGAGTTCGCGGAGGTCGGCTTGGCTGGGCAGGACCGGTTGCATTGTCGTGGCTCCTTACTGCGGCATACTGCGGCGGCGACGGGTTCCTTGGACGGTACGCCGCGCGCTGTGTGAGCAAAAGGGTCCTACGGCCCGTTGGCGCTCCGCCGGGCTCACGATCGGGGACTCAGTGGCCGCTGGCCGCCTGTTCGCGGCGACGGCGTCGTTCCTCGTCCGCGGCCGCGGCTGCCTCCGGTGTTGGAGCGGTGCCGCCGAGGTGACGCGGATGCCACCACTTGCCGGTCCCGTCGACCGGATAATCCGCCTGGAGTCCATCCACCAGGCGCTGGAGTTCGTCGCGGAGCTCGCCGGTGCTCTCCCGCACATCGTCGCTCGCCGCGATCGTCATGGGACGCCCGAAGGCGTAGGTCACGAGAACGCCGAATCGCTCGCGAAACCCGACTTTGTGGTTCTTGGTGAGCAAGCGGTGGCCGCCCCAGATTGCGACGGGGATGATCGGCACGCCGGCCTCCGCCGCGAGCCGCACCGCGCCCGTCTTGAGCTCACGCACAGTGAAGGACGCGTTGACGCCGGCCTCGGGGAAGACACCGATGAGTTCGCCCTTGCGCAGGGCGGCGACGGCGTCGGCGTACGCTGAGGCGCCCGCCTTCATGTCGACCGAAATGTGGCGCATGCCGCGCAGGACGGAACCCAGCACGGGCTTGTCGAAGACCGCTCGCTTCGCCATGAATCGGATTCGGCGCTTGTTGTGCAACCAGGTCGCCCACTCGACGAGGGCGAACTCGAGGTAGCCGAAGTGGGTCATCGCGATGACCGCTCCCCCTGAGTCGGGGACGTTGGCGAGTCCTGTCTCCGCGCGCCGAAGCCGCCAGAATCCGAACAGCCCACGTCCGGCGAAGATGGCGGTGTCGTAGATGGCTTCGTTGGGGCGACAAGTCACCTAATCATCGTAGAACTGGTTCCTGAGCCTCGGGCCTTAGTGCTCTGGCGGGTCGGGGCTGGGCGGCCTATGGTCAGAGGAATTTAACTATGCCCATTTCTCGAGAAGGAACTTCATGAAGGCGCTCGTCTACAAAGGTCCAGGCCAGAAGTCGTGGGAAGAGGTTCCGGACCCGTCGATCCTGCAGCCGACCGACGTGATCGTGAAGATCGACACGACGACAATCTGCGGCACCGACCTGCACATTCTCAAGGGGGACGTTCCCACTGTCGAGGTGGGGCGGATCCTGGGCCATGAGGGAGTAGGCACAATCACCGAATTGGGGGCAGCCGTGACGACCCTCAAGGTGGGCGATCAGGTCATCCTCTCCTGCATCTCCGCCTGCGGACACTGCAGCTATTGCAAGATGGGGGTGTACTCGCACTGCCTCGCCGACGAGGGAGCGTCCGGCATCGGCTGGATCTTCGGCCATCTCATCGACGGCACTCAGGCGGAATACGTTCGGGTGCCGTTCGCCGAGACGTCGGTGTACCTGCTTCCAGAGAACGTCACCCCTCAGCAGGGAACGGTGCTCTCCGACATCCTGCCCACGGGCCACGAGATCGGCGTGAAGTACGGGAGGGTCAAGGCGGGCGACGTCGTCGCGGTCGTCGGCGTTGGGCCGGTCGGACTCGCGGCCATTGCCACTGCGGGACTCTACGGCCCCTCGCGGATCATCGCGATCGACCTTGACTCCAACAGGGTCGAACAGGCGAGGAAGTTCGGTGCCACCGACACGGTCGTGTCGAGTGACGTCGACTGGAAGGATCAGGTGCTCGCGATGACCGACGGGCTCGGCGTCGATGTCGCGATCGAGGCCGTCGGCATTCCGCAGACCTTCACGATGTGTCTCGACATCGTGCGCCCTGCCGGCGCCGTGGCGAACGTCGGCGTGCACGGCACGTCGGTCGACTTCCCGCTGCAGGACCTCTGGATCTCGAACATCAACATCAGCATGGGGCTCGTCAACACCGACACGCTCGACATCCTGCTCAAGCTCGTTGCGCAGAAGAAGATCGTCGCCGAGAACTTCGTCAGCCACACCTTCGAGCTCGGCGACATCATCGAGGCCTATGACGTTTTCGGGCGCGCCGCCGAGACCAAGGCCCTGAAGGTCATCCTCAACGCGTGACAGGTTCCCCTTCGGGGGCCTAATACGCCGAGATAATCTCGCCTACTCTGGTGTTGGGTGAATCACGGACCAGAACGTTGACGGCGGGGAAACTAATGATCGGAACACACTGCCACGAACCCGCGGGTGCGGCGTGAAGCTCTCGTGAAAGAGCGAATCCCCGCATTCACGATCACGCGCGAGTGCCTGCGGCGGCAGTCCGCCGCCGGCACTCGCAGTGCCGCGGGGCGGGTCTTCGGCCAGTCCCCGCTGAATCCGGATGTGCGGAGCTGGTACCGCGGGGCCCTGGGGGAGATGGAGGTGGTCGGCGAATTCGGCCGGCTCGGAGACGACTGGACGGTGCTGCACGCAGTTCCGCTCAGTTCGAGTACGAGCGAAGTCGACCACCTCGTCATCGGTCCCGGGGGCGTCTTCACGGTCACGACGAGGAACCTGAGCGGGCAGCGGGTGCTCGTGGTTGGGGGCACCCTGCGGGTCAACGGCGGTCCCACCGAGCACATTCGCGACGCGCGCGATGAGGCCGAGCGCGCCGCCAAGGCGCTGGACAAGGTGCTCGGCGACGTCGTCGAGGTGCGGCCGGTCATCGTCATCGTCGATCCCGCGTCGACCTCCCGCCGCCCGTCGTCGGTGGCGGTGCTCGAGTCGGGCGAACTGTCCGCGTGGCTCCTGGGCCGGCCGCAGGTTTACTCAGACGGCGTGGTCGCGCGGATCGCCGCGGCCGCGGAGAGCCAGGAGACGTGGCGCGATTGCCCCCTCGTCGTCGAGCAGCAGGCGAGTCCCGAGCCCTCCTTCGCCGCACTTCGCTCGGAGGTCGATGCCGCCCGATCCCGCGCCCGGGGCTGGATAGTGGTCGCCCTGATCGCGGCACTCGGTGCCCTGGGCGCCGCCGCGTCGATGCTCCCGAGCGTGTTGCCCCTGACCTGACCGCAGCGGGTCAGCCCAACGACGTGCTTATTGAGATCGCGACGACGATGGCAATGGCCCCCAGAATGACCCCGGCGATGGCGAAGCCGGGCCGGGAGGTCTTCAGCTGCATCGCGGTGATCCCCGCCGTCAGCGCCAAGAGAGCGGGCACGAGGCCTCCGATGCTGATCACCGGGATGCCGGAGTGGGCGGCAGCAACAATCCCGAGGAAGGCTGCGGCGAACGACAGTGACTCGGGCGTGACCCGGGGCCTGCGCCGGCGCGGCGGTGCCGGCACGACGATCGGAAGCTCCTGGGTGTGCTCTGCCACGACAATCTCCCCCGACTGCGCTGGCGAGGTGTGGGCCAGCACTTATCAAGCTAGTCCTGTGTCGAGCATTAATCGAATAAATGTTGCAAAGCCGTGACAGTGTGTCGAATTGCGTCTCCACCCGGCCCTGTGCCTCGCCTCCAGTCAACTGTGATCTGATGGGGAACGCACAACCAGTCGGCAGTACAACGAGAGGAACGGTCCACAGAGATGGTGCACAGGGTTCAGGCGGTCGTCGTCAGGAGCAGGAATGCCCCCGTTTCACTCGAGACGATTCTGGTGCCCGACCCCGGGCCGGGGGAGGCGCTCGTCGACATCCTCACCTGCGGGGTCTGCCACACCGATCTGCACTACAAGCAGGGCGCCATCAACGACGACTATCCCTTCCTCCTCGGGCACGAAGCCACCGGAGTCGTCGCGGCCGTCGGCGACGGCGTCACCAACGTGGGACCGGGGGACCGAGTCATCCTGAACTGGCGCGCGGTCTGTGGGCAGTGCAGGGCGTGCCGCCGAGGTGAGGCGCAGTACTGCTTCAACACCTTCAACGCGACACAGAAGATGACCCTTGAGGACGGCACCGAGCTCTCGCCCGCGCTCGGGATCGGCGCCTTCGCCGAGAAGACCCTCGTCGCGGCGGGCCAGTGCACAAGGGTGGACGAGGACGTCGACCCCGCCGCAGTGGGGCTGCTCGGATGCGGCGTCATGGCCGGCATCGGTGCCGCAATCAACACGGGCGACGTCGGGCTCGGCGATTCCGTCGCCGTCATCGGATGCGGCGGCGTCGGCATCGCCGCGATCGTCGGCGCGAAGCTCGCCGGTGCGACCACGATCGTTGCCGTCGATATCGATCAGCGCAAGGTCGACCTTGCCGTGTCGCTGGGCGCGACCCACGGAGTCAACTCCCGCGAGGAGGACCCGATCGAGGCGATCCGCTCCCTCACCGAGGGCAACGGCGCGAACGTCGTCATCGACGCCGTCGGCCGGCCAGAGACCTTCACCCAGGCGTTTTACGCACGCGACCTCGCCGGAACCGTGGTGCTCGTCGGGGTGCCGTCGCCGGAGGTGACCATCGAGCTGCCGCTGCTCGACGTCTTCGGCCGTGGTGGGGCGGTCAAATCGTCCTGGTATGGCGACTGCCTTCCGTCGCGTGACTTCCCGATGCTCGTGAGCCACTACAAGCAGGGCAACCTCGACCTCGACGCGTTCGTCTCCGAGCGCATCGGACTCGGCGACATCGAGGAGGCCTTCGAGAAGATGCACCGCGGCGAAGTGCTGAGATCCGTGGTTGAGATCACTGCGTCGGGGGTGACGTCGTGAGCCTGCGCATCGAGAACCTCGTCACCTCAGGCACGTTCTCCCTCGACGGCGGCACTTGGGACGTGGACAACAACGTGTGGATCGTCGGCGACGATGACGAGGTCGTCGTGATCGACCCCGCCCACGACGCCAAGGCCGTCGCGGTCGCGGTCGGCGATCGCGAGGTCATCGGAATCCTCTTGACGCACGCGCACGACGACCACATCCGCGCGGTGCGCGAATTCGCGGACCAGGTGGACGCGCCGATCTACCTGCACCCCGCCGACCGGATGCTGTGGGACGAGGTCTATCCCGGGATCGCACCCGAGGGCGACGTCGTCGACGGCGAGACTTTCGAGATCGGGGGCGCGACGCTCACCGCGCTCACGACTCCTGGGCATTCCCCGGGATCGACCTGCTACTACCTCGAGAGCGAGAACACGCTGTTCTCCGGCGACACTCTCTTCAACGGCGGTCCCGGAGCGACGGGCCGGTCGCACAGCGACTTCGGCACGATCATCGAGTCGATCCAGTCACGCCTGCTTGTGCTTCCGTCAGAGACTGTCGTGCTCACCGGGCACGGCGACTCGACCACCATCGGCGCCGAGGCGCCCCACCTCGCGGAATGGATCGCGCGCGGGCACTAGCCCGAGCCGTGAACGATGCCGAGTATCGCCAGCAGGTTCATGCCCCTCGCCCTGACATTGCGGGGGTCGAAGAAGCAATTCAGCACCGCCGAGGCGACACTCGCACGCGTCGACCAGCTGCGGCGCCGCCCCCGCAGTTGGGCGCCGCCTCGGAGGCTGTCGCGCCGTGTCGAGATCACGGTGCGCACCGTTTGCGGATGGCCGGTGTACGAGGTCGCCCCACGGGGCGCAGCCGGGTCCCGTCGCGCGCTCTACCTGCATGGCGGCGCGTACGTGTTCGAGATCGCCGCCCAGCACTGGGCGCTCATCGCCGACCTCGCCGTCTCGTCGGGCGCCCGCTTCACCGTGCCGATCTTTCCGCTGGCCCCGGCGGGCACCGCCGCGACGATCGTGCCGGCAGCGACCGAACTTGCCGCCGCACTGATCGACGAGGTCGGCGCCGAAAATACGACGATCGTCGGCGACTCCGCTGGCGGAGGCATGGGCCTCGCCGTCGCGATGCGGCTACGCCACCAGGGGCGCGCCGCGCCCCGCCTGGTCCTCATCTCGCCCTGGCTCGATATCAGCGGGACAGATCCCCAGCTCGCGGTCATCGCGCCACGCGACCCCTGGCTCGCGGTGCCGGGAACACATGCCGCCGGCCGCCTGTATCGCGGCGAGCTTGCCGAGGACGACCTCATGGTCAGCCCCATCAACGGCAGCCTCGCCGGCCTCGGCCCGATCACGCTGCTCAGCGGCACCCGCGACATCGTCAATGCGGATGCCGCACGGCTTGTGCGCCTCGCGGCGGCATCCGGACACCCGCTCGACTACCACGAGGCGCCCGAGATGCTGCATGTCTACCCGCTGCTGCCGATTCCCGAGGCGCGCGAGGCGCGCCGGGTGATCACCGAAGCGATGCTCACGGTCAAGCCCTCTCCGGGGCGCGTGTCGGAGTCTTAGCCTGACTCCACACCGACGAATGGAGGGTGCCATGCGCGCGCTTGTGGTCTACGAGAGCCTCTGGGGCAACACCGAGCAGATCGATCGGGCGATCGCCGCCGAACTCGCGACGAAGATGGACGTCGAAGTGGTCGAGGCGGAGACGGCACCGGTGTCGCTCGAGGGCGTGGACCTGCTGCTGGTCGGCGGCCCGACACACGCGTTCTCAATGTCGCGGTCCACCACTCGCGAGAGCGCGGTCGCCGACCACGACGCTCCCAAATCCCCCCGCCGAGGAATCCGGGAGTGGCTGGCCGATCTCGTGCTCCCGCAGGCCATGAAGGCGGCGACGTTCGGCACCCGTGTGAACGCCCCGCGACTGCCGGGTTCGGCGGCGAAGGCGGCAAAGCAGGAGCTGCGCAGCCTCGGCGCGCAGATGGTCGTGAAGCAGGAGTCGTTCCGTGTGCACGGCTACGAGGGACCAGTGATCGACGGAGAGCTCGAGCGCGCCGCCGAGTGGGCCCGCTCGATCGTCAACGCGGCGATGACGGGCTCGGTCCGCGCCTAGCACGGCTGCGGCCGCGCTGCCGTGCGGACCGGCCTCCGCGCAGGCGTAGCCTGAGATTGTGGCCGCGTTCACGGCCTCAACAGGAATGAGACCCCGATGAAAGCCGCTCGCTACTACGCCAAGAACGACATCCGCATCGAGCAGATCGATGCCCCCGAACTACGCCCCGGCACCGTTGCGATCGACGTCGCCTGGTGCGGTATCTGCGGCACCGATCTTCACGAGTACCTCGACGGCCCCATCTTCATCCCAGCCCCGGGGCATCCGCACCCCATTTCCGGCGAAGAGGCCCCCGTCACGATGGGCCACGAGTTCTCCGGCACCATCACCGCCCTCGGTGAGGGCGTGACCGACCTCGAGGTCGGCCAGAATGTCGTCGTCGAGCCCTACATCGTCGGCCCCGACGTCTCCACCGGCCCCGGCGAGAGCTACCAGCTCTCCGAGAACATGAACTTCATCGGGCTGGGCGGACGCGGCGGCGGACTCAGCGAGAAGGTCGTCGTCGAGCGCCGCTGGGTTCACCCCATCGGCGACATTCCGCTCGACGTCGCCGCGCTCATCGAGCCGCTGTCGGTCGGGCACCACGCCTTCGTGCGCAGCGGGGCGAAGGCCGGCGACACCGCCCTCATTGGCGGGGCAGGCCCGATCGGCCTTCTCCTCGCCGCGGTGCTCAAGGCCGAGGGCCTCACCGTCTTCATCTCCGAGCTCAGCCAGGCACGCAAGGAGAAGGCGATGAGCACCGGGGTCGCCGATCACGTTCTCGACCCGAGCGAAGTGGACGTCGCGGTCAAGGTTCGCGAGCTCACCGGCGGCACGGGCGTCGACGTCGCTTTCGAGTGCTCAAGTGTCAACGTCGTGCTCGACACCCTGCTCGATGCGGTCCGCCCGAACGGGGTCGTCGTCAACGTGTCGATCTGGGGACACCCCGCGACCGTCGACATGCAGAAGCTCGTGCTCAAGGAGATCGACCTGCGTGGCACCATCGCCTACGCCAACGACCACCCGGCGACAATCAAGCTGGTTCAGGACGGCAAGGTCGACCTCGCGCCGTTCATCACCGGCAAGATCGCCCTCGAGGATCTCGTCAGCAAGGGATTCGACACGCTCATTAATCACAACGACACTCAGGTGAAGATTCTCGTTCACCCGTAGCGGTTCACGCGTGCGGGGCGGCCGGAGAGCCCCGCATGTGTGTAAACCATCTGAAATCGTGTTTCGGGTTGTCGTCGCCCGTCGGGGTGCAGAAG
>Ga0326733_1000611_pt1 | contig 10283 bp, 8 predicted proteins | sample 14_GP2_308_FD_207946 | JGI IMG/M metagenome (GOLD analysis project Ga0326733, IMG submission 207946) | Glacier ice microbial communities from Ngari, Tibet, China - 14_GP2_30.8 | ecosystem: Environmental > Aquatic > Freshwater > Ice > Glacier | place: China: Ngari, Tibet | collected 2018-07-17 | reverse complement strand
CTTTCTTCGCTGCTTCAGTATATTTTGGTGATACTTTTTTCATTTTTTTCTCCCCGGTTCAAGCGATCTTTCGATCTCCCGTAATTACTTATAATCCAGTTTAAGACCCATTGAACGAACTGAACCTTCAATAGTTCTCTTAGCAGCGTCGTGAGTAGCAGCTGTTAAATCAACTTCTTTAGCTTTAGCAACTTCAGAAACGATTTTTTCAGATACTGACCCTGCTACTTCGTGACCAGGTTTTTTAGAACCTGACTGAAGTTTAGTCTTATCTTTTAATAGATAAGTAGCTGGAGGTGTCTTCGTAACGAACGTGAACGTTCTGTCAGAATACACAGTAATGATCGTCGGAAGTGTGACTCCCATGTCTTTCTGTGTACGAGCATTGAATGCCTTACAGAATTCCATGATGTTCACACCACGTTGACCAAGAGCTGGTCCAATTGGCGGTGATGGGTTTGCTTTCCCACCGGCAATTTGCAATTTGATAAAACCTGTGACTTTTTTAGCCATAAATTCTCCTGGCGGTACAATCGGCCGTAAAGCCTCCCGCTGTGTTTATTAAACTTTCTCTACTTGAGAGAATTCTAGTTCTACTGGTGTTGGACGACCGAAAATTGAAACCTGAACTTTAACTTTCCCTTTGTCAGAGATCGTCTCAACAGTTCCAACGAACGATGCGAATGGTCCCTCGATAACTTTAACTGAATCGCCCTCTGAGAAGTTAGCCACTGAACGAGTGCGCTTAAAGCCTTCTGCAAGGCTAGCGGTCATTGAGGCTGCTTCTTCATCTGAAATAGGCATAGGCTTATCTTTAGTACCGCCGATAAAGCCCGTAATCTTGTCTGTATCCTTTACCAAGTGCCATGTCTTCTCAGACATGACCATCTTGATCAAAACGTAACCTGGGAAGAATTTCTTCTTCATGGTGCGTTTCTTTCCGTTTACGTTTGCAACAACGCTTTCTTCCGGAACCAAGATTTCAGCAAAGTATTCCGCCATATTGTGGTTCACAATGCGCTCTTTAAGAGTTTTCAATACGCGGTTCTCAAATCCACTCAAAACGTGAACGATGTACCACTTGAAGTCAGGTGTATCACCTGCTGCGAGTTTTTTCTCTGGAGCTGCTTCAGTCGTCATATAGAGAAATCCTTATTTATTTACGAGCCCGAGCAAAAAGTTTGCCCCGAAGTCGAAGAAGCCAAATACAAAGCCCATTATTACTACTGCAATCATAATGACTATAGTGTGGCGCCATGTTTGTTGCTTATCAGGCCAAACGACTTTCATTACTTCTTGATAAACATTCGTAAGAAAATCATTTGATTTTGGATTCTTAAATACGGCTATGTATGTAGTAAGTCCAATTACCACTGATACAAACTGCGTGATTCCGAAAAAATAAGGAATCATCGTTTCTAAAGCGAACCACTCAGCGAGTTTTTCGAAGAAACTAATCAATACGTAAACTAAAAGAATACAAGTGATTGCAACAGTGGTTTGTATCCACTTTTTGCCATCTTCGTTGGAAGCGACAGACATCTTTAACCTCAATTTAATCTGAAACGAACTCACATTTATGCAAAATGATGGGAGTTCTGTCTAGTAAAAAATGAAAATGGTTGACATTTAAAGTGGCGGGCGCAGCAGGACTCGAACCTGCAACATTTTGATTTGGAATCAAACGCTCTACCATTGGAGCTATACGCCCGGTGTTAGCCGGAGAAACTAAACAAAAAAAAGGGCCAACTAGAACTAATCTAGTTGGCCCTATGCATTACAAATTAAGCAATAATATCTGAAACAGTACCAGCACCAATCGTACGACCACCCTCACGGATAGCAAAACGAAGACCCTTCTCCATAGCTACTGGAGCGATAAGCTCCACAGCGAAAGAAGTGTTGTCGCCTGGCATAATCATCTCCATACCTTCGTTTAGAGTGATTGCACCAGTTACGTCAGTTGTTCTGAAGTAAAACTGGGGACGGTAACCTTTGAAGATAGGAGTATGACGTCCACCCTCTTCTTTTGTCAAAATATATACTTCACAACGGAACTTGGCGTGTGGCTTAACTGTGCCTGGCTTGATCATACACTGACCGCGCTCGATATCTTCTCTCTTCGTTCCACGAAGAAGAAGACCAACGTTATCCCCAGCTCTTCCTTCGTCAAGAAGTTTACGGAACATCTCTACACCAGTAATAACCGTCTTCTGCAGCTCTTTCATACCGATAATGTCGATCTCTTCCCCGACCTTCACGATTCCACGCTCAATTCTTCCTGTGACCACTGTTCCACGACCAGAGATAGAGAACACGTCTTCCACGGGCATTAGGAACGGCTTCTCAACTTCACGAAGTGGAGTTGGGATATAAGCATCAACCTGTGCCATAAGCTCAACCACGGCGTCACGGCCAATCTTAGCGTCACGGTCTTCAACTGCAGCAAGAGCTGAACCCTTAACTACAGGAATATCGTCACCTGGGAACTTATACTTAGAAAGAAGCTCTCTGATTTCCATTTCAACGAGGTCAAGAAGTTCAGCATCATCAACCTGATCTACTTTATTCATGAAAACCACGATCGCTGGAACACCAACTTGACGAGCAAGAAGGATGTGCTCACGAGTCTGAGGCATCGGACCATCAGCAGCTGAACAAACCAGAATTGCACCATCCATCTGAGCAGCACCAGTGATCATGTTTTTTACATAATCTGCGTGTCCTGGGCAGTCTACGTGAGCGTAGTGGCGATTAGCTGTTGAGTACTCAACGTGAGCAGTATTAATCGTAATACCACGCGCCTTCTCTTCAGGAGCAGAATCGATATCTGCGTATGATTTAGATGAACCACCATGCAACTTTGCCATTGTCATAGTGATAGCAGCTGTAAGTGTTGTTTTACCGTGATCGACGTGACCGATAGTACCGATATTTACGTGCGGCTTACTACGATCAAATTTTTCCTTAGCCATGTGGCTTCTCCTCTAGATGTAAATCCCACGTTTCTGTAGAATTTCTTTTGCTTGGTTATGAGTTAGTGGTTCGTATTGCTTGAATGTTAATGTGAAGCTGGCGCGGCCTTGGGTTTTTGAGCGGATCTGCGTGCTGTAACCAAACATTTCTGATAAGGGCACTTCGGCTTTGAGAACATCTTTGTTGTGTTTCGGATCGATCCCGAGGATGCGTCCACGTTTTGCGTTTACGTCTGCGATAACGTCCCCTGAGTAGTCACTTGGTGTGGTTACTTCAAGTGCCATAATTGGCTCCATAAGAACCAGGCCTGCGTTCTGGCATGAGTCCTTAAATGCCATTGAAGCTGCGATGGCATAAGCCACATCATTCGCATCAGCTTCGTTGTATTCGACAGAATCAATTGAAACATTCAGCCCAATGAGTGCGTAACCGGCCATTGCTCCGCCAGGAGCTGCGTCTTGAATACCACGTTTGATGGCTTCATAAATTTCTTCAGGGATATTTCTGTCTTTTTTCTTGATCTCAATTTTAACTTCGAGGCTATCTTCGATTGGCGATACGGAGATAGTTGCTTGACCAAATTGATTCTTGCCAGCGAGTTCTCGCTGGAATGTATTTGAAGCAGTACCTGGACCTTTGATTGATTCCCGGTAGGCGACTTGGGGGCTACCTTTGTTCACGCCAACTTTAAACTCACGCTCAAGTCTATCTGTAATGATATCAAGGTGGAGCTCACCCATTCCGAAGATCAGAAGCTGTCCTGTTTCTTTGTTATTGCGGTAATTAAATGACGGGTCTTCAATCTTTAAATAATCGAGAGTCTTCGTGAGCTTATCTTCATCTGCCGAAGTTTTGGGCTCAATTGCAATAGAAATGACGGTTGCTGGGAACTCCATAAGATCGAAAATAATTGGCTTATGTTCTGCGCAGAGCGTTTGTCCGGTGGTTGTGAACTTCAGACCAGACACAGCGACGATGTCCCCAGCGGATGCGCTTTCGAGCTCGGTACGCTTGTTTGCATGCATCTGTAGGATTTTATTGATTCTTTCTTTTTTCTTTTCTAAAGGGTTCCAGACGTGTGAGCCGGTGGTCATCTCGCCTGAGTAGATTCTTAAGTAAGTTATTTGACCGACGAAAGGATCTGATGAAATTTTAAAAGCAAGAGCGCTGAAGAAATCAGTTTCATCCGGCTTTCTCGTAACGATCTTTTCGATGTCTTTAGCATCGTGACCTTGAATCTCGCCCTTGTCTAAGGGTGAAGGTAGGTACTTAACAACCGCGTCCAGTAAGGGCTGAACACCTTTATTTTTGAAAGCACTACCACACATGACAGGGACGAATCCGTGCTTGATAGTGGCAGTACGGATAGCTTTTTCAATCGTATCTGGAGAAATTTCAGTTCCACCCAGGTAGTCTTCGGCAAGCTTGTCGTCGTAATCGGCCAAGTGTTCGAGAAGCTCATCTCGGTAGAGTTTAGCTTCGTTAAGTTCTTCTTCTGTGAGATCTTTGAGTTCGAACTTTGCACCCTGATCGTTCCCGGCCCAAGTCATAGACTTAAGGTAGATCAAATCGATCATCCCGGAGAAATTTTCTTCCGCTCCGATGGGCATCTGGATGGCGGCAGCTTTTTTTCCAAGCTTTTCTCTAATTTCAGAGATACAGCCAAGGAAATCAGCCCCAACACGGTCCATTTTATTTACAAAAGCGATTCGAGGGACTGAGTATTTGTCAGCCTGGCCCCAAACAGTCTCCGATTGAGGCTCTACGCCGCCTACGGCATCGAAAACGCCGATAGCGCCGTCTAGAACGCGCAGAGATCGTTCGACTTCAATAGTGAAGTCTACGTGGCCCGGAGTATCGATGATGTTAATTACGGAGTTTTTCCAAAGACAGGAAGTAGCGGCGGCAGTAATGGTGATTCCACGTTCTTGCTCTTGAACCATCCAGTCCATCGTCGCGGTCCCTTCATGGACTTCGCCGATTTTATAGTTTTTGCCGGTGTAAAATAGAATTCGTTCTGTGGTCGTGGTTTTACCGGCATCAATGTGCGCCATGATTCCAATATTACGGACTCTATGAATCTCAGTAGATTTCATCTAATGCTATCTCTTTAAGCGAAGGTCAGGATTGTCTAAGCTAGTCGCCTAGAATCTGACTTTATACAGAAAAATTCAACTGTTTTATACAAAAAAAAAGGCTGTCGTAAGGACAGCCTTTTTTTTAGCAAAAATTTTCAGATTACCACTTAAGGTGAGCGAAAGCTTTGTTAGCCTCTGCCATTTTGTAGACATCTTCTCTCTTCTTAACAGCTCCACCGCGGTTGTTGGCAGCATCGATGATTTCATCTGCAACTCTCTCAACCATGTTCTTCCCAGCGCGAGTACGTGAGTAATCACGTAACCAACGGATAGCAAGAGACTGTTTACGGTTAGGACGAACTTCAACAGGTACCTGGTAAGTTGCTCCACCGATACGGCGAGACTTAACTTCAACAGCTGGCTTGATGTTGTTCATAGCTTTTTTGAAAACTTTGATCCCTTCTTCACCAGTTTTCTTCTCAACCAGATCAATGGCTGCGTAGAAGTTAGATTCAGCAGTAGATTTTTTTCCATCATACATTAAAGCGTTAATTACTTTAGTGATAAGAGTGTCTCCATATCTTGGATCAGGGAGAACTTCTCTTACTGGAGCTTGGTGTTTACGTGACATATATTACCCTTTAATTATTTCTTAGGTTTCTTAGCGCCGTAGTGTGAACGACGCTTACGGCGTTTTTCAACTCCAGATGCATCTAGAGCACCACGAATTGTATGGTAACGAACACCCGGTAGATCTTTTACTCGTCCACCACGAAGCAATACGATTGAGTGTTCTTGTAAGTTGTGACCCTCTCCACCGATATAAGAAATTACTTCATATCCGCTTGTGAGTTTAACTTTACATACTTTACGGAGAGCAGAGTTTGGCTTCTTTGGAGTAGTTGTATATACGCGAGTACAAACACCACGACGCTGAGGACAACCCTCGAGAGCAGGAGATTTGGTCTTCGTTTTTTGAAGTTCGCGACCTTTTCTCACTAATTGGTTAATAGTAGGCATACCTATGTTCCTTACAGTTTTAGAGATTAGCCAGTGTTTCTAACAGAACGCACTGGCTAATTCAAGTTTTAATTAATTGACTACAAATTCATACTGAAAGGGTTCTCTTCCTGAACCACATCTGCTTGAAATTCCTTGTATCTAGGAAGTCCTGTACCAGCTGGGATTAGTCGGCCCATCAACACGTTTTCTTTGAGACCTAACAGAGTATCTTTCTTACCTTCTAGGGCTGCCTGAGTTAAAACTTTAGTCGTTTCCTGGAATGACGCGGCAGACAAGAACGACTCAGTCGTCAATGAAGCTTTTGTAATACCAAGAAGCAATGGCTTAGATCCGGCAGGCTGTAGGCCTTGAGCAATCAAGCGCTCATTTTCGCCAGCAAATTCAGATTTTGTTACTGAATCTCCTTCAACGAAGACTGAATCGCCTGGTCCTGTTACTTCTACTTTCTTCAGCATCTGGCTAACGATAACTTCAATGTGTTTATCATCGATCTTTACACCTTGAAGACGGTAAACTTCTTGAATTTCATCAGTGATATAACGAGCAACCGCTTTCTCACCAAGAACACGAAGAATATCGTGCGGGTTAGTAGGTCCATCCATGATTTGGTCACCTGGACGAACATAATCTCCCTCGTTAACGATCACATAGCGGCCTTTCGGAATAGTGTAGACAACTTGGTCTGAACCATCTTCAGGCTTAATGATGATCTTACGTGACCCTCGAACCTCAGGACCATACTCGATGGTTCCTGCGATGTCGGCGATCTGTGAAGAGTTCTGAGGCTTTCTTGCTTCGAAGAGTTCTGCAACTCGAGGGAGACCCCCGGTGATGTCTTTCGTTTTCGTCGACTCACGTTGAACTTTTGCGATAACAAATCCACCGTCGATTGTATCCCCTGCATTCACTACCACGTTCGCACCAACAGGTAATGAATAAGACGCAATACGTTTTGTACCTGGAACCATGACAGGGTTACCTGACTGATCCACGATCAAAATACGTGGTTGCTTTGATAAATCTTCTTTTCCTTTAGCTTCGATAATAACTCTGTGTGAGAGACCTGTTACGGCGTCTAGCACTTCTGTATACGTCGCACCTTGAACTAGGTCTTCGTATTTAACAGTTCCAGAGACTTCAGACATGATCGGCATTGCGAACGGATCCCATTCTAGAATTCTATCACCGACTGCAATGACGTCGCCGTCTTTGAAGAAGATGGTAGCACCGTAGATCGCAGGGTAGCGCTCTTTTTCTGCTCCAAGATCTGTCTTGATGATAATCTCACCAGTTTTGTTCATGATTACGAAAGATCCGTCATCACGAGCAACTGTCTTAACGTTTTCGAACACGAGCTTACCCGCTGTCTTCGCTTCAATTTTGTTAACCTGAGCACCTGCAGTTGCAGTACCACCAATGTGGAACGTACGCATGGTTAACTGGGTACCTGGCTCACCGATAGACTGAGCAGCGATAATACCGACTGCCTCACCCATAGAAACCAATTTACCACGAGATAAATCTCGTCCAAAACAAAGTGCACAGTAGCCGTATTTCTCTTTACACGTAAGAACCGAACGGACTTTGATCTGATCGATTTCTTCCGAAGTAATCGTGTTAACATCTTTCTCGATGAAGAGGTGGTTTCTTGGAAAGAGCAAGTTACCGCTCTTACCTTTAACGTCTTCAAGAGCTACTCGTCCGAGAACTCTGCTGGCAACGTGCTCAGCAATCTCTCCGGCTTCAACTCGAGAAACGAGAATGATACCGTCCATAGAATCACAGTCTGTACGACGAATGATACCATCCTGAGCAACGTCAACAAGACGACGCGTGAGGTATCCAGAGTTAGCTGTTTTGAGAGCCGTATCTGCGAGACCTTTACGAGCACCGTGTGAAGAGGCGAAGTATTGAAGAACTGTAAGACCTTCACGGAAGTTTGACGTAATTGGAGTTTCGATAATCTCACCAGACGGCTTGGCCATAAGACCACGCATACCAGCGAGCTGACGAATCTGAACGTTAGAACCTCGAGCACCCGAATCCGCCATCATGAAGATTGCGTTGAACGAAGGAGCACTCATCTTGTTCTTGCCGTCTTCAGAAACGAATTCAGCTGTTGAAAGGTTACTGATCAACACTTTAGAAAGTTTTTCGTTGGTCTGTGCCCAAACGTCGACGATCTTGTTATATCGCTCACCGTTTGTAATAGAACCTTCGTTATACTCATTCGTAATCTTATCGACTTCTGCCTGAGCAGTGTCAATAATCTGTGGCTTCTCTTTAGGAATAACCATGTCTTTGATGTTGATTGAGATACCCGCTTTCGTAGCGTACTCGTAGCCCATCTTCATAATCGCATCAGCGAACATCACGCACTCTTTCTCTGTAGACTTACGGTAAGCAAGGTCGATGAGTTTAGCGAGCTCTTTCTTGTTAAGGATCTTGTTGATCGCATCGTAGCCAAGAGCCTTAGGAGTGATGTCGTAGATGAACGTACGGCCAACAGACGTCTCGATCAGCTTGTTATCAAGACGGATCTTGATTGGAGCCTGAAGGTGAAGGTTGTTGGTGTGGTAAGCAAACTGAGCTTCTTCTTTCGAAGAGAACACCTTATTGTATCCACGAGCGAACGGACGAATACGAGACATATAGTACATACCAAGAACGATATCCTGTGAAGGAACGATGATTGGCGTACCATCTTTAGGAGAGAGGATGTTGTTCGTCGACATTGCGAGAACGCGAGCCTCAATTTGAGCTTCGATAGAAAGTGGAACGTGAACCGCCATCTGATCCCCGTCAAAGTCAGCGTTGAACGCTGTACAAACAAGCGGATGGAGCTGGATAGCCTTACCTTCGATAAGGATAGGTTCGAAAGCCTGGATACCAAGTCTGTGAAGAGTTGGAGCACGGTTAAGAAGGATCGGATGCTCTTGAACTACGTCCTCGAGGATATCCCAAACTTCCTGCTTCTGCTGATCAACCATACGTTTCGCTACTTTAATAGTCGTACAGTGACCTTTCTCGATCAACTTGTTGTAGATGAACGGCTTGAAAAGCTCGAGTGCCATCATCTTGGGAAGACCGCATTGGTGAAGTTTTAAGTAAGGACCGACTACGATAACCGATCTACCAGAATAGTCGACACGTTTACCAAGTAGATTCTGACGGAAACGACCCTGCTTACCTTTCAACATATCTGAAAGTGAACGAAGCGGACGCTTGTTAGCACCTGTGAATACTTTACCACGGCGACCGTTATCAAAGAGAGCATCAACAGCTTCTTGAAGCATACGCTTCTCGTTTCGGATGATGATTTCTGGAGCATTCAATTCTTTGAGACGCTTAAGACGGTTGTTCCTGTTGATCACGCGACGGTAAAGGTCGTTGAGATCTGAAGTTGCAAAACGTCCAGCCTCTAAAGGAACAAGAGGGCGAAGATCCGGTGGTAAGACCGGAATTACATCCATCATGAACCAGTCAGGCTTGTTTGGTGACTTTAGGAGTGACTCAACAACTTTAAGACGCTTGATGATTTTTGCTTTACCAAGGTCAGTCGTAGAGTCGCGAAGACCGCGACGGAGTTCCTTGTTGAGGATATCCATGTCTACTTTTGAAAGTAGGTCTTTAACAATTTCTCCACCCATGCCAGCTTTGAAATCAATGTTCGCAGCTTTAAGTTCGTGGAACTTTTGTTCAGAGAGGATAGTCCCAACAGGTAAACCGCCGTCCGTCTCACCGTTTGCTGAATGAGTAACGATGTAGGCTTCGTTATAAAGGATTCTTTCAAGATCTTTCAGAGAAAGGTCAAGAAGTGCACCGATACGAGAAGGCAGAGAACGGAGGAACCAGATGTGAGCTACCGGAGAGGCCAGCTCAATGTGTCCGCAACGCTCACGTCGCACTTTAGAGAGTGTAACTTCAACTCCACACTTCTCACATACAACACCTCTATGCTTCATACGCTTATACTTACCGCAGATACATTCATAATCTTTGATTGGTCCAAAGATTTTTGCGCAGAAGAGACCGTCTCTTTCTGGTTTAAAAGTACGGTAATTAATGGTTTCCGGTTTCTTTACTTCACCGAAAGACCATTCACGGATTGTGTCAGGTGCAGCCATTCTGATTGAGATGGCTTGCACACTAACGGGATCTTTTGGTTTATCGAAAAAATTTAATAAGTCTTTCATTCAGCCTCGC
>Ga0326733_1000610_pt1 | contig 10288 bp, 12 predicted proteins | sample 14_GP2_308_FD_207946 | JGI IMG/M metagenome (GOLD analysis project Ga0326733, IMG submission 207946) | Glacier ice microbial communities from Ngari, Tibet, China - 14_GP2_30.8 | ecosystem: Environmental > Aquatic > Freshwater > Ice > Glacier | place: China: Ngari, Tibet | collected 2018-07-17 | reverse complement strand
ATCACCACGAGGATGACCACGAGGACCGGCCACTTGAGAATCGACCAGACAAACTGCGCCGTCTCCCCGATGCCGAGGGCGCTCCCGATGGTATCCGTCACTGGCCCCGAGATCGCGAGAATGACGGCGAGCAGGACCAGGAGCGCGATACCGATGATGGTCACCATCAGTTGCATCGGCTTGAGCCTCCAGAAGGGGCGGCCCTCGTCGATCTCGTAGATCCGATTCATCGCCCGGGTGAATGCCCCGACGTAGCCCGACGCCGCCCAGATCGCCACAAGGATGCCCGACACGAGAGCGAATCCGGCGGCGGGGGAGGAGGCGAAGTCCTCGAGCGGACCGCGAATCACCTCGACGGCCGAAGCAGGCGCGATGTCGTCGAGCACGTCCAGAAGGGAGGTCATCGCGCCGCCCTGGCCGATGACGCCGAGCAGCGACACGAGCGCGATGAGGGCGGGGAACAATGCCAGCACCGCGTAATAGGTGAGCGCGGCGGCGAGGTCGGTGCACTGGTCCGAGCTGAACTCGCGCATGGTCTTCCGTGCGACGTACTTCCAGGATGGCTTCGCGATGTCATCGGGGGAGTCGGGCTTGCGTGGATCGTCGGGTGCCGGCGCTTCCGCCTGCTTCTCCTGTGCGGATTCTGTGGTCACTGTGCACCTCTGTTCTGATTGGGTGTCTACTCGCCAAAAGCCGCGGGTCGGTTCTCCGACCCGCGGCTCCCGGCTGGGGATGGTTCTAATTTACGGGCGCTGCTGGCCCCCGACGATGGGTCCTGCCCCGGTCGCATCCTGCTTGACCTGGCCGGACGCGTCGGATGCCTCGCAGTTCACCGATTCGGTTGCCTGGGCGGCCTTGTCCTTCACCGACGCCGCCGCGTCCTTGGCGGGCTCGCGCAGGTTCTCTGCGACCTCTCCGGCGACCTGGGAGACCTCGTCGACGAGGGGCTGGGCTGCGTCCTTGACCTGGGAGGCGAGCTGCTTCTCCTTCTCGCTCGCCGGCAGCAGGGACGCGACAAGCCAGCCGACGCCCAAGGCGATCAGGCCGACCGCGAGCGGGTTCCCGCGCGTGGTCTCGGCCACTTGGTGGGGCGCATTCGCAAACTGGCCTGCTGTGGATGCGGACGCGTCAGACGCGACCCCCATCACGCGGTCCTTGGCGGTTCCGAATGCTCCTTTCACCTTGTCGGTTTGACGCTGGACCATCTTCGACGGCGTGACCTTGTCTGCCAGCGCGTCGACGTCGTATCCGAGTTCACGCCGCGTGCTCTCAATGTCGGCACGGATCTGCTCAGGGTTGTTCGTCATCGGTTTTCCTCATTCCTTTTCAGCGTGTCGGGGATCCTCTTGATGGAGTCGACGGTGCGGGGTGCACCGCGAATGGCTCCCATTTCCTTCCGGCCGCGCAAATAGAGCACAAATGCGACGATGGCCCAGACGATGGCCACCACGACAGCTGACCAGGCGTTGCCGATCAGATATCCGAGGCCCCACCATGCCGCGATCGAGACGAACAGCACGGCCATCATGCCCGCGTATCCGGCACCGCCCAGCAGTCCCGCGCTTTTGCCGGCTCGCTTGCCCGTCTCGGCCAGCTCCGCCTTCGCGAGGGCGATCTCCTGCCTCATGAGGGTCGACACATCTCTCGTCACCTCGCCGAGAAGATCGCCCAGCGACGTGTTCGCTGCCTTCTGCTCCGAGGGCGTCGACGTGTCGCCCATGCCGGTGCTCATGCTTGACCGCCCGTGCCGTATCCGGGCTGGCGGATGCTGTCGGCGGTCGGGGTGGGCGAGACGTCATCCACGTAGGAGCTGTCGGCGTGGAGCCCAGTGGCCGGAGCCGGAGTCGGAGGGGTCGCCGGAGCCGGCGCAGTCGCGCGGTCGATTCTCGCCTCCTGCTCGCGGTGGTCACTCGCGTCGCTTGCCATCGAGCGGGTCAGCCGCCCCGCGGCGACACCGACGATGGCTGCGATGCCGATGAACACGCCGGGGCGGCGCCGGGCGAAATTCCGCACGTCCTCCAGCAGCGAGCCGGGGTCGCGCTGGTCGAGCCAGTCGGCGACATCAGACGAGCGGCTCGCCGCTTGCCCGACGAGATCGGTGGCGATGCCGGGGTTTTCCGACCTGCTCGCCATCGACGACAACTCGTCGCTCACCGAGTGCAGGCCAGACGCCACTCGCCTCTGCTGGACGCCCGCCTGCTCCCGCAGCTCGCTGGTGGTGGTGTGGTAGAGGTTCTTCACCTGCGACTTCGCCTCGCCGGCGACCTCGCGCGCCTGGTCTTTGGCTGTTCCGGTGACCTTCTTCGCGGCGTAGGCGGAGGACTTGCCGACTTTGGCGGCCTGATCCTTGGCGGTGTCGGTGGTCGAGCGTCCGGCGGCCGTCTCTGGCTGGCCGGTCCCCCCGGGAGGGTTGGTGGTGTGGATGTTCGACATGTTCGTCCTTTTCCTGCGTCACAGCGCGGCTGCCGTGGAGGCGTGCACGCGCACTTCGGCGGTCGAGACTTCCAGCCAAGATGCAGGGAATTATCTACTCAAGCCCCTAGCGATTCGTCTGCCGAGCCGGTAACAGTTCGGCGTCGGCGCGCGGCGGCTTGGGCGAGCCGGCCGGTCAGGTGAGTGCGCGGCCGACGAGCCACACGGCGGCGGCGATCGCGCCCCACAGCACGAGGCTGGCGAGGACGGCTAACACCAGGCCGCACAGTCGATGTGCGGAGCGGGCATCCGGGCATCGGTCGAGCGAGGGAACGGAGGAGCCGTCGACACGGATCGAATCCCGGGTCGCGGGATTCAATTCCCTTTCCGTCGCTTCGCCCATTGTGTCCCCACGTCGAGAGGGGCCCTTCCGAGGTCAAGGGTACCCGCTGGTCCGGCCGAAACGGCTGGTTCCCGGTCAGGTGGCGCTATCCGAGGCGAAATACCGCGCCACGTGGTCAAGCGACGTGAACGGAGCCGCCTCGAGCGGGTGGTGCATTCGTGTCGCGTAGTAGTAGTTGCCCTGACGGGCGACGAACCCCAGGAGGGCATCGATGCTCTGGCGGGGGTGTCGGCGGTCCGACACCCGCCATTCTGTTGTCGAGAGCGGGTGGAATTCGATGTCCGCAACCTGCGGGCGAAGACTCGTCGTGATAGACATGCGGCTTCTCCTTGTCCTGACAGTCACACGAGTCTAAAGTCACGCTCGCGGGCACCGGCAGGGCTTGCCCCTCCTCAACCGATCAGCTACCGCCGGTCCGCTCAAAACCGGGAAGGTCCGAATCGCGCGTTCCCTCGTCGGCGCCGCCGAAGTCGTCCGCGAGGATCGGCTGGCCTTTGGGACGCAGGAGCGACTCCATCTTGTTGTCGATGTGCTGCAGGAAGGCGGCGTCGTCGACCTCTTCGTCGGGTCGTATTTCTGTTGCGATGAGCAGCTGGCTGGCGGGGCCGATGAGCAGCTGCGCCCGGCCGAAGGCTCCTCCGGCCGCGAAGATCGGGATGTCGATGATGTCGGAGGCTTCGCGCTGCGCGAGCGCGTCCGCATACCGCAGAACAGCGTCCGCGGTGCGGTCACCCGTGACAACAGATCCGCCGGCATAGAAGATTCGTTTCATATGGAAAAACCCTTCGATTCGTCGTCTGGGAGTCAGCTACCGGCGACTTCTCCGCCTGGTCGGATCTCCGAACTCAACTGCAGACCCTGCCCGCTGTTCGAGGACGCCACAAGCGTCTCGACCCATTCACGGTTGAGAGCCGGCATCTTTCCGCCGCTGTACTTGAAATAGAGGGGGATGGAGTCGCTCAGCCAGATCGTGCTCCGACCATCTCCGACATTGGGGTCGTCGCGCCACGAGAAATAGAAGCTCTCACCGCGCCGCAGCTTCGCCCCGATGACGACTTGAAGGTGAGCGAGGACCCGGTCGTCGAACCCGATCTCCACACCGGACATACCGTACAAGAGTTTGCCCATCTGATGGCCTTCCCTGGCGCGTGGGAGAACTCGTCAGTCCGAGAGCACCTCTCGTCGTGTCGACGTTCTCCGTCAATAGGATCATCGTACGCTGGAGCAGTAAACGGTACTGCCGCCACGGCGAGACAAAGGACACCGCATGACCGAGCAGGATCTCGTCGCACACTGGGCCGTCGCGCGGCGCCACATCATCTCCGCCCAGCTCGGGCCGATCTTCCTTCTCACCTCGACGGTGGCGCTGCTGCAATTCGGACTCGCCGACGCGTCTCTCGCGGTGCGGCTCGCCGCCGCGGGCATCCTGCTCGCCACCGGCATCCTCGGCGCGGCCGCGCAGATCGCGTCGGCCAACGAGGGCGGCGCCGTTGCCGCCGACCTGAAGCGGCTCGGAGCGACGAGCGCGCTCGGAACCGCTGTGATCGCCGCAGGGCCGTGGGTCAACATCGTGCGGATCGTGACGCCGGCGCTGTTCGTGCTGATCTTCATCGCGTTGCTCGTCGCGTTGTTCGTGCCGGGAGCCTGACGCCAGCGACGCCGGTCACCAAGCTGCGGGTGTGTAGTCCTTGAGGAACACGCCGTACTGGTCGTTCCCGAGCTCGCCCTGCACAATCGGGTCGTAGACCCGCGCGGCGCCGTCAACGAGATCGAGTGGTGCGTGGAAGCCCTCCTCGGCGAGGCGCACCTTCGTCGGGTGGGGCCGCTCGTCGGTGATCCAGCCCGTATCGACGCTCGTCATCAGGATGCCGTCGGTCTCGAACATCTCCTTGGAGCTCGTGCGGGTGAGCATGTTCAGTGCGGCCTTCGCCATGTTCGTATGCGGGTGGCCGGGGCCCTTGTACCCGCGCCCGAACTGCCCCTCCATTGCGGAGACGTTGACGACATACTTGCGGTCCGCCGGTGCCGCGGCCATCGCCGGGCGCAGTCGGCTCACGAGCAGGAACGGCGCGGTGACGTTCGCGAGCTGCACCTCGAGCATCTCGAGCGGGTCGACGCCGTCGACGAACTGGGTCCAGCTGTTGGTGTCGTGGTGGTCGGGCACCAGGCCGCCCGCATCGATCGCGGTGCCGGCGGCGAGCCGCGCGAGCGACGACGATCCGGCCGCCATCGCGAGGGACGTTAGATCTGCCGCGCTCAGGCCGCCGGCGCCGGAGAGGATCGGATGCGCGCCGACCGATGCCGCCAGCGCCTGGGGGTGGGCGTCGTTGGTGTGACCGAACGTCAGCAGTTCCGGCAGGTCGCCGTCGGGGAGCGGCGAGGACTCTGCCTCCGCGAGGGGAGCGTAGGACCCGGGCGAGCGGCGCACCGTCTGGGCCGCGTTGTTGATGAGGATGTCGAGTGGGCCGGCCGCGATCATCGAGTCGGTCAGGCCGATCACCTGGGCCGGGTCGCGCAGGTCGATGCCGACGATCCGCAGCCGGTGCAGCCAGTCGGCGGAGTCGGGCAGCCCGGAGAACCGGCGGACGGCGTCGCGCGGGAACCTCGTGGTGATGGTGGTGTGGGCGCCATCCCGCAGCAGCCGCAGGGCAATGTGCATGCCGATCTTCGCCCGGCCGCCGGTGAGCAGCGCCGACCGTCCGGACAGGTCTGTGCGGGCATCCCGCTTGGCGTGGCTGAGCGCCGCGCAGTCCGGGCACAGCTGGTGGTAGAAGGAGTCGACCTGCGTGTAGCGCTGTTTGCAGATGTAGCACGGGCGGGACTTGATGAGCACGCCCGGCGTCACCGCGTCGGTCGTGACGGCGAGCGGGATGCCGCGCGTCTCGTCGTCGATCCGGTCCGGCGCTCCCGTCGCCGTCGCGGCGACGACGGCGCGGTCGGCGTCGGCGATGACCGCGCGCTTCTCGAGTCGGCGGTTCTTCTTGACCGACTTGAACATGCGGGCGGTCGCCCGCCGGATCGCGATGAAATCGGGGTGCTCCTCGTCGAGGCTGTCCAGCTGGGCGAGCACGCTCAGCGTGAGGGCGAGGTCACGGGGGTCGATTCCGCCCGGCGTCGAGGGCGTCGTTTCAGTCTCCGAAGTCACAGTGAATTGTACCCGCCGCGCCCTTGCCACCTCCCGGCCGGGTGCCGGGCACGATTCCGCGGAATGGCGCGGGGTGGGCGCGGGACTGTGGCACGGTGGACACATGGCCAGAACGAAGCTCCTGCTCGACTGCGATCCCGGGCTCGACGACGCCCTCGCACTGCTCCTCGCTCACAGCGACCCGGGCCTCGAGCTCGTCGCCGTCACCACCGTCGGCGGTAACGTCGACCTCGCAAGCACCACGAGGAACGCGCTGGCGCTGCGGGAGTACCTCGGCTTTGTCGACGTGCCGATCGCGGCAGGAGCAGCGGAGCCGCTCGTGCGGGATGCCGAGAACGCCGCCCACGTGCACGGCGAGGCCGGGCTCGGCAGCGTCCGGTTGCCCGCGGCGACGCTTCCGGCATCCGACCGGCACGCCGTCGACGTCATCATCGAGACCCTCGCCGCGGCACCCGGCGAGGTGCACCTCGTCGCCACCGGCCCGCTCACCAACATCGCGCTGGCGCTCGCCCGCGAGCCGAGGATCGCCCAGTGGGCGGCCTCGTTCGTGATCATGGGCGGCTCGTTCACTCGCGGAAACGCAACCGTCGCCGCCGAGTTCAACATCTACGCCGACCCGGAGGCCGCCGCGGCCGTCTTCGCCGCCGGCTGGCAGGTCGTGATGGTCGGCCTCGATCTCACACTGCAGGCGATCGCGACCCCGCAGATCGTCGACCGGATGCGGCGGCTCGGCCCGCTCGGCGACGACCTCGTGGCCCCGCTCGCGACCTTCTGGGTGGACCCGAACGACGCCGACTGGTCCGGGCAGGCGGTGCACGACGTCTGCGCCGTCGCCTACATCGCCCGGCCCGACCTATTCCGGTCGCGGCCAGCGCGGGTCGACGTCGAAACCAGCGGAGCGTTCACCTCCGGCATGACGGTCGTCGATTTCGCCGCCAAAGAACCCAACGCGATCGTGCCGGTCGAGCTCGACGTCGCCGGGTTCTGGGACTACGTGCACGACGCCTGGCAGCTCACCGCCGACGGGCACGCGAATGCCTGAGCCGCTGCTCGCCCGGGCAGCGGCGACCTTCGATCCGGATGCCGTCTACGCGGCATTCGAGGAGTGGGCTGGCGAGCGCGGGCTCGACCTCTACCCGGCCCAGTCCGAGGCCCTCATCGAGATCGTCTCCGGAGCGAACGTCATCCTGAGCACCCCCACCGGCACCGGCAAGTCGCTCGTCGCCATCGGCGCCCACTTCGCCGCCCTCGCCGATGGCAAGCGCAGCTATTACACGGCACCGATCAAGGCGCTCGTCTCCGAGAAGTTCTTCGCCCTCGTGGACGTGTTCGGAGCGGAGAACGTGGGTATGGTAACCGGCGACTCGTCGGTCAACCCCGACGCCAGGATCATCTGCTGCACCGCCGAGATCCTCGCCAACCTGGCGCTGCGCCACGGCGAGGACAGCGATGTCGACCAGGTCGTCATGGACGAGTTTCATTTCTACTCCGACCCGCAGCGCGGCTGGGCCTGGCAGGTTCCCCTGCTGACCCTGCCGCGCGTACAGTTCGTGCTCATGTCAGCGACGCTGGGAGACGTGAGCTGGCTGTCAACCGACCTCAGCGCGCGCACCGACCGCGACACCGCCGTCATCACCGGAGTCGAGCGGCCCGTGCCTCTGCACTACCACTACGAGACGACCCCGGTGCAGGAGACCGTCGAGGAGCTCATGTCGACGGGACAGGCGCCGATCTACATCGTGCACTTCTCGCAGGCGGCAGCGCTCGAGCGCGCCCAGGCGCTCACGAGCATCAAGGTGGCCACCCGCGAGCAGCGCGACCGCATCGCCGAGGAGATCGGCGGGTTTCGGTTCACGACGAGCTTCGGCAAGACCCTCGGCAGGCTCGTGCGCGCGGGCATCGGAGTACACCACGCCGGGATGCTGCCGAAGTACCGGCGGCTTGTCGAGCAGCTCGCCCAGCAGGGGCTCCTGCGGGTCATCTGCGGAACCGACACCCTGGGCGTCGGCATCAACGTGCCAATCCGCACGGTGCTGCTCACGGCGCTCACGAAGTTCGATGGAACGCGGATGCGGCAGCTCAGCGCCCGCGAGTTCCATCAGGTCGCTGGGCGCGCAGGCCGGGCGGGGTTCGACACCGCCGGCACCGTGTCGGGCCAGGCGCCGGACCACGAGGTGGAGAACGCGCGGCTCGTTGCGCGGGCCGGCGATGACGCCAAGAAGCTCAAGCGGGTCGTGCGCAAACGTGCTCCCGAGGGCTTCGTATCGTGGGGAGAGCCGAGTTTCCAGCGGCTCATCGCGGCAGAGCCGGAGACCCTGACCTCCAGCATGCAGGTCACCCACTCCATGCTGCTGAACATCATCGGCCGCGGCGGCGATTCGTTCCAGATCGCGCGCGACCTCATCTTCGACAACCACGAGCCCTACAAGCGCCAGCTCGCCTTGGCCCGCCAGGCCCTCGCGATCTACCGCACCCTGCGCACCGCCGAGATCGTCGAGCAGACCGGCGGCGGCATCGGCGGGCAGGCCAGCATCCGCCTCACCGTCGACCTGCAGCCGAACTTCGCGCTCAACCAGCCGCTGTCGCCGTTCGCCCTCGCTGTCTTCGACCTCCTCGAGCAGGAGTCGCCGACGTACGCTCTCGACATGATCTCGGTGCTCGAGTCGACCCTCGACGACCCTCGGCCGGTGATCTCGCAGCAGCAGTTCATCGCGCGCGGCGAGGCAGTCGCCGCGATGAAGGCCGAGGGAATCGAGTACGACCAGCGGATGGAGCTGCTCGAGTCCATCACGCATCCGAAGCCGCTCGAGGAGCTGCTCGGCGAGGCGTTCCACACCTACAGCCGCTCGCAACCGTGGATCGGCGACTTTGAACTCAGCCCGAAGTCGGTCGTCCGCGACCTCTACGAGCGGGCGATGACCTTCGTCGACTACATCAATTTCTACAAGCTCGCCCGGTCGGAGGGGCTCGTGCTTCGCTACCTCTCCGACGCGTACCGGGCCGCGCGCCAGACGATCCCGAACGAGGTGAAGACCGAGGAGCTCATCGACATCATCGAGTGGCTCGGCGAACTCGTGCGCCAGGTCGACTCGAGCTTGCTCGACGAGTGGGAGGCGATGACGAGTCTGGTGCCGGGGGCCGACCCCGACCTGCCTGTCCTCCCGCCGACGCCCAAGGGCGTCACCGCGAACGCGCGCGCCTTCCGGGTGCTGGTGCGCAACGAGTTGTTCCGTCGGGTGCAGCTCGCCTCCCTCGAGCGCTGGGACGACCTCGGCGAGCTCGATGCGGCATCCGGATTCGATGCCGACGCCTGGGCCGACGCGCTCGACCCCTACTTCGACCTGCACGACCAGATCGGCACGCACAGCGACGCCCGCGGGTCGGCCATGCTCGTCGTCGAGGAGGGGCCGACCGAGTGGACGGTGCGGCAGATCCTTGCCGACCCAGAGGGAGACCACGACTGGTCGATCACCGCGATCGTCGATCTGGAAGAATCCAACGCGGCAGGCGTTGCAGTAGTCAGGGTCACCTCGGTCGGGATGTCGTGACCGGGCGCGACGAAGGAGCCAGCATGGAACGACGAGATTCAGCAGAGCGGGGCGACGTGGACGCCGTCGGAGTGACGACGGGGCGCATCCACGTGCTCGACGACGGGCAGAGTGTGCTCGGGCCGGAGGAGTTCAAGGCCGCCTTCCGCACCCATCCGGCCGGCGTTGCGCTGATCACCGCGGATGCCGGGGACGGGCCGGTCGCGCTGACCGCGACGTCGGTGTTCTCGGTGAGTGCCGAACCGCCCCTGCTGGTGTTCTCACTGTCGGCACTGTCGTCGAGCACCCCGACGCTGATGCGCGCCGACACGGTCGTCGTGCACCTGCTCACCGCGGCCCAGCTGGACCTCGCGCTGCTCGGCGCCACCAGCGGCGTCGACCGGTTCGCCGACACCTCGATCTGGTCGCGCCTGCCGACAGGGGAGCCCTACTTCACCGCCGCGCCCGTCTGGATCAGGGGCCGCGTCGTCGATCGCATGGAGGCCGGCGCGTCGACAGTGCTCGCCGTCGAGGCGCTCGAGGCCCGCACCCCGGAGCGGGGAAGCTCGGAGGCGGATGCCGAGCGGCTGCGCCCACTCGTCTACCACAACCGCACGTGGCACGTGCTGAGCGACGACTCGAAACTCGACTCCGGCCTCTGAGACTCAGCCGCCATAGCGCTCGGTCTTGATGTGGTCGGCCAGGTGGCCAGCCTCGACGAGCCACTGGGTGACCGACTCGACGAACGGCGATGCCCCGCACACGTAGACCTCGGCGCCGAGCGACGGCGGGAACGCGGCC
>Ga0326733_1000609_pt1 | contig 10288 bp, 9 predicted proteins | sample 14_GP2_308_FD_207946 | JGI IMG/M metagenome (GOLD analysis project Ga0326733, IMG submission 207946) | Glacier ice microbial communities from Ngari, Tibet, China - 14_GP2_30.8 | ecosystem: Environmental > Aquatic > Freshwater > Ice > Glacier | place: China: Ngari, Tibet | collected 2018-07-17 | reverse complement strand
GCAGGAAGACGGTATATCTGAAGATTCTTGAACCACATGGTTAGCCCCGGCGAAAAAGGGGGCTATTCTACACGCGGCCCCATGCATCGCCGCAGTAAAAATTTGGATGTAATCGCGATAAAATTATGGACAGCAAGCAATTCCGTGATGCATGAAAATACTGTAACGATCAGGATCGCAAGCATCGCAATTTAACCAACAATTTATCCCGGCAATCGATCGCTGAAGCCAAGCCGGTAGCGGTTATAATACGTGTCATTGAATTACCGAACGAGGCTGGATTGATAATCAGCTTACCGCTCGTAAATTGAATCGAAAATTGCATTTTCATCCGCTTTACCAATTATTGTTTCCATGTCCAAACGCCCATCCCGCAAGCCGATCGAAATCAAAATTTCCACTGTCGTCGCCGTCTCCGCAATTCTGAACGAATCCAATCTAGGCATACTCGATGCAGCCATGCAGGAAATGACTGGCGGCAATGTTGATTTCTTCGAGGATGAGTTCACTGTCATCGACGTTGCCTTGCTGGATGCAGCACATCAGACTATCGACTGGCATGCGATCACTACGCTGTTGAAGGCTTATCGCCTGAATGCCGTTGCAGTGCGTAATGCCACTCCTCAGATGGAAGCAGATATTCTGGCGCATGGCTTAAGCCTCGATGGTCCGGTTAAACCGCGCCCTGCCGTACCTGAAGAGGCGGCCGCACCAAAGCAGGCAGAAATCGAACTCGAACCGGCTGAAGAAATCGCTGCCGCAGTTGCTGCGCCAGTCCAAGCGCAAGCTGCCATACACCAGGCATCCAGTGCAGCACAATTCGCTGCAAACACGATGATCATCGACACGCCGGTACGTGCAGGTCAACGCATTTATGCGCGCGGCGCGGACCTGATCATCACCGCTGCAGTTAATAATGGTGCAGAAGTGATCGCTGATGGCAGCATCCACATTTATGCGCCGTTACGTGGTCGTGCCTTGGCTGGCGCCAGCGGAAATACAGAAGCACGTATTTTTACCCTGAGCATGGAAGCAGAATTGGTTTCTATCGCCGGTATGTATCGCACGTTTGAAGATGGCTTCCCGCCGGATCGCAAGCAGCAAGCCACACAAATTCGCCTGATAGGCGATCGCATCGATATGTTGCCTATCAAGTCAGCGGCGTAAATCAATTAAATCATTTAACGAAAAGGGGTTTCCTTTGGCAAAAATCATTGTTGTGACATCGGGTAAAGGCGGCGTCGGCAAAACCACTTCAAGCGCAAGCTTTGGCTCCGGCCTGGCCATGCGCGGATTTAAAACCGTCATCATCGATTTTGACGTCGGCCTGCGTAACCTCGATCTGATCATGGGATGCGAACGCCGCGTCGTGTACGACTTGATTAATGTTGTGAATCAGGAAGCGACGCTTAATCAGGCACTGATCAAAGACAAGCATTGCGACAATCTTTTCGTCTTGCCTGCGTCGCAGACGCGCGACAAAGACGCCTTGTCGGAAGAAGGCGTGGAGCGCGTGCTGAAGGATCTGGCGGCGATGGATTTTGAATACATCATCTGTGATTCGCCAGCCGGTATCGAACATGGCGCAGTGATGGCACTGACCTTTGCCGATGAAGCGATCATCGTTACCAATCCGGAAGTGTCGTCGGTACGCGATTCAGATCGCATCCTGGGCATCATCCAGGCCAAATCACGCCGCGCGCTGAATGGTCAGGAACCGGTCAAGGAACATTTGCTGATTACCCGTTACGTACCAAAACGCGTCGACGCGGGCGAGATGCTGTCTTATACCGACGTGCAGGAAATCCTGCGCATTCCATTGGTTGGTATCATCCCGGAATCGGAATCGGTCTTGCACGCATCCAACTCTGGCAACCCGGCGATTCATATCGAAGGTACCGAAGTATCAGAAGCCTACAAGGATGTGGTGTCACGCTTTTTGGGCGAGGAAGTTCCACTTCGGTTTACCTCCTATGAAAAGCCTGGCTTTCTGCAGAGAATTTTTGGAGGTAAGTAATCATGGCGCTTCTGTCTTTTCTCTTCAATACGAAACCAAAAGCCACGGCATCTTCCGCCAAGGAACGCCTGCAGATTATCATCGCGCGCGAGCGTAACGGTCGCTCCGGTCCTGACTTTCTGCCTGCATTGCATCAGGAACTGATCGCGGTGATTTCGAAATACGTGAAGGTCAATCCGGAAGACATCAAGATTTCCCTGAACAACCAAGGCAATCTGGAAGTACTCGATGTCAACGTAGTGTTGCCGGAAGACGAACTCGTCAAGCCGTAACATTCAAGCAATAAGCATGCGGCTCATCGCTCAACGGTGAGTCGCAATGTTCTTGTCACTGCGTTCCAGTAGCGAATATCCGCAGGACCAAACACCTCCGAAGCGATAATTGATCATTTCGCGTATCATTTTGCATCCCCCATTTTTTCTCAGGATCTCTCATGAAAACCAAAGCCGCCGTCGCATGGAAAGCAGGACAACCGTTAACCATCGAAGAAGTTGAACTGGGTGGTCCGCGTGAAGGTGAAGTGCTGGTCGAGATCAAGGCAACCGGCATTTGCCATACTGATTACTACACATTGTCTGGTGCTGATCCTGAAGGCATTTTTCCTTCCATACTTGGCCATGAAGGTGCAGGCGTCGTGGTCGAGGTCGGCCCTGGCGTCAAGAGTTTGAAAAAAGATGATCACGTCATTCCGTTGTACACGCCGGAGTGCCGCGAATGCAAATTCTGCCTGTCACGCAAAACCAATCTGTGCCAAAAAATTCGCTCGACTCAAGGTCGTGGCCTGATGCCGGATGCGACCAGCCGTTTCTCTATCGATGGCAAGCCGATTTTTCATTACATGGGCACATCGACTTTTTCCAACTACATCGTCGTACCGGAAATCGCGCTCGCGAAGATTCGTGAAGATGCACCCTTCGACAAGGTTTGCTACATCGGCTGCGGCGTCACCACCGGCGTCGGTGCTGTCTTGTTCACGGCCAAAGTAGAAGCCGGTGCGAATGTCGTTGTGTTCGGTCTCGGCGGTATCGGCTTGAACGTGATTCAAGCTGCACGCATGGTCGGCGCAGACAAAATCATCGGTGTCGATTTGAACCCTGAGCGCGAAGCAATGGCACGCAAATTCGGCATGACGCATTTTGTCAACCCAAGCAAAGTTGAAAATGTCGTCGATGCCATCGTGCAATTGACCGATGGCGGCGCCGACTACAGTTTTGAATGTATCGGCAATGTACACACGATGCGTCAGGCTCTGGAATGCTGCCACAAAGGCTGGGGCCAATCGATTGTGATCGGCGTTGCCGATGCCGGTGCAGAAATTAGTACACGCCCATTCCAATTGGTGACAGGCCGCGAATGGAAAGGCTCAGCTTTTGGCGGAGCACGCGGACGTACCGATGTACCGAAGATTGTTGATTGGTACATGGAAGGCAAGTTGAACATCGACGATCTGATCACGCATACCCTGCCCTTGGAACGTATCAACGAAGGCTTCGACTTGATGAAGAGTGGTGAATCGATACGCTCGGTCGTGCTGTACTAATTAATGAATTACTTGAACCAGAATCGCGCGGAGAAGAAGTGGAACTGATCAGTCAGCATAAATGCTTTAACGGCGTGCAAAGTTTTTACAAACATGAATCGTCATCGACCAGTTTGCCGATGACGTTTTCTGTCTATGAGCCGCCACAAGCGAAACAACGCAAAGTCCCCGTGCTGTTTTATCTCGCAGGCCTGACATGTACCGACGAAACCTTCATGATAAAGGGCGGTGCGCAACGCTACGCGGCCGAACACGGCATCATGCTGGTGACCATGGATACCAGTCCGCGCCGCTCCGGCATCAAGGGTGCTGGCGATAGCTGGGACTTCGGTCACGGCGCAGGTTTTTATATCGATGCTACGCAAGAACCTTGGTCTGCCTTCTTCCGCATGGAGTCGTATGTCGTGCAGGAATTGCGAAATATTATTATCGACAACTTCCCTGCGCGTGCCGATCGTATCGGCGTGTTTGGACATTCAATGGGTGGCCATGGCGCATTGACACTCTCATTGAAATATCCCGAGATTTATAAATCGGTGTCAGCTTTCGCTCCGATCACAGCGCCGACCGAAGTGCCTTGGGGACAAAAAGCGTTCTCGGCTTATCTGGGTTCCGACGAATCGACATGGCTGCAACACGATGCAAGTGCATTGATGCGAGCACGCAAGACGCCTTTCCCGCAAGGCATCCTGATCGATCAGGGACTGGACGATCAATTTCTCGATGAACAGTTGAAACCGCATCAGTTTGAAGCGGCATGCTGGGCGGCAGATCAGCCTTTGACATTGCGCCGTCATTCCGGTTACGACCACAACTATTACTTCATCTCGACCTTCATGCAGGATCACATCGGCTTTCACAGTGCGATCCTGAATCAATAGATTAGGTTGGGTGCATTGCGCCATGTTGACGGCGCACAGATAAAAAAGCCTCGGCGAAATTAATCGTCGAGGCTTTTTTATTCATTCACGATCCGGCGCGGCCGAATCATTACATATTAAAACTCTTCCCAATCATCACCGCCATTGGAAGCAGGTTTGACGGGTGCCGCAGGCTTGCGCTCAGGCGCAGCCAATGACGTTTTCTTGGCAGGAGCTGCAATCGGCGCACGCTTGGCTGTCGATTGAACCGTACGACGTGGCGCTTCCGCTTGCATGCCTGTATAGGAAGCATCTACACGGAATACGCTGACAGCCTGAGCCAGGGTTTTCGCCTGATCCTGCAACGATTCCGCAGCCGCTGCCGCTTCTTCAACCAGCGCAGCATTCTGTTGCGTTACCTGATCCATCTGGCTGACCGCTTGATTGACTTGCTCGATGCCGTCGCTTTGCTCTTGGCTCGCTGCAGTAATCTCGGCCATGATGTCGGCAACACGTTTCACGCCGTCAACGATCTCTTCCATAGTGGTGCCGGCTTCGGCAACCAGTTTGCTACCTGCATCGACCTTCTCAACTGAATCACCGATCAAGGCTTTGATTTCTTTTGCGGCGGCGGCTGAACGTTGTGCCAAATTGCGCACTTCAGTCGCGACGACTGCAAAACCACGTCCCTGCTCACCAGCGCGTGCAGCTTCCACCGCTGCATTCAATGCCAAAATATTGGTCTGAAATGCGATGCCATCGATGACGCCAATAATATCGACAATCTTTTTCGCCGAACTGTTGATTGCACCCATCGTATCGACTACTTGCGAGACCACTGCGCCGCCTTTGACCGCGACTGCAGATGCAGCAACTGCGAGTTGATTCGCTTGACGTGAATTGTCAGCATTCTGTTTCACTGTCGACGTCAACTCTTCCATCGAAGATGCTGTCTCTTCCAGCGAACTTGCCTGCTGTTCGGTACGAGAAGACAAGTCCAAATTGCCGCTGGCGATTTCACTTGAAGCTGTTGCGATAGTGTCGGTGCCCATACGAATTTGCGAAACAGTTCTGGCCAGATTTTCCTGCATGCTGCTGAGTGCGCTTAGCAAGAGACCCGCTTCATCCTGCGTAGGCGGCAAGCTGCTGCGGGCGGTCAAATCGCCTTCAGCAACCGATTCAGCCAAAACCAAAGCTTCTTTCAATGGTCGTGTAATGCCACTCGTTAAACGCCATGCGATGATTGCGCCCAGCAAGATCGCGACCAGGGCACCGATAATCATGGTCATGCGACCAGATTGATAATCGGCCGCGATCGATTCGTCATCGATTTTTACTTCGTTTTCATAGTGAGCCACAACGTCTTTTACGCTATCAACGTAAGCGTCCAGAGCCGGCACCATTTTTGCGTCGATCATCTGATTGGCTTCGGCAATATTGCCACCAGTCTTGACTTCAAGAATCGACTTGCGAATGTCAACGTAAGTACTACGTTTTTTAGCCACTTCGGCAAACAGTTCTTTTTCCTTATCGCTATTGATACGATCTTCAAGACTTTTTTGAATTTCGGTAATCTGTTTGCTCTGTGCGCTAATCGCTTTTTGAAAAAAATCTTGCGTCTCTGGATTAGATGCCTTCACCAATGCCAAAGTACGCGACGCGTTAACGCTGGTTCCCATCAACCAGCTTTGCGCTGATTTTTGCATATCCAATGAACCATCTACCATATGGCGGCTGGCGTCATTGATGTTTTCCAGACGCATGACGCCGGTGACGCCTATTGCCGCCACCAGCAACAGGATTAATCCGAATCCCGCTCCAAGGCGCGTACCTATTTTCATATTTGCGATGCGCATGGTGTCTCCTCTAAGGTTGTTATTTGTACTGTAAACATATTGATATTTCATTCTCCTGAGTTAAGGCCCATGTGCCCTGAGGCACTGGCAAATTACAGCTTGATGCATCGAACTAATTGGTGCGCTATCACGAACAGGTGGCAATTACAGAACAAATATCGAGACTTGAAATAACATATCAAACCGACATACATGTCAAAGTGTCTGTCAAACGTTTGTAATAAAACGACGGGTTATCTGCAAGCTTGATGGTAGAGCCAATGCATAGGGTGGCGAATGTGTAGAAATCGACAAGTGATCAACGGCGTCAATATAAATAGCTCCGGTCAGAGCGCTATGAAGGGTTTGCATGAAGCGGTCCTTGTCTCCAAACTGTATTGTTCTTTTTATTTAGCGGATTTTTATCCGTTTCAAGATGATGTTCGTTTTTTGCGTAAAGCAATCTTGCCGGATCAACAAAAACAATCCTGTTCCTAAGAAATCTACGCCCGAATGATTAATTGATGCCAATCTTTATTAGCGCACTTCAAGCAAAAATGACGCGGACTAAGAAAAAGTTAAGCATGTGCACCAAGCTGAGAAGGGTCACTCGCGTTTCCTAATTATTACCGCTCCAACATTGAAATGAAACGTCACACCGGCGCCGCAAAAAACGTATTTTTGTATCGGAGCTTGAATGCGTCAACTTACGCTGCGCTGACGCGGACATGACTAAATTTTAACAACATGCAGGAATTCGACAGTACAACAATCGCTCACAGTTATGTTGTGCCGAACTCACAAAAACTAAGAACAAAAAGAGAAGATGCATCGCAATCAATCGGCGACAGATGTTGACACGGAATGCGAATGACTGCGCCAGTTTTCTCTAAAAACGCTCGTACCCTTTCAGATAACGCCATTCGCCGACAGGCAAGCTTGCCATCGGAATACGCGCGATACGTATGCGCTTTAAATTGACCAGCTTTAAACCAACTGCTTCGCACATATGAGCGATTTGCCCGCGCCGCCCGGCTTTTAACGCAAAGCGCAAACGTGTTTCGTTTTGCCAGCTGACTTTGATTGGTGGAATTGGACGATTGTTGAAATTCAGTCCGTGGTTGAGCAAGGCCAGCCCGCCTTCGATCAAATCACCGCTGACTTCAGCAATGTATTCCTGCTCGACGGTGGATGCGTCATCGATCAATTTGCGTGCGACGTGCCAATCTTGCGTAAATACAATGAGGCCACTGGCATAGGTTTCCAATGCATCTGTCGGCTTGATTGCTGTTGTATGTTTTTTCAGAAAGCGAATGCCAGATCGATCGTCAGCATACAGATTGTCCGGTCCTATGCTTTGCAAGGCGACGTCAATCTCCAGACCGGCTGGCTTGTGCAACAAAATCGTCACAGCTTCGACGGCAACTAAGGTGGCATCCGGCAACAACACGATCGCTTGCTGTGGCGACACGCGATAACCTGGTTCTTCAACGACCACGCCATCTATCGTGATCCAACCGCCTTCGATATATTGTTCGGCTTCGCGACGCGAGCAGGGAATCGCGTCAGCGACACGTTTAACGAGTCGAATGGAATCGGTCATGGTCAGGGAATCTGGAAAAAGAGGCGTATTGTCGGCTTGCCTGAGATTGACTGCAAGGCTTTTGCGCCTAGGCCGAGTGCTGCAATGCTCGGAATCAGATTACCGCTGAAACCAGCTGCTGCACTTCATATACGTCTTCACTGCAGTTGCGGCCCGCATATGGGTTGGACTGTCAGAGCTGCAAACTCAATAACGATTAGCCCTTGGATGCAGCGACCTCTTCTTTCGGTGCGAGACTGACAACACCATATGGAATGCTTTCGCTTTCCCAGCGATCAAATTCGCCCATGATGGCAGCGTATGTTTTTTGGCTAATGTCGGGCAAGGTTCCACCCAGCATTTCGGTTGCTTCCTTGAAGCCCTTTTCTACACCGGCACGTATCGCGGCCAGTTTGGACGGATCGTCGCTCATCCCGCTTTTTGCAAAATTCAAGATGCGTTCTGCAACTTGTCGCACGCCAAATTCACCGTCGTCGGCTATCGCGGCCTTGGCTTTCTCTATGGTTGCAGCATCGGTTGTCAGTTTCTGCTCACCGCTGACGACTTTGCTGATTTCCAGGCCTTGCTGACGCATCAGCGGCAGAATCAGATTGATGATTTCCTGCACCTTGCGACTCGATTCTTCCAGCATGGATGCAATATCCGTACGCGTCTGCGCAATGCTGTTACGCGGATCGGGATAAGTCGTCGAGTCCGTGGCTTGCGCACTCAAAGTCACCTTATCGGTCACGTTCGCATCGTCAGTATTATCGACAGTTGCTTGTGTGGTGTCGCGTAGCATCACTGCTGTAACGACGGCGGGCCGCTGTGTATTTTGTGTGGCGTTTGAGATTACGATGCTCATGGCAATTGCCCTTCATTCATCAATTGACGTTGGAAAATGATCGCAATGACAACTTCGCGTCACAATTTATCGCGATCGTATTAGTTCTATCGGCTAAAAATCAGAAAAAGTGAGCCTCGCCGTGCACTAAATGATTGCCAATTTCAAAATATCTGTAAATTAGCTGCGCAAACGGTCCTTAAAAACTGCCGAAGCAAGGTCGGCAGCCGCCAAAGCTGTCATACTATCTCCTTCCTCGCCACTCGCGACATGACGCTTATTTTTACCGTCATCTGCCACCTTGCATTCCATGAGCGCTCAGCCCAAAAATCTGTTTTCCTATTCAGTCCAGCGTGCCCCCAACACCAACGGCGCGGTCAAGCCGGCACCTTTCCTGCCGATGTCGCGCGAGGAAATGGATAAACTTGGCTGGGATAGTTGTGATGTGATTCTGGTGACGGGCGACGCGTACATTGATCACCCAAGTTTTGGGATGGCATTGGTCGGACGTCTACTGGAATCGCAAGGCTTTCGCGTCGGCATCATCGCGCAACCGGACTGGCTGTCGGCAGACGCGTTCCGTGCGCTAGGCAAACCCAATCTGTATTTCGGCATCACCGCCGGCAATATGGATTCGATGGTGAATCGCTACACAGCCGATCGCAAGATACGCTCGGACGATGCTTACACGCCAAATGGCGAAGCCAACAAGCGGCCGGATCGCGCGCTGACAGTGTATTCGCAACGGGTACGTGAAGCCTATCCTGGCGTAAATGTCGTCATCGGCAGTATTGAAGCGAGCTTGCGCCGCATCGCGCATTACGATTACTGGTCGGACAAGGTACGGCGTTCGGTCTTACCTGATTCGAAAGCCGACATCCTGATATTCGGTAACGCCGAACGGGCACTAGTCGATTTGACCCATCGCGTCGCTGCGGGTGAGCCTATCTCTTCCATCCGTGATCTGCGCGGCACAGCCTTCATGGTGCCGTCAGGTTGGAGACCGACACCGGAATGGGCAGAAGCCAATTCCACCCGCGTTGATACGCCGGGCAAGGTCGATGTCCATCCCGATCCGTATGAAATGAAGATGAAGAATACGGAAGGCTGTAAAACCGACGATGCTGATCCATCAGCTCCTGCAGCCCCGGTAGAGCCAGTCGTCAAAGTCATCAAGATCATGAGCCGCGAAGAACGTCGCGAAGCTGAAAAAGAAGTTCGCAATAAAACCGTCGTTCGCCTGCCGTCTTACGACGTGATCAAGGACAATCCGGTTTTGTACGCACATGCATCACGCGTGTTCCATCTGGAATCCAATCCGGGCAATGCACGCGCATTGGTTCAAGCGCACGGGGAACGCGATGTGTGGCTCAATCCGCCGCCGCTACCGTTAGCGATGGATGAGATGGATGGCGTGTATGACATGAACTACGCGCGCGCGCCTCATCCCAGTTATGGCAAGGCGCGTATCCCCGCGTGGGAAATGATTCGCTTCTCGGTCAACATCATGCGCGGCTGTTTTGGCGGTTGTACTTTCTGTTCGATCACTGAACATGAAGGCCGCATCATCCAGAGCCGCTCAGAGCCATCCATTCTGCGTGAGATCGAAC
>Ga0326733_1000608_pt1 | contig 10293 bp, 10 predicted proteins | sample 14_GP2_308_FD_207946 | JGI IMG/M metagenome (GOLD analysis project Ga0326733, IMG submission 207946) | Glacier ice microbial communities from Ngari, Tibet, China - 14_GP2_30.8 | ecosystem: Environmental > Aquatic > Freshwater > Ice > Glacier | place: China: Ngari, Tibet | collected 2018-07-17 | reverse complement strand
CATTCCCATTTCAGACTGGCGCGGTGGTCTTCAAATAAGACATCGGCGCTCACAACGGTCGGCTTCATGCCAACCCGTCATACAAATGCCTAAGGATCATGAACTAACTTCATGGGCTGACTGCCACAAAGCAATCAATTGGTGCAGGGCCGCCGCATCGGCGCTGGTCTTGAGCTGCTCGCGCAGATTGCTGTCGCTCAGAAGTTCGGCAATTTCAGACAAAATTTCCAGATGCTTTTGCGTGGCCGCCTCAGGCACCAGCAAAAAAACCAGCAAGTTGACAGCAAGCTCGTCCGGCGCATCAAATCCAATTGGAGCCTGTAACTGGAAAATTGCAGCCATCGGCATCTTCAGGCCTTTAATGCGGCCATGCGGTATGGCCACTCCATGGCCCAACCCAGTCGATCCAAGCCGCTCCCGGGCAAACAAGCTGTCGGTAATCAGCGCTCGGTTTAGACCGTGCAAATTCTCAAACAGCAATCCAGCTTCTTCGAATGCACGTTTTTTGCTGGTCGCTTCAACGCGAACCAGCACTTGAGGAGGAGGCAAAATTTGCGAAAGACGATTCATAACGCTCTTTAAGTCGCCGGATTATGCACCGTGTCATGAGGTTAATTGAAATCCATCAAAAAGCAGCATGTCAGTGCAGACAGCTGGTTTGCACGACATTTCATCACGCCGATTTTTGAAACGAACATTCGACTGCCTGAATGTTTTTTTGCCTTTAGGCAAAAAGCAGTTCAAGACAGAGTCGGACGTTTAAAGAAGAACATTCACGCGTTTTGCACAAACGTGTCCGTGGTCTTGAACCTTTTCTTTGTAACGACCCACCTGACGATCGAGTTTGTCAGCCAACTCATCAACCGCTGCATACAAATCGGCATGAGAGCTTTCAGCGAACAGGTCACGGCCCTTGACATGGACCTTGCACTCAGCGCGCTGACGCTTTTCTTTTTCCGTCATGTTGTCCACGGCCAGGATGACCCGAACATCAACCACCTGGTCAAAATGCCGAGTGATTCGATCGAGCTTGCTCATGACATAGCGGCGAAGGGCTGGAGTAACTTCAAGGTGGTGACCACTGATCGTCAGATTCATAAAAGGCTCCTTTTTCAGATGTTGGGAACAGACGGGAAACGGATGAGAAACGCTGCCGTGACAAAAAAGTAAAGCAGCAGGTACCACTTTTTCTTGGCTTCACTAAGCTTTCGATAATCTAAAGGCGTAAGCCATCGCAAAGACAAAAAGCGGTAGAACGGCTTAGCGTTAAACACGCAATCAATCTGAAGCATGCCAAACACGCCTGTCACATCGTTAACTTTGTCCAAAGAGTTGGAATTCGAAAATCGTCGCCGATTTCGAAGTGGCCAGATGTCTTTTGTTGTTTCCAATTATTTTTGCGGTTGTGAAGCCAATTAAAAATCTTCATTAGCAACAGTTCCGGTTGCCATTTTTGATCCTCTTGATTTGAAACAATCCTTGCCGAATTGCTGCTTTTTCAAGCAGCTGAAGTTGCTCAACCAGCCGGCCCTGCGCGAGATAAATGAGGAAGGCAGTGCCATAATCTCGGCTTCATTGCTACGGAGAAAGCCTTGGAAAGCAGTTCCTGTTGGCCGCTTTTAACACCGCTGACTGACGCTGAATAGGGTTTTGTTGCGGGTTGAAAGCGATACCTTCATCCACCCAACTTGTTCTTATGCCAAGGCCTAATTTGCGCTTTGGACAGGTTCATGCACAACTAAAAAGTCGCCTGTCATGCTCAATATTTTCACGCTTGCCAATGGCCGGCTTTTCCAGGAAGAAATTGAATCTCTAGAGGAACTCTCCCGCTTTCAGCCTATCTGGGTGGACCTGGAATCTCCTACGCTTGAAGAAAAACGCTGGATCAAGCAGTACTACGACTTGTCGATTCCCGAAGACGCAATGGACGAAGACATTGAAGAGTCGGCCCGTTTTTACGAAGAAGACAACGGCGAACTTCACATCCGCTCAGACTTTTTGATCGCCGATGAGAGCGAGCCGCGCACAGTGCGAGTGGCTTTTATTCTGAACCTGGTCAATGACGACCTGAAAAGCAAAGGTGTGCTGTTTTCGATTCATGACGAAGATGTGCCGGTATTCAGGCTACTGCGCATGCGCGCCCGGCGAGCGCCCGGCTTGATTGAGGATGCCAAAGAGGTGTTGTTAAAGCTGTTTGATGCCGACGCGGAGTATTCGGCTGACACGCTCGAAGGCATTTATGTCGATCTTGAAAAAGTCAGTACCAAAGTACTGTCGGGCGACGTGACCGATGCCATGGCCGGCGAGGTGCTGGGCGCCATTGCCCGGCATGAAGACCTGAGCGGCCGCATCCGCCGCAATGTAATGGACACAAGGCGCGCCGTCAGCTTCATGATGCGCAGCAAAATGCTCAATGCAGAGCAATTCGAGGAGGCGCGCCAAATTTTGCGCGACATTGACTCGCTTGACTCGCACACGGCGTTTTTGTTTGACAAAATCAACTTTTTGATGGATGCAACCGTTGGCTTTATCAATATCAATCAGAACAAGATCATCAAGATTTTTTCGGTCGCCAGCGTCGCATTGCTGCCGCCGACCTTGATTGCCAGCGTGTACGGCATGAACTTCAAGTTGATGCCCGAGCTGGACTGGTCGCTGGGTTATCCCTTGGCGCTGTTGCTGATGGTGGCCAGCGCCGTGGTGCCGATGTGGTACTTTCGTCGGCGGGGCTGGCTTAAATAGGTAAATTTAACGTCAAAAACAGCGTTTTCCAATATGCAACGTGCGTTTTAAGCTATTAAAATAATAGCAATTTGAGATTTGTTGCATTGAAGTTTGTCAACGTCAAAAAGGCAGCCTTGGCTGCTTTTTTGATACTTAAGTGCTTAAGCTGGACTTAAAAACGCCGATTTAGCGCTTGTCGCGCAATTCGCGGCGCAAAATCTTGCCCACCGGCGTTTTCGGCAACTCATTGCGAAACTCTACCACCTTGGGTTGTTTGTAACTCGTCAGATTTTCTTTGCAGAAAGCGCGCACCTCGGCCTCTGTCAGGTCGGGGTTTTTCTTCACGATCACCAGCTTGACCGCTTCTCCTGATTTATCGTCCAGCACACCCACGCACGCGCATTCCATCACGCCGTCCATCATCGTCACGACTTCTTCGATTTCGTTGGGATAAACATTGAAGCCGCTGACCAGCACCATGTCTTTTTTGCGGTCGATGATTTTGAAAAACCCGTTTTCGTCAATGATGCCGACATCGCCCGACTTAAAGTAGCCGTCAGCTGTCATGGCTTTGTCGGTTTCATCGGGCCGTTGCCAATATCCGGCCATGACCTGCGGGCCTTTGATCACAATTTCCCCCGCCTGCCCCGGCGGGACTTCCCGACCATCGTCGTCAAGCAGCTTGAAATACGTTCCAGGAATCGGCACACCAATCGTGCCGCTAAAAACTTTGCTATTCGTCGGGTTGCAACTGGCTGATGGCGAGGTTTCTGACAGACCGTAGCCTTCACAAATTGGGCAGCCGGTTTTTTGCAGCCACAACTTGGCCACAGCGCTGGTGACCGCCATGCCGCCACCAAGGGAAATTTTCAAGTGCGACCAGTCCACGGTGTTGAAGTCCGGATGGTTGGCCAGTCCGTTGAACAGGGTGTTAACCGCCGGGAAACTGTGGACTTTGTGTTTGGCCAGTTCCTTGAGCACTGCCGGGAAGTCGCGCGGATTGGGAATCAGGATGTTTTTCCCGCCAGTGCGCATCCCCAGCATCATATTGACCGTGAAGGCAAAAATATGGTACAGCGGCAAGGCGCAGACGTACACAGGTTGCTCGGTAGCGGCCAAGCTGGCCATGGCCGGAGTGTTCCATGCTTCAGATTGCAGCACATTGGCAATCACATTGCGATGCAGCAGAACCGCGCCCTTGGACACGCCGGTCGTGCCGCCGGTGTACTGGAGAACCGCCATGTCATCGGGCTTGATGTCGGGCCGGCTCAGTGTGCCGCGCGCGCCCTGCGCCAAGGCATCGTTAAAACGCACGGCGCTTGGCAGGTTGAACGGCGGCACCATTTTTTTGACGGTGCGCACCACGTAGTTGACCAGCGCGCCTTTGACCAATCCAAGTTGGTCACCCATGGCGCACAGCACGATATGTTTGACAGGCGTATTGGCCAGGCACTGCTCAAGTGTGCTGGCAAAATTTTCAACAATCACAATCGCCTTGGCACCCGAATCCTTGAGCTGGTGCTCCAACTCGCGCGGTGTGTACAGCGGATTGACATTGACCACTACAAAACCCGCACGCAAAACAGCGGCGACTGCAACCGGATACTGCGGCACATTGGGCATCATGATGGCGACACGGTCACCCTTGGACAAACCCAGACCCTGCAGATACGCGCCAAACGCCTGTGACAAGCTGTTGGTCTCGCCAAAGGTAATTTCCTTGCCCATGAAGCTGTAGGCCACACGGTCTTCGTATTTTTTGAAACTTTCCTCCATCAGCGCGACAAGGGAAGGATATTTCGACGCATCAATGTCGGCGGGAACGCCTGCGGGATAGTCCTTGAGCCAAGGACGGTCAATTTCCATCGCGTTCGCCACTGCATTCATATGATTTATCTCCGTTGCTTTAAGGGTTGCCTGCCCTCCGGATTTTCCCGGATACGAAAGGCAGCTGTTATTGCGTTTTCCCCTAGAAGACAGGACTGGCTGGAAGATTGAGCCGTTTGCCTAACCGGCAATCAGTAAGCTGGTGACCACCATAACTCCCTACTTGCAGCGCTATTCAACAGCCTTGCCCATGTCTTCGATCACTTTTTTAGCATCGCCAAACACCATCATGGTTTTGTCCATGTAGAAAAGTTCATTGTCAAGGCCGGCATAGCCGGCGGCCATGGAGCGCTTGTTCACAATAACCGTTTTGGCTTTGAACGCCTCCAGAATCGGCATGCCGTAAATCGCACTGCCCTTGACATGCGCAGCTGGATTCACCACGTCGTTGGCACCCAGAATGATGGCCACGTCGGCCTGGCCAAATTCGGCGTTGATGTCTTCCATCTCAAACACCTGGTCGTAGGGCACTTCGGCCTCGGCCAGCAGCACATTCATATGGCCGGGCATGCGGCCCGCTACCGGATGAATCGCGTACTTGACCTTGATGCCTTTTTCGGTCAGTTTTTGCGCCAGTTCCTTGACGGAATGCTGAGCGCGTGCCACTGCCAGGCCATAGCCCGGCACGATGATGACGGTTTCCGCATTGCCTAAAATGAAGGCGGCATCGTCGGCAGAACCTGACTTGACCGGACGCTGCTCTTTTGAGCCCGCCACCGCAGTGGTTGCCTCGCCGCCGAAGCCCCCCCCAATCACATTGAAAAACGACCGGTTCATCGCCTTGCACATGATGTACGACAAGATAGCGCCGGACGAGCCCACCAGTGAGCCGGCAATGATCAGCATCGAGTTGTTCAGCGAAAAACCGATGCCAGCGGCCGCCCAGCCCGAGTAGCTGTTGAGCATTGACACCACCACCGGCATGTCCGCGCCACCAATCGGGATGATGATCAGCACGCCCATCACGAACGACAGCGCCAACATGCCAAAAAATGCGGTCCAGCTGCCGGTCAGTGTGAAGACCAGGCCAAGTGCCACCGTGATCAAGCCGAGCACCAAGTTGATTTTGTGCTGACCGGGGAACGACACTGGCGCGCCCTGAAACAGCCGAAACTTGTACTTGCCGCTGAGCTTGCCAAACGCAATCACCGAACCGCTGAAGGTGATGGCACCAATGGCAGCGCCTAAAAACAGCTCAAGCCGGTTGCCAGTAGGAATCGGCAGGCCCTTGGCGACGATATTGAAAGCATACGGCTCGGCGACAGCCGCAATTGCGATAAACACCGCCGCCAAGCCGATCATGCTGTGCATGAAAGCGACCAGCTCTGGCATCTTGGTCATCTCGACCCGCTTGGCCATCAAGGTGCCGGCAGCGCCGCCGACCACCAGGGCAGCCAGCACATAGACCATTCCCTGGGCTTTGCCACCGGAGATTTCGACAATCAAGGCACCGGTGGTCACGATGGCAATCGCCATGCCGACCATGCCAAACAGGTTGCCACGCAGCGACGTCGTCGGATGCGAGAGGCCCTTGAGCGCCTGAATGAAGAAGATGGAAGCCACCAAATACAGCAACGTGACAAGGTTCATGCTCATTTGGCTGCTCCTTCAACAGGGGGCACGACCTTCTTTTCTTTTTTGCGGAACATTTCTAGCATTCGGCGCGTGACCAAAAACCCGCCAAACACATTGACCGCAGCCAGCGCCACGGCCAGCACACCCATGGTGCGGCCCAGTGTGGTTTCAGTCAGCGCGGCAGCAAGCATGGCACCGACAATCACAATGGCCGAAATGGCATTGGTCACGGCCATTAACGGCGTGTGCAGAGCGGGCGTGACCGTCCAGACAACGTGGTAGCCGACGTAGATGGCCAGTACAAAAATGATCAGGTTGATGATGGTGGGTGACACGGCATCCATGGTGGTTCCTTTGTTGGTTGGGTACGCCGTTCGCCCTGAGCTTGTCGAAGGGTTTTGCGACTTCAACAGGCTCAGGGCGAACGAATATTAAGACTTGCGCTTGACCTCGCCGCCTTGCGTCATCAAGCAGGCGGCCACAATATCGTCTTCCATGTCAACCTTCAGCGCACCTTCTTTGGTGATGATGAGCTTTAAAAAGTCGAACAGGTTTCTAGCATAGAGCGCGCTGGCATCAGCCGCCACCAGCGCCGGAATGTTGGTGTGGCCGATGAGCGTCACGCCGTGCTTGACAACGATCTTGTCCGCCTCGGTCAGCGGGCAGTTGCCGCCTTGCGCAGCGGCCAGGTCAACAATCACACTGCCGGGTTTCATGGCCATGACCATCTCTTCGGTCACCAGCACCGGCGCGGCGCGGCCCGGGATCAGGGCCGTGGTAATCACCACATCGGCCTGAGCGACACGTTTGGCAACTTCAATTTTTTGCCGCGCCATCCAGCTTGGCGGCATGGGTTTGGCGTAGCCGCCCACGCCCACAGCCGCTTCGCGTTCTTCATCGGTTTCGTAGGGCACATCGATGAACTTGCCGCCGAGCGATTCGACTTGTTCTTTAACGCTGGGCCGCACATCGCTGGCTTCAATCACCGCACCCAGCCGCTTGGCGGTGGCAATTGCCTGCAACCCGGCCACGCCGACGCCGAGAATCACCACGCGCGCTGCCTTGACCGTGCCCGCAGCGGTCATCAGCATTGGGAAAAAGCGCTGGTACTGGTCAGCGGCCATCATTACCGCTTTGTAGCCGGCAATATTGGCTTGGCTGGACAGCACGTCCATGCTTTGGGCGCGGCTGGAGCGCGGCGCGGCTTCAAGCGCAAATGATGTCAGCTGGGCCGTGGCAAGGCGCTGCAATCCAGCGGGATCGAACGGATTGAGCATGCCGACCAACACGCTGTTTGCTTTCAAAAGTGGCACTTCGCTTTCTTCAGGGCAACGCACCTTGAGCACGATATCAGCGGCATAGGCACCCACCGCATCGGTGATTTCAGCGCCCACCGCTGTGTACGCATCATCCGGAACGCTGGCAGCTACGCCGGCACCTGCTTGCACGCGAATCGTATGACCTAGGGCCTTGAGTTTTTTGGTAGTTTCCGGCGTGATAGCGACGCGCGTTTCTCCGGCCATGATTTCGGCGGGTATCCCAATCAGCATGGGGGTCTCCTTTTTGTAATTGTTGGGGGGCGAATTGCCGACAAACTTTCGCGGCGTTTTCTGTCCCGGGCAGCTTACATGAGATTTTCGCAAATAAGCCTGACCTGGTTCAGAGTTTTCCCTTTGGATGCCATCCAGACATCAAACAGGTCAAGCCACATGCTAAAAATGCTATTAAATACATAGCGCGTTATGCAATAACAACATGCGCATAACCCTGTTTTGATGCATTTTTTCAAAACCTGGCTCAGCAGCCATTCGCTTTTTCTGCACAAGCTGCCACCTTGCTCTTTGAGCGCCAGCGTCCTACAGCCCGCAGCGACAGATGATTTGCCCTGCGAAATGCACATCAGTTAACTTCAATTTTGAGACATGCCCCTCGCCTCTTGGTGCATTTGTAAATCAAAAAACGCTGTTGTGCCACCAGGTGTGGAGTGGCACCAGCAAGATGCGCCAGTTTGACCCGTCCATTTTGAAAGAAATTTCATGAGTACAGAACCTCGCCCAATGGCCAAAGACATTGAAGTCCAGAAATTGCCGTTCCCCGCCAAACAGTCCGACATGAAGCAGCAGCCTGACAGTGATTTGTCGAACTACCGGGCAGCCGGCAAGCTCAAGGACAAGGTTGCCTTGATCACCGGCGGCGACTCGGGCATTGGCCGGGCGGTGGCCATTGCCTTTGCCATGGAAGGCGCGCAGGTGGCAATTGTTTACAACGAAAACGATGGCGATGCGAACGAGACACAGCGTATCGTTGCCACCAAGGGCGGGCAGTGCAAGCCGATTAAAGCTGACGTGCGTTTCAGTGACCAATGCCGGGCTGCTGTCCAAACCACGGTGGACACGTTTGGCAAGCTTGATATCCTGGTCAATAACGCGGCCTACCAGATGGCGGTCGAAAAGTTCGAGGATGTGAGCGAAGACGATATCCGGCGCACGTTTGAAACCAATATTTTCGGCTACATGTTCATGGCCCAGGCCGCGCTGCCGCACCTGGAAAGCGGCTCGTCGATCATCAACACTGGCAGCATCATCGGCTTGGTGGGCCACCCGTTGCTGGTGCCTTACTGCGCCACCAAAGGCGCGATTCATGCGTTCACAAAAGCGCTGGCGCTCAATTTGGGCGAGCGCAACATTCGGGTCAATGCTGTGGTGCCCGGCCCGGTCTGGACGCCCGCCATTCCAGCCACCATGCCGGAAGATGAAATCGAAAATTTCGGCCATGAAGTTGCCCTGGGCCGGCCGGGCCAACCAGAAGAACTGGCTCCCGCCTACGTACTACTGGCCTCCAGCGATGGCAGCTTTATGACCGGCGCTCTGGTTGAAGTGACCGGTGGCAAGTTGTCGAGCAGTTGATTTACGCTGTGGCCGCGCCCTCCTACCCCACAGGCACCGTTGTGACGTTGCTGACAAGCGCGTCAGTGACAGCGCCCACGCGCCGGGCGTTGCAAGCGCGACTGGCCCAACCAGCAACGGTCACGCCGCGCTTTTTTGATTTGCCCTCTTTTGCAGCGCTGGGCGCCATATGCGCTCGCCTGATTCCATCCATCCAGGGCATTGGATACCTCGATATTGCCGGTACGATTGACCAAACATTGGCCGACGGCACCAGCGATGGCTGGCGTTACGACGCCATGCCGCCCGACGCCCTGGCCTACCAGCAAGGCTTGCAAGGCATTGATCAGAGTGCCCGCGCGCTGTTTGATGCGCCGTTTTGCCAGCTGGAGTCGGCGCAGCAGGACAGCGTATTGCGCGCTGTGCAGGCGGGCACTGCCCCCGGTAGCGCCTGGCAGGCAATGCCAAGCGCCCGTTTTTTTGAAGAATTGCTGGCGGCGGCTGTTCAGGCTTGCTATGCGCATCCGTTGGTGCAGGAAAGCATTGGCTACGCCGGCATGGCTGATGCGCCGGGCTGGCAGACAATTGGCTTGAATGAGCTTGAAGCACGCGAGCCACGCACGGCATGACCCGGCACCCGGCACCAAGACGGCATGACTGAACCTGTATCGACTGCGCCCCCAATGCGCTGCTATGCACTGAACGATTCGGTCGATGCGCTGGTCATCGGCACCGGCGCGGGCGGCGCGCCGCTAATGGCCCGGCTGGCGCAAGCCGGCCTGTCGGTCGTGGCACTGGAAGCCGGACCGCTGTTTGACGCAGCGCAGGACTTTGCCACCGACGAGCTGGCCCAGCAAAAGCTGTTCTGGAACCATGAACGCCTCAGCGCAGGCAGCGATCCGCTGGCCTTTGGGGCCAACAATTCAGGCACGGGTGTCGGCGGCTCGACGCTGCACTACACCGCGTATGTGCCCCGACCACAACCCGATGATTTTCGGCTTCACAGCGAATTTGGCGTGGGCAAGGACTGGCCGCTGGCTTATGCCGACCTGGAATCCTACTATGACGAGCTGGAGACGCTTCTTGGCGTTTCAGGCCCGTCACCCTACCCATGGGGACCACCTCGGCAGAGGCCCTACCCGCTGCCGCCCTTGCCACTGAACGGGGCCGCGCAGCTAATGCAGCGGGGCTGCGCGCTGCTTGGTTTAAAGACCTCGCCTGC
>Ga0326733_1000607_pt1 | contig 10305 bp, 12 predicted proteins | sample 14_GP2_308_FD_207946 | JGI IMG/M metagenome (GOLD analysis project Ga0326733, IMG submission 207946) | Glacier ice microbial communities from Ngari, Tibet, China - 14_GP2_30.8 | ecosystem: Environmental > Aquatic > Freshwater > Ice > Glacier | place: China: Ngari, Tibet | collected 2018-07-17 | reverse complement strand
AATGATCAACTCATGAAAAATAGAGACATCGAAATTTAATGAGCTGAGCAACCCGTCCGGAAAACTGGGAGAAGCCCATACAGGGGCAACGAGCCGCTGATCTTGTTGGGGTATTGCGGCGAGGCAAGCTACAGCCGCACCGGACCAGGCTGCACCAGCCGTTGCACCGCTTTCAGTAACTCGGGCGGCCAAGCAGTACCTGCGAGGCTACTCACCGGGTAACGGTGACCCGATGGCAGCGTGTGGAGCTGCAAACCCAGAAATTCAAGCAGCCCTTCGTCTTCAAGTCCGTCGATGTTGCTGCAAGCATAGGTGGGATCGACCAGAGTGACCACGCCTGTCCCGACGACTTCAATCCCCTTTTTGCCATCGATCACCAATGCCGTGTTCTCATCGACGCCGACGCCGACGCCGACGCCGACGCCGAGCAGGTCGGGTCTACGCGCCAGCGCTGAAAGGAGGCGCGCCAACCGCCGGCGCTCCGAGAAATGCTGGTCGACGATCGCGGATGTCAGCAGGCCCAACCCGATATCGGTTTCCACCACGCCCCTGCGCGGGCGGTGCACAGCCGCGCCGTCCGAGATCATGTGGCGCGACATTGCTGCGGCTCCGGCACTCGTGCCACCGATGCAGCACCCGTGCAGATGGTACGCCCGGTGCAGCGCAGCCAGTGCAGGGGTCTCCCAAAGGGCAGTCATCAGTCGCGCCTGGTCACCGCCGGTGATGAAGACCGCGTTAGCTTCGAGGATGGACTTCGCCACCTCAGGCAGGAAGGCACCGGCCCGGTCAATAAGGGGCAGCGCTTCGCACTTCTTCACGCCGAGGTCCGAGAACGCCCGCAAGTAGCTTGCGGCCGCTTTGGCCGGCTCCGATGAAGCCGCCACCAAGAGGCACATACGCGCTGACGTGCCACCTGCGTTCTCAAGAAAGCTGCGAAGGATCAGGCGATCTTTCCAACGTTTTTCGGCGCCTCCAACAATCACCAGCTTGCCCCGATGAGGCTGGTTAGCAAGCAGGAGTTCGCTGGGAAGCAGCGCTACAAGCCCGCTCATGAGATCTCGTCTATTCATGCAGTAAATCTACCTTATGGATAGCAGTCCGGGGCTTCCTGCACCCGATATGAAAGTAATTGATCGGCCATTTCAACTGTCTCGCATCCGACCAGTTCGCGCTGTCCAGCACCGCTGTCACGTAGTAGCTTTCTAAATGGACCAGCAATGCGTGGTCGGTAGGCGTCTCGCGCTGAGACACCCCGATGCCAGACATGCGCCGCAGTTATTTCGCTGCTGCATGGAATCAAATGTGGCGCCGAGCGCTCTTTAATCTGTAACCCGTTCAACCTCCTTCGGTTTTCATCCAAGTGCCGCCTGTGCGGGGTACACCGTCTTGCTTCCTGTCTTGCTATTCCACTACCCATTACCTCCAAGGCATTTATGAGTACCCAACGTCGAGACATTCTCAAATTTTCTCTGGCGGCAGCAACTGCAGCGGCCCTGCCATCAACACCAAGCCTGGCCCAAGCCCCGACGCCCACTCCCATGCCAACGCTCAACAAGGCAGTCGGAAACATCGACCCGCGCGACCGCGTCTTCATCACCAATGAAGACTCCAATACCCTGGTGGTCATCGACCCCAAGACCAACACTGTCGAGTCGACGATCAACCTGACGAGTTTTGACGAAGACCCGCGGCCTCCGTTTCGCTACATCACTGCTGGCGTGGCGCCAACGCACGCGGCGATGATCCACAAGCCGCTCTACCACGGCTGCATCGATGCGCATGGCGCCGTGCCGTCGCCCGACGGTCGTTTGCTAGCCACCAGCGGGCGTGGCTCCGGTAACATTTATCTGATCGACGCCGAGCAGCGCCGCGTTATCGGCAACACGCCCAACCCGGCGGCCGGGCCGACCACCAATCCCGAGCGCTTGAGCAGTGGCCTGCTGTTGGGCCGCGAACCGCACGAGCCCACCTTCACCCGCAACGGACGCGAGCTGTGGGTCACGCTGCGTGGTGAAGACCGCGTTGCCATCGTCAGTGTCGAGCGTGCCATTCGCCAGCTCAAGGGTGCCGACAGCCCAGGCTCCAGCGCAGTTCGCCAGTTCCTGCCCACGCTTAGCGGCCCGGCGCAGGTGTGGTTCAACCGCGAGGGCACGCTGGCCTTTGTGGCCAGCCAGAAGGTGTCGAAGATCGACGTATTCCGCGTCAACCCTGGCGCAGACGGGCACAGCCAACCTGAGCGGCTGACGACGCTGGACATTAGCGCGCAGGACAAGCCAGGATTCACGCCCTTCATGAAAACCACACCCGACGGCGCTGAGGTGTGGTTCTCGCACAAGCTGGCCGACGCTGTGTCTTGCCGCTCGACGCAGGGTGGTTTCGACTTAATCGATACCGTGTCGCTTGGCGCAGGCGCGCGGCCCAACCACGTTGAATTCGTGCGTAACGCGCGCGGGAGTGTGGCTTACGCCAGTTTGGCGCGCATCGACGATGGAGGCCCTGGTGGTGTGGCTTCAAGCCCGATCGCCATCATCGACCGCAGCGCCCCAGGCGGACAGCGCAAAGTAGTGGGCACCTTCTTCAGCCATGGCCGCGAGTCGCATGGACTGTGGACCAACCCCGAGAACACGCTTCTCTACGTGGCCCATGAACAAGACGAGTTGCCTGGCACGCCCAACGCGGGCCAAACCGTGTGCAGCGCATTTGATGTGAGCGACCCGCTGCGCCCGACCTTCATTGCCCAGATTCCGCTGGGCAATCTGACGTTGCCTTCGGGCGCGCTGCGCAACAAGAAAAGCATCAATCTCGTCTATGTGCGCGTGGGAGAAAAGGGTCAGACGGCATGAACGGGGCGTATACCAGTCTCGTCGCGAGCACCTCGTACGCGGAAGCCTCACACGCCGATACTTTCCAGCGCGAGATGGATCTATCGATGGATCGAATGATGCAGGCCATGCACAGCCCGGGTTACGTGGGCAAAGCAGACCTGGACTTTCTGGCGATGATGATTCCGCACCACGCCGGCGCTGTGGACATGGCACGGCTGGTGTTGCAGCATGGGCGTGACTCGGTCACGAGGCAATTGGCCGAGGAGATCATTGCCGGGCAGACGGTCGAGATCGAGAGCATGCAGCGCCGACTGCAAATCCTGCAGCAGCGCACGGGTAAGGGCGACGAAGCCGAGTTTCCGTCGCTAGGTGGCACGCGGGGACCGTGATCGATAGACTCAGGGAAAGTACCAATGAGCGCCACGGAATGAACTGCACCTCGCAGCGCTCTTAATCATCATGCTTTTCCAGTCTGCCGAGTCCCGCTATAACCAATGGGTGCATGAGCATTACCGCTTTTTGCTACGGAGTGCCTGGGCACTGACGGGTTCGCGAGCCATTGCCGAAGACGTGTTGCAAGACTGTTTTGCCAATGCCTGGAAGCACCGGGAGCAGCTGCGCGACCCTGCGCTGGTACGGGCTTGGCTCTTTCAGATCATGCGCCGCGCTGCGTTTCGCCAAACCGTGCCGGGTATGCAATCGCTGGACCATGAAGAGCAGCCCGAGCTGGCGGCCCCGGACCCTGGGTTGGACGACAAGCTCGATGTCGTCAAGGCGCTGGCGCGCTTGGCGCCCATCCACCGCGAGGTGCTGGTGCTGTTCTATTTCGACGATATGCCCACCGCCCTGATGGCCGAGGCGCTGGAGATCGCGCCTGGTACTGTATTGTCGCGCCTGGCCCGCGCGCGCGACGCTTTGAAGCTGGCCATGGGAGCGCCTGTACCCATCAAAGCCGACGTCAACGTCACCCCGTTTCGCAGGTCCAAGACATGAATCCCGATACAGATTTCGATCCCCCAGCCCTGTCCGACAGCGAATTTGACTTGCGCGCGCGCGCTGAGTTGGCGATTGCCTTCGAGGCCAGTGATGCACCGGCGCAACTGTACCTAAAGCCGAAGCCATTGTTTGCGCGGCGCGGCCTGCAGCGTTTTCTGGCGGCACTTTTGCTGGCCGGTGGCGCCAGCGGTGGCGTGCTCGCCGTACGACCACCAGCGATGGTGCGCGACGCGATTGACCACGAATACCACGAGCGCACCTTGCGGGGCAGTTTCATGGAGCAGCGCCAGTTGCTCATGCACTTGGGAATGCGTGAGGCCAAAGTGCTGCCTGGTTTTCCTCAGCTCATGCGGCCCTGCGACATCGAGGGTCACCTGGCTTACCACCTCACCACTTTCTTCGAAAAGGGTGGGATGGTGACGGTGTATGCCTTTGACCAGCCGGTGGACCTGCGGGAAACCAGCGGCTGGTGGAGCAACGTGCACTGGAAGGTGATTCGCTCGCGAGAGGGCAAGCCCTTGTTGCTGGTGGCCCAGAAAAAGAAGGCATTGGCGGTCGCGCAGACAGCACTGCAGGCAACGCCCGTGTCTGGACCAGGCTGAAGCACCGCTCACCTTTCAACGACTTACCCTTCTCGCCTCCCTTTGTATTTCCACCCCAACCGGCGCAAGACGCCTAACCACCGGAGACCTTAAAAATGAACAAACAACCCACTTCGCTGCCCCGGCGCCGCCTGCTGGCTGGCAGTGGCGCTGCTTTAGCTGCCGTTGGCCTGACCAGCTTTGGCCGCACCGCAGTCGCTGCTGGTGAGACCGCGCCTCTCGCCGTCGCCGGCGCGGCCAAGCCATTGCCAGCCTACGTTGGCTGGAAAGATCCAGCCAGTCTGATCGTGCACAGCAGCAGCACCATGGAGACAAAACGCAGTGTGTTTGGCACCAGCGTGATCACGCCGTCCGAACAGCTTTACATCCGTAATAACCTGCCCGCACCTGACGCTTCTATTCTGAGCGACCGTGATGCCTGGGAAATCAACATTGAAGGTGTGAAGAACCCGCGCAAGCTCACGCTCGGCGATCTCAAGCGCCTGGGTATCGAGACAACGGCGATGGTGCTGCAATGCTCGGGTAATGGCCGCGGTTACTTCCCCAGCAAACCCAGTGGAACACCTTGGCAAGTGGGTGCAGCAGGTTGTGTGGTGTGGAGCGGTGTACCAGTGCGATGGGTGGTTGATGCCCTGGGAGGCGTGGAGGCTGGCATGGCTTATCTCACCGGCACGGGCGGCGAAAAGTTGCCCGATGGGCTGGACCCCAAGAGCGTCATCGTGGAACGCTCGGTTCCCGCTGCCGCCTTGACCGATGCCTTGCTCGCTTGGGAAATGAACGGCGTGCCCATCTCGCTGGCCCATGGCGGGCCGCTGCGCCTGATCGTGCCGGGTTACACAGGTGTCAACAGCATCAAGTACATCAAACGCCTGGCCTTTACCGCCAAGGAGACCGATGCGCGCATCATGTCGCACGGCTACCGCATCTCCCCTCCGGGCGCGAAGGGTGACCCGTCGCAACCGTCGGTGCAGGAAATGACAGTGAAGTCGTGGATCAACGGTCCAGGGACGGACGGCGCCCCGCTCAAAGCCGGTAACACACAGATCCATGGCGTAGCGTTTGGCGGCATGAACGCGCTGGCCAAGGTCGAGGTTTCTCTTGATGGGGGAAAAACCTGGCAACTCGCGCGCATGATGGGACCCGATCTGGGTCGCTTTGCGTGGCGGCAGTTCGTTTTTGCGGCGCGCCTGCCGGCGGGTCAGTTCACCCTGGCCAGCTGTGCCACCGACACCGCAGGCAATGTGCAGCCCGAGCAACGAATGGAAAACGCAGGTGGCTACAACAACACCAGTTGGGCCGACCACGCGGTGAAAGTGAGCGTGGCATGAAGCGCAGCGTTCGTATAGCGGCAAGAGGTGTCGCCTTGTGGGCGTTGGTGGTCATGGCGTCCCCCGCCATGGCTGCTGACGATGCCGCGCAGCTCCAGCAAGGCAAGGTTTTGTTCGGTCAAGGTGCGGTGCCTGCCTGTGCCCTGTGCCACGCGCTCAAGGACGCGGGATCCGAGGGTGCGGTGGGTCCCAGCCTGGACGAACTCAAGCCCGATGCCAAACGTGTGGCCACCGCGCTGCGCAATGGCATTGGGCAAATGCCGTCCTACAATGGCAAGCTCAGCGAGGCGCAAATTGCCGCACTGGCGGCTTACGTGGCCAAGGCATCAGGCGGATCGAAGTGATGGTCTGTTGGTCACAGCGCTTTTGCGCTGAGTGACAAAAAAGCCGGATTCGCTTGTATCCAGTGATCCTGAAACACGGGCCAACCCAGCGTGGGTCAGCTATTCAATCGATCGTACACATCGGTACAAGGAATTCTTTCCCGAACTGACGGCTTTCGGCCGGCGGCACGCAAAGCAAGTGCTCGTGGTCCGGGTTCGCCACGCAACCCTGCGTTGATCACTTCCGACGGCTTACACCATCAAACATCGCCTGAGAACGGCAACGGCTGCAAGTCGCGCGATGCCAAGCATTGCGCACGAGATGCATCGGCCTGACACTGCGTTTTTTGTCATTTATTTTTTTAACCTATCCAACGACTAAAGTATTCAACATGAAAATTTACGACCATGAAGGCTTTCCCAATCCGGCCCGCGTCCGCATCGCGCTGGCCGAAAAAGGTGCGATGGACAAAGTTCAGTTCGTGCACGTCGACGTGATGAAAGGCGAGCACCGCCTGCCCGACTTCATCAGTAAGAACCCCAGTGCGTCAGTACCGGTTCTGGAGCTTGACGATGGAACCTTCATTAGCGAGTGTTCGGCCATCACGGAGTACATCGACCACGCATTCGAGGGGATTTCTCTCACTGGCAAGACGGCTAAAGAGCGTGCCGTCATTCACATGATGCAGCGTCGCGCGGAACAAGGTGTCATGGACGCAGTCGGTACGTATTTCCATCACGCCACGCCGGGCCTGGGCGCACTGGAGCTGTACCAGAACAAGGAATGGGGCATGAAGCAGCATGAACGCGCTCTGTCGGGCATGCAGTACTTCAATGGCCTGCTTATGAACCAACCGTTCGCCGCCGGTGAGAACTTCTCGGTGGTCGACATCACGCTGTTTGTCGGTCTCTCGTTCGCGGATTTTGCCAAAGTCGCCATTCCGGCCGACTGCACTGCGCTACTCGCCTGGCGCGCCCGCATGGCCAAGCGCACCAGCATGGGTGGCACTGGCAGTTGATCGACCGGTTCGCATAGCGCAAGGTAACGACGTAATCCAAGCATGGACATCAATGCCGATTTCAGTCAACGCGTTGTCTTGCACGGCGCGACCATGCCCTGGGTAGATTCCCCGGTCGCTGGGGTGCAGCGCAGGATGTTGGATCGCATCGGGGACGAAGTCGCACGTGCGACCACGATCGTTCGCTACGCACCGGGTAGCCAGTTCACCGCGCACACACATGGTGGTGGCGAAGAATTTATCGTCCTGGAAGGGGTGTTCCAGGATGAACACGGCGACTATCCGGTGGGCACTTACATCCGTAATCCCCCCACCAGCCGACATACACCGGGTTCTGCGCCGGGCTGCACTATTTTCGTCAAGCTCTGGCAATTTGCGCCGGAAGACCGTACCCATGTCATCGTCGACATGAACAAGATGGGAAAGATCGACGATCCAACGCGTCCTGGCGTCGCGGTCACGCTACTGCTCGAGGATGAACGCGAAACAGTCCAGCTTGAGCATTGGCAACCCGGCACTCCAGTACAGCAGACTTTCGCCGACGGTGCCGAAATACTCGTTGTGGCGGGTGACTTCACCGATTCTGGCGACCGTCTGGACGCCATGTCCTGGATGCGCCTGCCCCGTGGCGGCCAGATTCAGGGAATAGCCGGGGAAAGGGGCACCCAGGTGTGGATGAAGCAACGGCATTTGTGCTTTGTCGGCCCGCCAGTGATTTCCTAAGTTTCAACGACGCTCCAGCCAGTAGCAGCATCTTTTAGTAATCTAAAAATGGATCGATCGAACCGCCATGCAAACGACAATCCTGACAATGTTGATTGGACATGCGGACGAAGATCAAACCGCCCGACCATAGGAACAGAGGTATGACAAACAACCAAAGCCAGGAAAGGATCTGGAACCAGCGATACCGCGACGCAGGTGACGACTATCTATTTGGCACTTCTCCGGCTGTATTCCTTGAGCGCAGAGAGGCGCTTTTCTCACCGCGAACAAGTGCCTTCTTATTCGCGGATGGCGAAGGGCGAAATTCAGTCTGGCTGGCCGAGCGTGGGTTGGAGGTCACAGCCATCGATGTCGCTGCAATTGCCGTTCAAAAAGCACGCAGCCTGGCTGCCTCGCGAGGCGTAAATATTAGCGCTTCCGTCGGCGATATCAGCGTGCCGGAATGGCCTCCGGTCGAAATGCGCGGTCGTTTTGACTGGGTTCTGGGCGTCTTCATCCAGTTCGTCGGGGGCGCCGAACGCATCAAGCAGTTCGACGCGATCAGGCAAATGACCCGCCCGTCAGGCCGCGTGCTATTGCATGGCTACACCCCAAAGCAGCTTGACTACAAAACTGGGGGGCCTTCGCTTCTCGAAAATCTTTATACAAAGGAAATGCTTCTCGAAGAATTCTCCGGCTGGAAGATCGAAGAATTGGTCGAATACGAAGAAGATCTTGCTGAAGGTATTCGCCACAATGGCAGGTCCGCGTTGATTGGCATGATCGCCCGCAAACCGTAAATACTTACAGGAAGTTCGTTTGACCCGGCAAAGCGAATAGCGTCAAGCTCGCGATCGTGATGTATCCGAACTTGGGCCAAAGCGCTAGCCCCACAAGTCAAACGCGCGGCGATTGGATGCCTGTGAGCCGACACTGATGATCGGGAGCAATCACTGCATTTCAGTCGGCTGTCTTAGCTGTCCATAAGGGCCAGCCGATGTCCGCTTTTGAGCGTCCAGTTCGAACTTCTGGAATTCCGCTTTGTCGTCGAAACCTGTCGGAGGTGACTTGTTTGCTCAGTGGCTCGCAGTGCGAACCAACGCAGTCGCAGACGGTCTTGGCGTACAGGCGAGCGAATTGAAAGGCGAAGCTTGCGGTGCGGCAGGGTCCAAGGTTCGCGAGCCGCCAGCACCAGCTGCGTACCACCCTCCGGAACCGTCACCCTGGGGGCGGCCTTCGGAACTTGGATCCCGTTGAGTTGCTCTACCGCCAACAGCAGCCGCCCGGACCAACGCAGTTCCACCCTGGCTTGAAACGCCGGTACGGCAGAGTCGCACGACGATGAAGAAGCGTTCTTCGAGGCATGGGATCGGGTGTTCACACATGGCGTCGAGAGCGGCATGATTCCCCGTCTTCGATTCGGCCTGATCGACAGTTAGTCGTGCGACCCCGACAGCGTGGTCCGATTGACCCAGCGCCTCCCAGCCCTTACTTCACCGGCCCCTTCTTCTTGTTCACCTTCTTCGCCATCGCCTTCAGCTTTTTCCCCTTTCCTTCATAGATCTCAGAAAGGACGTGCTCCAGCAAGTCATAGGTGACACTCACATCGGCGGTGGTGGCCTTGTCTCCGTCATGGCTTCCAGCATTACCCAGCCACTTCACAGCCAAGAGCAAATCCTTCTGCTCTTGGTACTTGGGCGGCAAGAGCTGAGTTCTCTGGTGGAGGCTAATCGACCTCTGCTTGCCTTTCACGATGGCAAATCGTTTGATGCCCAGCGCAGTCATCAACGCCTCTACCGCAGTTCGAGCAGAGTTCAGAGCTGCGCTCGGGTCTGCAAAGCTTAACGCGAAAGACTCGTGCAGATACCCTGCGACCTTCTCTGGGCACTTTTCAGGAATGTCCATCATCACCAGCGACGGGTGAAAGTAGTGGGGCGTTAGTGGCTCTTCGGTCGATTGAGACCATCCATACTCTTCGTCTTCATACTCAAAGTGATCGACGCGACCCACGCCACTGCACGTCACTGGCTCCTTGCAGTTTGCGTTGTCGCACTGAAACACGCACGCGAACACTGGAGTTGACCCGATTTGACGGACACCTTATCGTCAAGTCAAGAAGGAGTCAGCAATGCCAAGAAAGTACAACCCCAAGCCGCCATACCCGGTGCAATTTCGTCAGCAAATGGTGGAGTTGGCAGCCGCTGGGCGCAGGCCCAGCGAATTAGCCAAAGAGTTTGGCTGCCATGAAACCAGCATCCTGAGCTGGATGCGTGCGGCCAAAGGTGTTGACGCAACGCCACCAGCCACCACAAACTCATCAACACCTTTGAACGCAGCCGAGCGCCAAGAGTTAATTGAGCTGCGCCGCAAGCTACGCCAAGTTCAGCAGGAGAGAGACATACTGGCAAAGGCTACGGCCTGGTTTGCCGGAAAAAGCGAACAGACGCCCACAGCGTTTACACGCTGATTGCAGCCAACCAGGCCGAACTACCCGTTCACGCCATGTG
>Ga0326733_1000606_pt1 | contig 10328 bp, 6 predicted proteins | sample 14_GP2_308_FD_207946 | JGI IMG/M metagenome (GOLD analysis project Ga0326733, IMG submission 207946) | Glacier ice microbial communities from Ngari, Tibet, China - 14_GP2_30.8 | ecosystem: Environmental > Aquatic > Freshwater > Ice > Glacier | place: China: Ngari, Tibet | collected 2018-07-17 | reverse complement strand
GATCAGTCTGGACCGGCATCTCGCTGACTTTTTCGGCATTTGGATTCGTCAATTGGTAGCGATTGTAGTTAAATTCAAACTCACCGGAAAAGTAAAACTCTTCACCAGACTTGAGCTGGGTTTCGCGGTATGGCTGATTAAACCAGACAGCCTGAAGCTTGCCGGATGCGTCGGCAAGTGTTGCGGTTGTAATGCGAAGGCCACGTCGGACCGGACGCGTCTCAATTTTTTCGCAACGGGCCTTGATGGTTGCTTTGCCGGGTGCGATATCTGATATTGCCGTCACGTGCGAAAAGTCTTCGTGCGCTCGTGGCAAAAAAGTAATCAAATCACCGACCGTATGGAGATTTGCTAACGCAAACTGTTCGCCGGTTTTTTCACCAATCCCCTTCACTTTTTCTAACGGCGATACAAGATTCATATACGTAGTGTAGCAAGGTGGCTAGCTAACAGCCAAAATTCCATCGAGCACGAGTGCTGTGTCTTCCCAGCGGGTTACGGCGAGTGAGTCGATACCCATAGCCTTCACTGGGTAGTCGTTGCCACCTTCTTCAAGTTTGTCACCAATAAATAAGATATCTTCCTTGGCAATTGAAAGTGATTCGATGAGCTTTGTCATACCGTACGCCTTGTCGACACCAATCATCGTGATATCAACAGATGTTGTACCACCGACACGGACTTCGAGGTCAAGTAGGAGCGGCGCAACGTAATCACGAAGGGCATGCTTCTTTTCGCCGCTCGGGTCCCAGCTGTATTTTGCGTCCGGAGGTGCCTGTTGCCCAAGTGCGGAAAACGTAATTTGAGAACCACGATCTTCGATGATGTCACCAAACGGCTTTTCTTCCCATAGGCCAAGCTTTTTCGCCCCTTCTTCGAGAGCATTGACGATATCCTGTTTGCGATCATCGCTAATGTCTTCGGCGTACTGCTTTTGCCACTCATGTGCGATTTCGTCGTATCGGTAGTATCGGGTACCACACGTTGGCATTAAGTGAAGGCGGCTGAGCTGTCGCGGTGTTGCCTCGAGTCTGTCGACTACCTGAGAATTAAATTGTGTCAGTGCTCCACCGGAAATAATACATACGTCGTAGTGGTCAAGTAATTTCACGAGAAGCTCGCCCATACGATCTGAAATGGGAGATTTTGTAATAGCGAGTGTGTCGTCAAGGTCGAAAGCAATTAGTTTTTTAGTCATTTGATTATTATATCAAACTGCTAACGTACGAGCACGAAATTGTTTTTGCCTTTTTTGACAAGTGACGGCACGTTAATCGTCTGGTCTTCGGCTACTTTTTCACCGTTAACCGACACAGCTGCACTTGCAATCAGGCGCTTGGCCTCACCGCCGCTCGCGACAACACCAGACCCGACAAGTACGTCAATGAGTGACGAACCGACAGTCACAACTGGAATTTCACCAGCAAGTGTATCGAGGTCATCAGATTGCAACGATCCAAATTCAGCTCCGCCAAACAGGACGTTCGTCACGCGCTCGACACTTTCAGTACGCTCAGTTCCGTGAACGATCACCGTGACTTCGTGGGCAAGCACTTTTTGAGCTTGACGCGCGCCAGGATTGGCAGCAGTAGATTGTTCAAGTTCTTCGATGGTCGCTCGGTCAAGTAGTGTGAATACCTTCAGGTAATCAATCACGTCCGCATCACCAACATTAAGCCAGAACTGGTAGAACGCATAGACGCTTGTTTTCGCAGAATCAAGCCAAATTGCGCCACCCTCGGATTTACCAAATTTGACACCAGTTGTTTTGTTGATAATCAAAGGAGACGAGTAGACGTGCGCTTCTTTGCCATCAAGGCGTCGAATCAAATCAACACCTGCAATTGAATTACCCCATTGGTCGGCGCCGCAGACTTGTAGCGTAACGCCATACTCACGGTTTAGATGCAGGAAGTCGTATCCCTGTATTAATGAGTAGCTAAATTCGGCGTAGCTGATACCACTGCCGCTCTCGCCCAGTCGCGATTGAACAAAATCCCGTCCGAGCATCTGACTCATGGGGACATGCTTGCCGACCATGCGTAGGAAATCGAGGTACCCGATGTCCCTGAACCAGTCATAGTTGTCGACCAACGTGAAGTTCTTGCCTGCGAAGACCTGACTGTACTGCGCTGCAATACCAGCTTTGTTTTTAGCGATCTCGTTGAAAGTTTTGAGGTTCCGCTCGTCAGCTTTGCCATCAGGATCACCAATCATGCCAGTTGCCCCGCCGACGAGCAAATATGCCTTGTGTCCGTGCTCGATAAACCGGCGCACCATCATGGCTGCTGCTAGGTTGCCGATTGTCATACTGTCAGAACTAGGGTCGACACCAAAATAAAAGGAAATGGTCTCGTTATCAAGTACTGCTATCTCTTTGTAGGTCGTTTGGTTGATAAAACCACGCCAGGCAAGTTCTTCGGACAATTTCATTGCATCTCCTTTGGTGAATATATCTGGTAGTATAGCAAAAAATTAGCCTTTACGCATAAGAATTGGTGCTATAATAAAGGGAATATTGCTTATGGGAAAAATAATACCGTGACTAAGAAATCGCCACAATCACGTAAAATGAGCGTGTACTCCAATCTGTCACACCGACGTAAAACACGAAAGGATGCCGACTCAAGAAAACGTGCGCAGTATCTTGCGACACTTCCTAAGCACCCAGTAAAACGGTTCTTTCACCGCATGCATCCAAAACGACTCGCAGCCTACTGGTTCAGCAAGCGCGGTGGACTTATGGCGTTAAAAATTGCCGGCATATCCATTCTATTGATGGTACTTCTTGTTGGCGGACTATTCGCTTATTTCCGCAAAGACCTTGATGCGATTCGCCCAGGTGAACTGGCAAAGCGCGTCCAGACGACCGTAACGACCTACTATGATCGCAACGGCGTTCTTCTCTGGGAGGACAAGGGTGATGGTAACTATAAACTCGTTGTTGAGAGCGACGAACTGAGCGATTACCTAAAAGATGCGACAGTCGCAATTGAGGATCGAGAATTCTACTCGCACAATGGAGTGAGTATTTCGGGACTGACCCGCGCAGTGGTTAATAATGCTGGTGGTGGTAGTATCCAGGGTGGCTCAACCCTAACCCAACAGCTCGTCAAGCAAGTCTTCTTTGCGGACGAGGCACAGAATCGTGGCCTGAGTGGCATCCCGCGTAAAATCAAGGAGCTTATCCTGTCTGTTGAAGTTGAACGTATGTTTGATAAAGATCAGATCTTGACACTATACCTGAATGAATCCCCGTATGGTGGCCGTCGTAATGGTGCTGAATCGGGCGCCCAGACGTACTTTGGCAAAACAGCCAAGGAACTGACAATCGCAGAGGCGGCGCTACTTGCAGCTATCCCACAGAACCCCTCAGTCTACGACCCCTACAATGTCGCTGGTCACGAAGGACTAGTAGCTCGACAGCAAACTGTCATTCGTAATATGGCCGACCAGGACATGATTACTCAAAAAGAAGCCGATGAAGCGATAGCCTACCCGATTATCGACAGCCTTAAACTGGAATCAACACAGTATGCCGGTATCAAAGCGCCACACTTTGTCCAGATGGTCAGAAGCCAATTAGAGAATGAACTCGGTAAAGTAACGGTGGGCCGTGGTGGCCTGAGCGTTACAACGACACTTGATTACCGTATTCAGCAAAAGCTCGAAGAAGCGATGAATGACATGTTCAGCTCATCAGTCCCTGATGTCGCTGGATTTACCAACGGTGCAGCGACGGTCGAAGATTCCAAGACTGGCCAAATCGTCGCACTCATGGGAAGCCGCGACTTTGCCTATGAAGGATTTGGTCAAGACAACGCATCAACTGCCTATATCCAACCTGGTTCGACCGTAAAGGCACTCGTCTATGCGCAGCTCTTCCAGCAAAAACCAGACGGTCAGGCCAACTACGGCAGCGGAACAATCCTGCGTGATGAAAACATTGACTCGATATATGGTGCAAAGCTTCAAAATGCCGATCGAACTTTTAAAGGGAATATCCCGATTCGTCTCAGCCTGGCTACCTCACGCAACATACCTGCAGTGAAGGCTATGTACATATCTGGTATCAACCCAACCCTTAAGACAGTCAGGGACATGGGCGGTGTCAGTTACTGTACGCAAGGTTCCGAGACACAGACTGGATTGTCATCAGCAATCGGTGGCTGTGGTATCAAACAAGTTGATCTGGTCAACGCCTATGCTTCACTTGCCCGTGAAGGCGTCTACAAGCCTCAGTCTAGTGTGCTTGAAGTCAAAAATAGCTCTAACGAGGTGCTAAAGAAATGGACCGACGAGGGTAATAAAAAAATCATTGATCCTCAGTCAGCGTATATTGTTAGCGATATCTTGAGTGACCCTGCTGCTCGTGCAGCCCTGTCCCGTCCAAACGCAGTCGGTATGGCAATCCCTGGTGTCAAAACTGCCACCAAGACCGGAACGTCCGATAAAGGCGGTTTTGCCAAAGACATCTGGATGATGAGCTACAGCCCATCCCTTACGATGGGAGTCTGGCTCGGTAACTCGGATACGACTATCCTCAAGCAAGGTACATCATCAATTCCGGGTCCGATTATTGGAAAGGTGATGGAATTTGCACACAAAGAAGTCTATGCACCAGAAGGCAAATGGAAGTCTGGCGACTGGTTCACGCAGCCTGCAGGTATGCAGCGTATCGGTAATGAGATCTACCCTTCATGGTGGAATAAATCACAAGGTAAGACCAATGCCTCACTGATATTTGACCGCGTATCAAAAAAGAAAGCGACAACCTGTACTCCAGAGGGCGCGAAGATTGAAGTCAATGTCGTTAAGTCGGTTGACCCTGTCTCAAAGCGAGATATCTTTACAGCACCAGATGGTTACGATGCGACACGTGATGACGACGTGCACAAATGTGAAGACGTCAAACCTAGTGTCACAGTGACGACAGCAAAAGCACCCGGCAAGAACAAATACACGATCACGGCGAGTCCATCACAAGGAACCTTCGGTATCTCGTCCATTGAAATCAGGGTTGGATCAACGGTCGTAGCAACCATTGCTTCACCTGGACCATATACAACTACCTACACGATACCTGACGGACAGTCAGCGCCACAAGCTGTTAGCGCGACAGTTACCGACAGCGGCCTCTATAGCGGAGCGGGTACATCATCCGACATTCCACCGTACGAGAAATAAAAAATATCCCCCGGGTCTCTCCGGGGGATATTCATCTTACCTGCCTCAGTCCGGCCTCTACTGGTTGTTGAGCATTTCGATTAACGAAGCCTCGTTTTGAGCAGACGTACGTGGCTTTTTAGTCTGTTTCTGTCGAGCAGGATTCGAACTGCGCGTACTTGACTCATTTGATTGAGTCTGTGGCCGCGTAGAACGACGCACGAGGCGTTGATCGTTACTATCACTGTGGAATGCCGCTGGGGCTGGTGCGGCGGCCTGCGCAGGCTCTGAGTACTGTCGCTTAGGTTGCGTAACCTTCTCTTTTTTCGTGTACGAACGTTCTGATTTTTTGCTTGAGTCACTACGAGTATTCTCTACAAGCTTAGCAAACATCATCTTGCCAGCTGCCGTCTGTAAGCTACGAATAAATTCGATTTCTGCAGTCTGACCAATCAGTTTACTGGCGCGCTCGACAACAACCATCGTTCCGTCAGTCAGGTGACCGACAGCCTGGTGGTTGTCCTGACCCTTTTGAGTCAGTTCGAGCAGCATTTTCTCGCCTGGAAGATACGCCATGCGAAGGCTCATCGCAAGATCGTTGACGTTAAGGACTGTGATATTTTCGACCTGAGCAACCTTATTGAGGTTGTAGTCAATCGTACAGACCGCGCCGTTGTACTGTTTTGCTAGCTTCAGTAGTCGTTCGTCAACTCCCTCTTCGGCTTTACTGCCATCCTGAAACAGTTCGGCTTTTACGCCTGGCATGTTTTGAAGTTCAGCAACGATATCGAGTCCATGACGGGCACGACTGCGCTTTTCGGCGTCGGCGTTATCGGCCAAGTATTGTAGTTCGCCGACAACACTACGGGGAATGAAAAGCGTATCGCTTCCGATAAAACCTGACTGGGCAACGGCGATAATACGACCGTCGATCAAGACAGACGTATCAACGAAGATTGGACGACCAGCTTTCTTGCTGACTGATTTTTTCGTGTTAACGGCAACAAGGTATGTTGCCTCGGCTGCGATTACGAGCAGCAGAATGATGATTAATAGTTCCATTTTTGTATCCTTACTTTTGTAGATAGTCGATCAGCGCACTGCGGAGATCGCTAACACCTTTAATGAATGAATTTTTATTGTGCGCCATTGGCGCGATAGCTTTTGTAAAGCCAAGTTTTTTTGCTTCTGCGACGCGTCGGTCAGCGGATTGCGCCGATCGGACCTCTCCACCAAGGCCGACTTCACCAAACACCACGACACCTTCGTCGATGCGACGTCCGGCAGCCGCGCTAGCGATTGCCATACACACCGCCAAGTCTGCCGCCTGGTCATTAAGACGAAGACCGCCCACGACGTTGATGTATATATCCTTATCAGATAAATTCAATTTTGTTCGTCGCTCTAATACCGCGATGAGAAGATTGAGACGGTTGAGATCAAACCCAGAAGCAGTACGTTTAGGATAGCCGAAACTCGTTGGATTTACAAGTGCCTGAATCTCGACGAGCAGCGGTCTTGTGCCTTCAATCGTCGCTAAAACGACCGAACCATCAGCGTCCTGACGCTCTGCCAAAAGTGCCGCCGATGGATTAACGACCAATCGCAATCCTTCTTCGTACATTTCAAATATCGCAGCTTCATTTGTCGAACCAAAACGATTTTTAATGGCGCGAACAACCTTAAAGCCACCATAGCGGTCACCCTCAAATTGCAAGACGACATCAACCAGGTGTTCGAGTACTTTTGGCCCTGCGATACTTCCTTCTTTTGTGACGTGGCCGACCAATATTACTGCCGCCCCCGCTTCTTTTGCGGCTCGAATAATAACATTGCTACTGTTTGTAATCTGACTGACGGTTCCGGGTGCTGAGGTAATTTCGTCAAGCGCCAATGTCTGAATTGAGTCAATAATCACCAGATCATAGAGACCCGACCGAATCGTAGCGGCGATGTCATCGGCACTTGTACTGGCGATAAAGCTTAGCTGTTCACTTTTTTCCGCACCTAGGCGTTCGGCTCGCAGCTTGACCTGACTGGCCGATTCCTCGCCACTTGCATAGAGCACGGCAACTTTTTTGGCCACATGAGCTGTAACCTGTAGTAGCAGTGTACTTTTGCCGATACCGGGCTGTCCGGCCATCAGTATAACTCCGCCGGGTAAAATACCGCCGCCGAGTACATCATCAAGATCAGAAAAACCTGTCGCAAGTCGTTTAACACTTTCTTCGGCACTGATTGTCTGCATTGATTGTGGGGTCAGGATCCGGCCGGAGTGAGCGCTTTTGGCAACTGCAGACTTGCCGGAACTTGTCGCCGCCTGTTCAACGAGACTGTTCCACTCGCCACAGTTTTCACACTTGCCCGTCCATTTGCCATAGCTTGCGCCACAGTTTTGACATACGAATTGTGATTTAGATTTAACCATTACTTGTAGTATATCACCCTTCTGAAGATAGATTATTGAAGCGCGGGTGCTGAGGTGAGCGTACTGTCCAGGCTGTTGGTTAGTTGGTTCGAACGAATCACTAATTTATTATATTCGACTACCTGAGCGTTATATCGCACTGAATCGGCAGCAATCTGCTGACGTAGCGTGTCGAGCTGATTAATTCGTACTATGAGCAGTGCTCGGTCACGATTGTATGCATTTACTTCCTGAGAATTCGTACGGTCAATTGTACGTGAGCGTGCCTCCAATGCGGCGGCTTCCTGTTCTAGTTGTGATGCCCGTGCATTGTAGTCAATCGACTGCTCATCAAGCGTTGCGGCTGCAGCTGTGATTTCAGCGAGCAGTGCTTTGGAAGCGGTCGAGATAGTATCAAATACTTGCTGGTAACCTGCGTAGAGTCCAACTATTTTTACGCGTGCATCAAAATATGTTTTGTAATATTCTTCTAACCGCGGATCAAGCTCGAGCACTTCTGTGGCAATAATGCTGTGTAGTTCATTAGCGCGTTCTCCTGGCTCGGTGCGCTCGTAGTATTCCATACGCGCCTTGAGAGCATCATTCTCGACAAGCTTGTACTGGGCTTCGAGTAGTTCGGTAATTTCGTTGCGCTCGTTGATGTCGAGACGGTCCCACGCGGCATGAAGCATTTCGTGAGCTGCTGTCACTTCTTCGATACCATCAAGCTGACTGTTTTCGACGTCATAAATGAAGATACGTCCACCAGCGTAGCAGCCAAGGATAGCACTTCCGGCTTCTTGTCGAGAACAATTTGCATTGAACTCCGTCGACGTATTTATTTCCGGTTGGCTCGCGTATAGATAAAACATACCCGTGTCCGATAGTTCAGACCGTTCGACGATAGCAGTCATGGCTTCGGTTGGTTGGTATTGCCATACGCTGACTTGATCACGCACGTACTCTCGATTAGCAACCACCCACCCGGTCAACGCAAGGATGATTGCTGTAATGAGAATACTGATTATTGTACTGAAACGGCTACGATTCTTGTTCGACATGCACGACAATCTCACTCTTCTGGGCGCTTACAACGAGTACGGTTCCCTTTTCGTACTCGTTTGATAATATACCATCTGCTATTTTATGTTCAAGCATGTCTTGAATAGTGCGTCGCAGCGGTCGCGCACCGAACTTCTCATCATATCCACGGTCAATCAACAGTCGCTTAGCCGACGGCTTGATTACCAGGTGGATACCCTTACGGATTAATCGATCCTGAAGTTCGTTAATTAAGTTGTCGAATATCTTGGCGATTTCTTTGCGGGTCAGAGCTCGGAACGTCACGATTGCATCAAAGCGGTTGATAAGCTCTGGTCGCATGATGGTTGACAGTGCCTCGCCCGTTGCGGACGCATTGGCTGCGTGCACTTCATCGAGCTTCTTTTTATCAGAGCGGGTCGTCGCATGAAAACCGAGGCTTGACTCTTTCATCATGCGGTCGGCGCCAATATTGCTGGTCAGGATGATGATTGCATTACTAAAGTCGACTTTATGACCACGAGCGTCAGTAAGCGTTCCGTCTTCGAGAATCTGGAGCAGGAGGTTGAATACCTCTGAGTGTGCTTTTTCGATTTCGTCGAACAACACGACACTATATGGCTGTCGCTTGATCTTGTCTGTCAGCTGTCCGCCGTCATCGTACCCGACATAACCCGCGGGCGCACCAACCAGACGGCTTGTGTTGTGCCGCTCGCCAAACTCGCTCATGTCAATCTTAATAAGCGAATCTTCACTCCCAAATACCTCGCGGGCAAGTACCTTGGCAAGTTCGGTCTTTCCGACACCGGTTGGACCCATGAAGACAAATGACCCAATCGGACGCTTACTACTTGCAACGCCACTGCGGCTGCGACGAATCGCACTCGATACCCTTTCGACGGCCTCGTGTTGACCGATGATGTATTTACCAAGGTGTTTTTCAAGTGTACGAAGCAGTTTGGCTTCAGATTTTTGAACGCGCTTTACTGGAATACCGGTCATCATGGCAATCGCATGAGCAATGTCATCGTCGGTCAGGACGACTGGTGTTTTTTTCTCGAATTCTGCGCGTGTCTCTTCGAGCCGGACCGAAATCTGACTCATGCGTGTCTTGTAGAGTGCCGCACGTTCGTAATCTTCACTCGCGACGGATTCATCCATCTTTTCGGTAAGATTTTTGAGCTGACGAACATAATCTCGCAGGCGACTTGGTTTACGACCAGACTTCACCCGGACAAGTGCAGCTGCCTCGTCAATCACGTCAATTGCCTTGTCGGGCATAAAACGCTCGCTGACATAGCGGTCGGCCATATACACAGCGTCCTCAAGTACCTCATCGCTCATACTGACACCGTGATGATTTTCATAATGAACACGAAGGCCCTTAAGGATTGCAATCGTGTCTTTCAGGCTTGGCTCTGGCACGATAATCGTCTGGAGGCGGCGTTCGAGCGCTGTATCTTTCTCGATATGCTTGCGGTATTCATCAAGTGTCGTCGCACCGATAAGATGTAGTTCACCGCGGGCAAGTGCCGGCTTGAGCATATTGGCCGCATCAAGTGCTCCTTCGGCAGCACCGGCACCGACGAGTAGGTGAAGTTCGTCAATAAAAATAATGACATTCTTTTGTTCTTGCAATTCCTGCATCACCTTCTTCAGTCGTTCCTCAAACTCACCTCGATATTTCGTACCAGCGATCATACTTGCAAGGTCG
>Ga0326733_1000605_pt1 | contig 10341 bp, 10 predicted proteins | sample 14_GP2_308_FD_207946 | JGI IMG/M metagenome (GOLD analysis project Ga0326733, IMG submission 207946) | Glacier ice microbial communities from Ngari, Tibet, China - 14_GP2_30.8 | ecosystem: Environmental > Aquatic > Freshwater > Ice > Glacier | place: China: Ngari, Tibet | collected 2018-07-17 | reverse complement strand
CTTTTAAAGTGCCTTCATGTCGCGTGAACCAAAAACTTTTGAAGCGGCCATCACCGCCAGTGATTTTTCGAGCGATGACTATTGCGGCACCAGTTACGCCGCCAAAATGTTGGGGCTGTCGGTTGCCACAATTCAGTCGCTGGTTGAAAAAGGTGAGATAGACGCCTGGAAAACGCTGGGCGGACACCGGCGCATTGCCCTGCAGTCGCTCAACGCCTACCTGGCCAAGCACAGCCCGCAACTCGCGCGTGCTGATTTGCATCCCAAGCACCGTCTTCGCGTGTTGATTGTTGAAGACGACGAAGCTGTCCGTGACCTGTACCGATGCAATTTTGAGCAATGGGATTTGCCGATGGACTGCACCTGGATGTCTTCAGCCCTGGACGCGCTGATGGACATTGCCAGCATGCGGCCCGACCTGTTGATTGCCGACCTGACCATGCCGGGGGTTGACGGCATTGAAATGTTGCGAACCATCAAGCGCAACCAGCAGCTGGCCGACATGCAAATCGTTGTCATCAGCGGAATGGCGCTCGATGCAATCGCTGCCCGGGGTGGCCTTCCGCCACAGGCCCGTCTGGTGCAAAAGCCGGTTAATTTTGACTGGCTGGAAGGCTATGTCACGGCACTCGTCATGGCCAACGCAAAATGGCGCTGACCGCCTGACTTTTCAGGCGTCGTCCTTTTTTTACTGCCAGCGCGCCTGCCATGAATCACTTTCTGGACCCGCTCCCATCAACCCCGTCAGGCTGTTCCCCGGGCATTAGATCAATCGGCGATAAAGCTGTTGCCCCATCGCCAATCGGGCAGGGGTGGAATGCAGATGACCTGACCCTTGACGGCATCATGCTGCTTGATGACCAATGGGTCATCATTAACGCCAATGCCAAAGCCCTTGAGTTTTTGCGCCGCTCATTGCGTGAAATCAGCGGCTACAGCTTGTGGGATGTGTTGACGCAAGAAACTGCCAACCAGCACGAAACAGCTGCCGAATCGGCACTTGGCACTTTGCAGCGGTACACCTTTGTCGTTCATGAGCATTTTGAAAACAGCTGGGTCGAATACACACTAAGGCCTCGCGCCACAGGGTTTGTCGTCAACCTGCGCGAAGCCGGTCCAGCTCAAAAATACCAGCGCTTGCTGGAAGACAGCAAGCGGTATAACCAGCTGATTTTTGAAGCCAATCCCAACGCCATGTGGGTGTTTGACCGCACATCGCACCAAATCGTCGCGGCCAATCAGGCAGCCATTCGGTTTTACGGCTTTGGCCGCGAAGATTTCATGTCGCTGAAAATGAAAGCTCTTTTTCCCGAAGGCGAGGGCATCGAGCTTTTGGAGTCGTTGGATGCGGTCAAGGAAGGACGGCCGGAAATGCGGCTGTGCAAACAGAAAAAAACAGACGGCAAGGCAGTGCTGGTCGAGCTTGCCTGGAGCCAGATGAAATGGCATGGGCACCAAGCCGTGCTGGTAAGTCTGGCTGACGTCAGCGACCGCCATCTGGCCGACAGCTGCCTGAAAAAGTCCAACGCCGAGCTTGAAAAAACTCTGACGGCGCAGAAGGCCGAACTGCACAGCGTCCGGCACGACCTGCTCACCTTTACCCAGGCTGTGTCCAGTGACTTGCAGGACTCATTGCATGTGGCCCATGGTTTTGCAGCCAGGCTGGCCGAAAAGTATTCCCCGATGCTCGATGTACAAGGACACCACTATGTTCGGCGTATTCAAGCAAGCATCAGCCAACTGGCCCAGCTGGTGGATGACCTGCGAACACTGGCCCAGCTGCCGCTTCGCCCCGGAACTCCCGAACTGATCAATCTGGCGCCAGTGTGCGCGATGTTGATTGCCAGTCTAAAAAAGCGAGAGCCTGAGCGCAATGTCACGATTGAGATAAACGACCAGTTGATGTTGGTCGGCCACAAAAGCCTGCTGACCACCGCCATGGCTTATCTGCTGGACAACGCATGGAAATTCACCTCGAAAAAAACCGAGGCCTGGATCAAGGTCAGTTTGTTGCCGGGCAAAGCGTCGGGCGAGCTGGTGCTGGAAGTGGCAGACAACGGCGCCGGTTTTGATTCGGTTTACGCAGGCAAACTGTTTACTGCTTTTCAGCGCCTGCATTCGTCTGCCGAATTTCCCGGCAATGGGTTGGGGCTGGCAATTGTCAAGCGGGTGGCGCAGGTGCATGGCGGCGCGGTATGGGCACAAAGTCCTAGTCAAGCCGGGGCGAGCTTTTTCATGTCGCTTCCCCAGGCACAGCCTAATGCCCATTAAAACTTATTAAGACGGCTGCATTTGCCAACTGCCGGGCAGCAGATTTGAGGTTTTCATTCACGTTATATTTAACGTTTACGTCAACGTAAGCTGCGCAGCGCAAACAGGACGGCGCAAAATTCGCGCCGCCCTATTTGTTTTTGCTGCTGCCGCAGACCGCCTTTCATTTGCACCATGGCCACCACCTACACCATCAGCGACCTTGCCAGGGAGTTTGACCTGACCACCCGCGCCATGCGCTTTTATGAAGACATGGGTTTGCTGCAGCCAGAGCGTGACGGACCAGGAGGCCGCAACCGCGTCTATTCACCCAGAGACCGGACCCGGCTCAAGCTCACGCTGCGTGCCAAACGGCTGGGGCTTTCGCTGACGGAAGCGCGCGACATCATCGACTCTTATGACAGCCCGCGCGACACCGCACCGCAACTGAAAAAATTTCTGGTCATCCTGGCTGATCACCGCAAAAAGCTTGAAGCGCAGCTGGTTGATCTTCAAGCCAATCTGGACGAGCTTCGGGTGCATGAAAAAGAGGCCAAAGTGCTGCTTTCAAAGGCTGAAAAACCAAAACAAGTGATAATTGACGTTGACGTAAACGTCAAGCAAAACAGGGTTTGAAACAGCTTGTTTAATCTTTTTTGCTCCTTTTCCTACAGGCCATTTCATGGATGCATCCACTGCCCCGTCAGCGCTTTTTCAGCGAATTGAAGCGAGTTTTTTACGCCAAGGGCTGATGCAGCATTTAGGCGCGCGACTGGTTCGTGTCGAGCCAGGCCTGTGCGAGGTGGCCTTGCCCTATTCGCAGCAGGTTAACCAGCAGCAAGGTGGGTTTCATGGTGGCGCGATTGGCGCTTTAGCCGACATTGCGGGCGGCTATGCCGCTTTGACACATCTGGCGCTTGACCTGGAGGTCACCACAGTCGAGTACAAAATCAATTTTTTGGCCAGTTTCAAGGGCGGTGAATTGCGTGCTGTGGGCCGCGTTGCTCGGGCCGGCAAGCGCATCATTGTGACCACGGCTGACGTTATGCACATTGGCGTTGATGGCAAGGAAAGCGCGTGCGCCCTGATGCAACAAACCCTGGTGCCCGTGCCTAAAACGTATTAGTCAGCGTCTTTGATACACCGCGTCGAATCTTATTTCCCCAAAGAAAGATTTTCATCATGAACACCCTGCCAGGACTCAATTTTCAGCTCGGCGAAGACGTCGATGCCTTGCGCGATGCGGTGCGTGATTTTGCTCAGGCTGAAATTGCGCCGCGTGCTGCCGACATTGACCGCAATGACCAGTTCCCGATGGATTTGTGGGAAAAAATGGGCGCTCTGGGCGTGCTGGGCATCACCGTGGGCGAGGACTACGGCGGCGCGGGCATGGGCTACCTGGCGCACATGATTGCGATGGAAGAAATCAGCCGCGCCAGTGCCTCGGTGGGCCTAAGCTATGGCGCGCACAGCAACCTGTGCGTCAACCAGATCAAGCGCAACGGCACCGAAGCGCAGCGCCGCAAATACCTGCCTAAATTGATCACCGGCGAGCATGTTGGCGCTCTAGCCATGAGCGAGCCAGGCGCGGGCAGCGATGTGATCAGCATGAAACTCAAGGCTGAGGACAAGGGCGGTGTTTACCTGCTCAACGGCACCAAAATGTGGATCACCAACGGCCCCGACGCCGACACGCTGGTCGTGTACGCCAAAACCGAGCCCGAATTGGGCGCGCGCGGTATTACTGCTTTTCTGATCGAAAAAGGCATGCCCGGGTTTTCAGTCGCGCAAAAGCTCGATAAGCTGGGCATGCGCGGCAGCCATACCGGCGAGCTGGTGTTTAACAACGTCGAAGTGCCGGCGCAGAACATCCTGGGTGGCTTGAACAGCGGTGCCAAGGTGCTGATGAGCGGTCTCGATTACGAGCGTGCGGTGCTGGCCGCCGGGCCGCTGGGCATCATGCAATCAGTGATGGACAACGTGGTGCCCTACATCCACGACCGCAAGCAATTTGGCCAAAGCATTGGCGAATTCCAGCTGATTCAGGGCAAGGTCGCTGACATGTACACCGTGCTGCAAGCCGGCCGGGCGTTTTGCTACACCGTGGGCAAAAACCTTGACATGCTGGGCCTGGACCATGTGCGCCAAGTGCGCAAAGATTGCGCGTCAGTCATTTTGTGGTGCGCTGAAAAAGCCACCTGGATGGCCGGCGAGGGCATTCAGATCTACGGCGGCAACGGCTACATCAACGACTACCCGTTGGGCCGCCTATGGCGCGATGCCAAACTGTATGAAATCGGCGCTGGCACCAGTGAGATTCGCCGCATGCTGATTGGGCGAGAGTTGTTTGCGGAAACCCTTTAATTCGAGCCATTGACAATACTGCCAATGACCCTTCAAGACCTTTTTACCCACAACCGAGCCTGGGCTGCGGAAATGGAAGCCACGCGTCCCGGCTTTTTCACCAGCCTGGTGCAGCAGCAAACGCCTAAATACATGTGGATCGGCTGCTCCGACAGCCGGGTGCCGGCCAACCAGATTACCGGGCTCGAGCCGGGTGAAATTTTTGTACACCGCAATGTCGCCAATATCGTTGTGCATTCCGATTTGAATGCGCTGTCGGCCATCCAATTTGCGGTCGAGCGGCTCAAGGTGCAGGACATCATGGTCGTCGGTCATTACGGCTGCTCGGGCGTACAGGCGGCACTTGAAGGCGCGCGCATTGGTCTGGCCGACAACTGGATTCGCCATATCCAGGATGTGCGCCACCGGCACAGTAGCTTGTTAGAGAGCTTGCCCGAAGCAGCGCGGGCTAATGCTTTGTGCGACATCAATGTGATCGAGCAGGTGGTCAATGTGTCGGTGAGTACCGTCATGGTCGATGCCTGGGCGCGCGGCCAGTCGGTGCGGGTGCACGGCTGGGCTTTTGGCGTGCATGACGGATTGCTGCAGGACTTGCAGATGTCGGTGTCAGGGCCGGTAGGATTTGACAAGCGCTACCGCAGCGCCATTGACAGCGTACAGGCCAAATGGACTGCACAGTCGCAGTCCCAATCCGAATTCCAGTCCCAGTCCCAACTTCAGGCCCTGCCGGCCTAGGGTATCGCCATGTTTCCTCAGCGTCTTGACTCTCTCCTTGCCTATGACATTGCCAAGGCGATGATCGACGGCTTCAACCGGCACTACCAGCTGTTTCGCACCGAATCAAGCCGCGCCAAACACCGGTTCGAGACGGCCGACTGGCATGGCCAGCAGCGTGCGCAGCGCGAGCGTATCGAGTTTTACGACCTGCGGGTTTTGGAGGCGTCAGTCCGGCTGGAACGCGAATTCAAGGCCGGCGAGCAGCCGATGGATGTCTGGCACCAGGTCAAGCTGCATTACATCGGGCTGCTGGTCAATCACCACCAGCCCGAGCTGGCCGAAACGTTTTTCAACTCGGTCACCACCAAAATTTTGCACCGAAGCTATTTTCAAAACGACTTTATTTTTGTGCGGCCAGCCCTCAGCACCGAGTACATCGAAAACGACGAGCCGACAGCGCAGCCCACCTACCGGGCCTACTATCCCACTGCCGGCACTCTGCAGGCGACCCTGCTCAAGCTGGTGGGCGATTTTGAACTTCGGTTGGAATTTGAAGATTTGGCGCGCGACGTGGCCAGCGTGGCAGAGGCCATTGGTCAGCAGCTGGGCGATGTCAAGCTGCGAGCTAATTTTCAGCTGCAGGTGCTGTCCAGCTTGTTTTTTCGCAACAAGGGCGCGTACATCGTTGGCAAGATCATCAACGGTTTCAAGGAGATCCCTTTTGCGCTGCCAGTCCTGCACAGCCAGCCAGCATCAGGACCATCAGGGCTAGACAAGGACAATGGCATTTCAAGCCAGCCCGGCATCAGCAATCTGGTGATTGACGCGGCCCTGTTCGGCGAAGACGACCTGCTCATCTTGTTCAGTTTTGCCCGGGCTTACTTCATGGTGGACATGGGCATTCCATCGGCTTTCGTGCAGTTTTTGCGCAGCTTGATGCCGCGCATGCCGCGTGCCGAAATTTACAACGCCCTCGGCTTGGCCAAGCAGGGAAAAACGCTGTTTTACCGCGACTTTTTGCAGCACTTACGGTATTCAACCGACAAGTTTCGCATCGCTCCCGGCATCAAGGGTATGGTGATGCTGGTGTTTGACCTGCCGTCATTCCCCTATGTGTTCAAAGTCATCAAAGACTACTACCCGCCGCAAAAAGACACGACCCGCGAACAGATCAAGGGCAAGTACCTGCTGGTCAAGCAGCATGACCGTGTGGGCCGCATGGCCGATACCCAGGAATACACGCTGGTGTCGTTTCCGCGCGACCGGTTCAGCGACGAGCTGATTGCCGAGATTGAAAAATTTGCCCCCAGCCAGCTGGAAATCAGCGATCGCGACGCCGATGGCCAGATGGAAGTCATCATTAAGCATGTGTACATCGAGCGGCGCATGATTCCGCTGAACATTTATCTGCAAGAAGCGTTTGACTTGGGTGCGGACCAGCCCGCTGGCGCGGCGCAAATCGAGCGCGCGGTGGTCGAATACGGCAATGCCATCAAGGACCTGGTTGCGGCCAATATCTTTCCCGGCGACATGCTCTGGAAAAACTTTGGCATCACGCGCCACGGTAAGGTGGTGTTTTACGACTACGACGAGATCGAATACATCACCGACTGCAAGTTTCGCAAGGTACCCACGCCGCGCAACGAAGAAGAAGAAATGAGTGGTGACATCTGGTATTCGGTCGGGCCAAAAGACGTATTTCCCGAAACCTTTGAGCCTTTTTTGCTTGGCAACGCTGCCGTGCGGGCGGTATTCATGAAGCACCACGCCGACCTGCTTGATGCCGCCTTTTGGCAAAGCCACCAGGCGCGCATTCGAGCCGGCCATGTGTATGACGTGTTTCCGTATGACCAGCAAAAACGCTTTGCGCTGGCCCACCCGCCGGCGCCTGCTGGTTAGCGATTAGCAGTTAGCGCTGAATTGCATCCAGTCAATTTCCTAACTCGTTTTAAAGGAATAAACATGCTTGATTCCATCGTCATCCTCGGCGCTGCCCGCACCCCGATGGGTGCTTTTCAGGGCGAATTCGCCAGCCTGTCGGCCAACGATCTGGGCGGCGCTGCCATACGGGCGGCGGTCGAACGCTCAGGTATTGCGCCCGAAAAAGTCGATGAATTGCTGTTTGGCAACTGCCTGATGGCTGGCCAGGGCCAGGCACCCGCGCGCCAGGCCGGCTTTAAGGGCGGCTTGCCCGCTGCCACAGGCGCAATCACGCTGTCGAAAATGTGCGGCTCTGGCATGGCGGCGACCCTGCTGGCGCATGACCAGCTGGTCGCCGGCAGCCGCGACCTGATGGTCGCCGGCGGCATGGAAAGTATGACCAACGCGCCGTATCTGCTGCCAAAAGCGCGCAGCGGCATGCGCATCGGCCACGACCGGGTGATGGACCACATGATGCTCGACGGCCTGGAAGACGCGTATGAGCCGGGCCGGTCCATGGGCACCTTTGGCGAAGACTGCGCCGCCAAGTACGGCTTTACCCGCGAGGCGCAGGACGCCTTTGCCACGGCCAGCGTGCAGCGCGCCAAGCAGGCCATTGAATCGGGTGCTTTCAAGGCAGAAATCACGCCGGTCACTGTCAAGGGCCGGACCGGCAACACCGTCATCAGCCACGACGAAGCCCCGGGCAAGGTCAAGTTGGAAAAGATTGCCTCGCTCAAACCCGCCTTTAAAACTGGCGGCACCATCACCGCCGCGTCCAGCTCGTCGATCAGCGACGGCGCGGCTGCATTGGTGCTCAGCCGCGAATCGACCGCCCATGACCTTGGCGCGACGCCAATCGCCCGCATCCTCGGCCATGCCACCTTTGCCCAGACGCCCGAATGGTTTTCGACCGCTCCGGTCGGCGCGGTGAACCGGTTGCTGAAAAAACTCGGCTGGGCAGTCATCGATGTGGACCTGTGGGAAATCAACGAAGCCTTTGCCGTGGTGCCGATGGCGGCGATGAAGGAACTCGGCATCTCGCACGACATCGTCAATGTCCACGGCGGTGCCTGCGCGCTGGGCCATCCAATTGGCTGCAGCGGCGCGCGCATCATCGTCACGCTGATCCATGCCTTGAGGGCACGGGGCCTGAAAAAAGGCATTGCTACGCTGTGCATTGGCGGCGGTGAAGCGACGGCATTGGCTTTGGAGATCATGTAGTGACGCGCAAACTGATCAGTTCGGGCTCCAGTTTTGAAGCACTTGCTGGCTACAGCCGCGCGGTGGTAGACGGTGATTGGGTGCATGTCGCCGGCACTACTGGCTTTGACTACACCCGCATGCACATTTCCGACGACCTGATCGAACAAACGCACCAGTGCTTTTCCAACATTCAGGTAGCCCTGGCACAGGCCGGCCAGTCGCTCGAAGACGTAGTGCGGGTTCGGTACTTGCTGACCAATGCCGATTTTTTTGAAATAGTTGCGCCGATTTTTGGGCGCTATTTTGCAAAAGCCAGGCCAGCAGCCACGGCCATGGTGGTGGGGCTGGTTGATGCGCGCATGAAAATTGAAATTGAAGTGACGGCCCGCAAGCCCGACACGTTGGAAAGGGCTGCACCGTGATCTTGAATAACGACCAAGAGCAAGTGCGCGATGCAGTGCGCGCCTTTGCCCAAGCCGAACTCTGGCCCCATGCCGCGCGCTGGGACAAGGAGCATTACTTTCCAAAAGAAGCGCACAAAGGCCTGGCGGCGCTGGGTGCCTATGGCATTTGCGTGCCGGAAGAATTTGGCGGTGCGAACCTCGACTACCTCACGCTGGCCTTGGTGCTGGAAGAAATCGCCGCTGGCGATGGCGGCACCAGCACGGCCATCAGCGTGACCAACTGCCCGGTCAACTCGATTTTGATGGCATACGGCAATGCGGCGCAGAAAAAGCAGTGGCTGACGCCATTGGCACAAGGCGATATGCTGGGCGCGTTTTGCTTGACCGAGCCGCACACCGGCAGCGATGCCTCGTCGCTGCGCACCACGGCTGTCAAGCAGGGCGATGCTTATGTGCTCAATGGCGTCAAGCAGTTCATCACCAGCGGCCAGAACGGCCAGGTCGCCATCGTCATTGCCGTGACCGACAAGGGCGCGGGCAAAAAAGGCATGAGTGCGTTCATCGTGCCGACCGACGCGCCCGGCTATTCGGCCTCGCGGCTCGAAGACAAGCTGGGCCAGCATTCAAGCGACACCGCGCAGGTCAATTTCGACAATTGCCGCATTGCGGCCGACAACCTGATCGGTGCCGAGGGCGAAGGCTACAAGATTGCTCTGAGCGGGCTGGAAGGCGGGCGCATCGGTATTGCCGCCCAAAGCGTCGGCATGGCGCGCAGCGCGTTTGAAGTGGCGCTCGGCTATGCCAAAGACCGCCAAAGCTTTGGCACCGCCATCTTCAACCACCAGGCGGTCGGCTTTCGGCTGGCCGACTGCGCCACGCAGTTAGAGGCCGCCCGCCAGCTGATCTGGCACGCCGCCAGCCTGCGCGATGCTGGCCGGCCTTGTTTGAAGGAGGCGGCAATGGCCAAGTTGTTCGCCAGCGAAATGGCCGAAAGCGTGTGCAGCGCAGCCATTCAGACGCTGGGCGGCTATGGGTATGTCACCGACTTTCCGGTCGAACGCATTTACCGCGATGTGCGGGTGTGTCAGATCTATGAAGGCACCAGCGACGTGCAGAAGATCATCATTCAGCGGGCGCTGGCTTGATACTTTGCGGGATAGACCGCCCGTGCACAAAGCGAGCACGCTCGACCCCCTATGATCAGAAACTGCTCATACCCAACCACGCTCCAGGCTCAATCAACCTTCAAAAAATGGGTGAAATTCAACCACTCGATGGCTGAAAATCAACCATCAGAATGGGACTATGCATCCCAGACACATCGCTCCCTTCCTTGTTGAAGCCCTAAGCGACACGCCGGTGGTTGTGCTCAATGGCGCGCGGCAAACCGGCAAAAGCACGCTGGTGCAGTCGCCGGCAGCGTCACTGCTGCCGCCGCGCCAGTAACTGACGCTGGACGACGCGGTAGTGCTGAATGCTG
>Ga0326733_1000604_pt1 | contig 10342 bp, 10 predicted proteins | sample 14_GP2_308_FD_207946 | JGI IMG/M metagenome (GOLD analysis project Ga0326733, IMG submission 207946) | Glacier ice microbial communities from Ngari, Tibet, China - 14_GP2_30.8 | ecosystem: Environmental > Aquatic > Freshwater > Ice > Glacier | place: China: Ngari, Tibet | collected 2018-07-17 | reverse complement strand
AGGTGCGAACGTGCACCGGCAGGCTGCGCAACCGGGCAATGATCTCATTGCGCCGCGCGCGACCCAGGGACGGCATGGCCAGCAGAATATCAGTCACGCCCATGCGCTCAACGGCGCCGGCCACGTCGGCCGGCGCAATAATGTCCACGCCATTGATACTTCGCCCAACCTTAGTCTTTTGGTCATCTATAAAACCCAGCAAGACAAACCGCTGACCCACGCCCAATGCAGAGGCGGTTTGCACACCCGCCTCGCCAGCGCCATAAATTAACAGGCGGCCTTCGGTGTGGCGCGATTTGCCGGACCAACCCGCCAGCCAAAACCGGGCGACAGCCCGGCTTGCGCCCACCAACAGCAAAAACAGCAACGGTTGAATCAACCCAACACTTCGCGGCACCCCCTCCCACTTGAACAGCAGCAGCGCACCGAAGAACAGCACAGCATAGGTGCCCACCGCCTTGGCGGTGCTGGCCAGCGCGGCCATACCGGTATAGCGAAAAATGGCGCGGTAAAGTCCAAAGCGGATGAATATGGGAAACGCCAGCAATGGCGCCAGCAGGTAAACATACTTTTGCTGAAACTGCGGCAGGCTCACTTGGTCGACGCGCAAATAGAACGCGGCCCAGACCGAGATCAATGCCAGCACCAGATCAAGCGCTATGACCACGAGGCGCTTGACCGGGCGCGGCAACGCAAGCAGGGGAGCCGCTGATTTAATAAACGGCATTTCGACTTCTTTTCATCTTTTTCTCAATTTCCGATTTTTTTGTCTATTTTTCATTACGCCCAATTCTTTGGCAGGCTTTATCAGTGAGAAACCCCGTCTCTGTTTAGCACCTTAACAAATGTCATCCAAAGAATGCGGATGTCGAATGACAGTGATTGCTGATGCAAATACTCCGCATCCAGCTTCACCTTGTCAGGAATGGGCAGTTCATCACGCCCATTTACTTGCGCCCACCCCGTCAGCCCAGGCACCAGCGCATGCACACCATGCTGCGTGCGCAGGGCAATCAAGTCATCCTGATTAAAAAGCGCCGGGCGTGGACCCACGAAACTCATGTCGCCCACCAGAATGCTCCAGAGCTGGGGCAACTCGTCCAGACTGCTTTTGCGCAAAAAGGATCCAATGGGCGTTAGGTGCGACCCGGCATCAGCCATAAGATGTGTAGCCACCGCAGGCGTGCCAACCCGCATGCTGCGGAACTTAGGCATTTTAAAAATCTTATTGAACCGCCCTACCCGGTCTGACCAATACAAGGCAGGTCCTGGGGACGTCAAGCGCACCGCAACAAAAACGAGCAACATCGGCACCGCCAAAACCATGCAAGCCGCCAACGCAAGCAACAGATCAAACAACCGTTTAATGACCATAATCTTCAGCTGCTTTTTTCAAACCCTGATCGAGCGACAGCGGCGGACGCCATCCCAGCAAGTCACGTGTTTTGGCAATATCTACCTGCAAAGATGAACATAAACGTTGCGCTACATCCTCCTTTCCTACCATCGTTGCAGCTAATTTCAGCCAATTGGCCGGCACAGGAATCAAACGCGCCGGGTAGCCCATGGCTTGGCCCATGCGCCGCAACAATTCCGTAGTAGAAACATCTTCGCCATCGGACACCAAAAAAGTCTGATTGGCTGCGGCGGGATGCGTGAGACAAGTCACGATCAAGTCGACCAGATTGTCTAGTGCCACCAGACTGCGCTGGTTATGGATAGCACCTAGTGGCAGGGGCACGCCGCGCCGGAGCCAGCGCATCATGGCGGCGAAGTTTGCCTTGACCCCCGGTCCATAGACCAAGGGAGGCCGGATGATCACCACTTCCATGCCTGTTTTCAGGGCGATCCCGCGCAGCCCCTGCTCCGCTTCCATCTTGGAAACGCCATAGTTGTCCAGTGGAGCAGGAATGTCATCCGCAGAAAAAGGAACGTCCGGGAGCGTCGACTCGCCATTGACCTTGACTGAGCTCACGAACACAAAACGTTTCACCCCGGCTGTTGCGGACTCGCGGGCCAGGCGCAGGGTGCCCTCTACATTGACGGCGCGAAACGCCGTTAACGGATCTGCTGCAGTGTCGTGCATGACATGTACGCGGGCCGCGAGGTGGACTACGGTAGTAATGCCAATAAGCGCCGCGTGCCAGTCAGCCGAATCATAACGTGTAGCAAGACGCACCGGTTGATCACCCAGCCGTTCGACGAGCGCCCGGCCGACAAAACCCTTGCCTCCGGTTATTAGCAAACTCAAGTCCGCTCCTTGAGACAGTTTCACGCCGACGTCCGAAAAAACTCCCAGGCCTTGAAGGGATAACGCAGCAACATCTTTAACCAATTAGTCGGTATGGCGTTTGCCTGGCAAGCGCGAATCATCTCGCGGTTAAGCTGCAGAGTGGCCCAACAGCCACTGGTGCTGATGCCACCCAACTGCATGCGCACAAGCGCCTCTGGCAAATGACGGTGGCGCAGGTCCGCATGCTGGAAAACCCTGGCAACAAACTCAAAGTCTCCTGCTATACGGTAATCTGTACGAAACATGCCATAACGTTCAAACAAGGCCCTGCGCACAAATAATGCCGGGTGCGCGGGCATCCACCCCCAGCCCAGCTTGCCCGCCGTAAACCGGCCCGAGTTGTAGCGGCGTATGGTCGTACCCTGCTGACCGGGTCGGAAAAACTCCACATCGCCGTACAAGGCGTCAAGCTGCTCTGCTCGCATCACCTGTGCCACCCGTGCCAACACACCTGCGTCTTTGTAAAAATCATCTGCGTTCAGGAATACCACCACGTCACCCATGGCCAGTTGAATCCCTTTGTTCATTGCATCGTAAATACCGTTGTCCCGCTCGGAAACAAGCTTGGCCACGTGTTGCCCTTCAGCCTTTACAACCTCTAACGTATTATCTTCTGAGCCACCATCGATAATAATGTGCTCAACATCGCCATGAGTTTGCTCACGAACCGAACGAAGCGTGTGGCCAATTGTCTGGGCTGAGTTGTAACAAACAGTGATAACAGTGATCTTCATAATAAATTAAGTTTTCTGTTAGGCACCCAGACTGCGGTAAACCTCTAAGGTTTGTCGGTGCGTGGCATCCCATGAGTACCCTTGCGCAACAGCTAGCCCTTTATGAATCAGGCTTTGACGGCCAGACGATACGGTTTGCAAAATGGCATCTGCCATGGCCCGCGGGTCAGAGTCAGGCACGACAGTCAACGCATCTCGCCCCACCTCCAGAACGGCCTTGCAATCAACACTAACGACAGGGCAACCCGCTCGCATAGCCTCCAATACCGGAATGCCAAACCCCTCATAACTAGAGGGATAGACGAGGCAATGTGCGCGGTTGTATAAAACATTCAATTCCTCATCCGACACAAACCCCAGGTGGCGTACCCGCTTGGCGACAGAATCAGGAACATTCGTCAATTCCTCAAGGCAAATCGGACCTCCACCGACACATTGCAATTCAAGTTCCGGCATAAACATCATGGCAGCCAATGCAATATTGAAATTTTTGTACCCAGCACGCTGACCAACGAATAATACAAATGGTGTAACCGACGGTGAGAGACTGAGGTTTTGGAAAACATCACCAACACCGTTGTGAATCACATGTATTTTTTGACCAACTGTTTCCCCAACGAATTCCAGCATGTCTTGCTTTGTTGATTCCGAAATACAAATCACCGCCTGCGCCGCACGAATAGCCGCATTTTTTTGTGCAGTGTGCACCCATTGGCGTGGACCACGCTGGAAGCGTTCGTAAATAAAATCGTGAACCGTTACCACTGTGGGCAAGCCGGATTGGCGTGGCAGTCGGTAATAACTTGAGTGAAACACAGCCGCATTTACAGATACACGACACAATCTATATCGTTCAAGCAACCTGGCTGGACGACGAGCAATATACAAAGCCCCCCCAGTGTTTTTAGTATCTTGCAATGAAGGCTCTTCAATGATAATAGTTGCATACTCGCGCTGCTTCTCTAGAAATTTAATCAAATGATTAAAATAAACACTAATGCCACCCTGTTTTTGCAGTGAAAAAACTATTCCATCAATTAGTACCATAAATCAAATATATAAAAAGTATCAGAAAAAATTTAGCTCAATATGGTATTTTCATTAGCTCGCCAATATGCCCTGAACCGGCCGGCCAAGGGCGCCAAACTGCACGCTCGCATTGCACACCAGCGCAGGCACTAGTAACACTAGTAATTGCGTTAGCCCTGCTCCAGCCACGTTGGTAAGGTGCAACCGGAAAGCCGACTTAATCGGAGTTAGTCGTTTCATACTCGAGCAAAATACCAAGGTGAGGAAACGAACGCTTTGCGATCAGCCGGTGCCCGAATGACTTCAAGCATGTAGCGCGCAGCTACGTCAGGTTGCAGTGCGTGCGCGGCGATAGGTGCCGCAGTGCGCATCGCTTTAAGTAACAAGGGCGCATCCACCAAGCGGGCCAGCACATCGCCCAAGGCATGCGCATCACCAGAAGAAAAGCTGAGGCCTGCCCCGAACGCTACAGCCACCGCGCCAGCGCCAGTGTTGTCGCTACATACGACCGGTACACCCGCACACAGCGCCTCGTTCACAACGACGCCCCAGCCGTCATAGCGGCTCGGCAGCACGAGCAGATCGTATTGAGAAATTACTTTCTGCGCTTGACCAAAAGGGATCATGCCCCGAAAGTGAATGCATGCGTCTTTCGGCGTAACTACGTTCACATTTCCAGGGCCGAAAATGTCAACGCTGACTTTGCAGGCTTGCGCATGGAGTCGTTGCACGGCTTTCTGCAGCAAGTCCACGCCCTTCCTCCGGATTAAACTACCAACAAAGATGATGCGCAGATCCGCATTCACGGCAAGCACGGTCGCGTTCTGAGGGGCGGTCACTGCGGCATCGCATGGGACAAAGTAGCCGAACGGAAACAGCTTGGCTGGCGGCACACCAGCTTGTTGATACTGGTCAAGAGCCAGCCGCGAGATGGCAAAGATGCCGGCGGCGTGGGTCCGAAACAGCAGTACGTAGACTCGGTACAGCCAAGGCCGTAATCCGGCCTTGATCTTGCCAAGCAATTGCGAGGTTTCGCGTAAGTAGCCGTCTGCTCTCGGTGAATAGGGTTCGGAGATGAGATAAAACTCGATACCGAGCCAAGCCGCGAACAGCATGCACATGATGAGACGGGGCTGCTGAAATGGGCTGGCGAACAGGTGAACATCTGTTCGATGTTCGCGCAACTGCCGGTAGCAGTAGCGCAGGCAACCGTGCTTTGGGATCAGGCGTCGCTCCACAGACCTCACCTGGGTGTCCGCCCAGCCCTGCGCTTTGCGTACTGCATCTTCCATGGTTGTTACGTAGGCCACCACGGGTACGCCCGCCTCGTGTGCGAGTGCCTGAAACGTGAAAGCTTGATGGTCAGTAAGCACCGGCTGCCAAGTAATAAAACTTCGACGGATCGTCATCGTAAGTCTCCGAATATGAAGTTTGCGACTATTTGCCCGGAAGGAAGTGGCGAACAAAGTGTCTGGACGCTAAGCAACCCTTGTTGCGCACGTTCGCGCGCCGTTGCGCGGTCTTTGACGACACTCTCCAGCAAATCTATGAGCATTTGAGGTTCGTCTTGAGTTAAATAGAGAGCCCCAGAGCCAAGGACCTGATGCACGTCGCTAATGTCGGTGGTCAGCACCAGCAGCCCTTCGGCTGCAAATTCGATGACCTTTGATGGAAAGGTGGTGCTAGCCAGCGCCCCCGTGTTCGGCTTCAAAGCCAGGCCAACATCGCTGCGTCGGAGCACCTCGCGATACTGCAGATCAGTAGTTCGGCCGTGAACAAGGACTTTAGGTGCCCCGGATTCCGCCGCCAGTGCGGTCAAACCTTCAAGACTTGGTCCTTTTCCTGTAATCTCAAAGCACAGCTTTTCAGCCCAAGGAGGGGCCGCGCGACGTAGCTGCCGTAACGCAGTGATTAGTAACTCGGCACCCGTGTCAAAACAAAGAGTGCCCCCCATCAGAACCGTTACACATTCAGACTGCAATTTTATTGAAAGCGGCTCACCAACAGCCGTACCGTAGTAGCAGAGCACCGGTCGAGCGGTGGTGTACTCGGCGAGCGCCTTGCACGCGAGCAGCGCTCCCGCTCCGCAAAATCGATCGAATATCCTAGGCACCAGTCCGGCTACAACTCCGGCTCGTTTTTGACCACTAGCCGGCACCTCGCCATCTTCCAAGTCGAGCACATTACGGTACCCTAAGACTGAAGCAGCCAGTAATGCAGGCAGATAGGCGATCATGCGGTTGTAAAAGACCACGGCCTTTAGATCCTGTCGCCGTAACCTGAAGATGATGCGTAAAGGCGCTAACAACGAAATCAGCTCAGACAAGTATGGTATCCGTGAGAACGGCGCATAGAAAACAGGCACGCCTTGCACTCGACGGATGACGCGCGGAAAGAAAGCCATTGAGCCACCAGCCCGACCGCGCCCCAAGCTGACGATATAAGGACTTACCCCAGCTAGGCGCAATGCCTGGCAAAGCATAAATATTTTTCGTGATGCGGCAGGACTATCGGTGGTTATGCCGCGCTGTTGACGAGTGACATCGTCCAACGCATTACAGATGATTAGCACGCGGGGTTTCATAACGAGAGTTGCTTCTTAACCCGCGCTGGCACTCCCGCAACCAAACTATTGGGGGGAACGTTATGTGTGACTACAGCACCTGCTGCCACAATACACCCGTCGCCAATACTAACACCGCCAAGAATGATGCTTTTTGCGCCGAGCCAGCAACCATTTCCGATAAGAATCGGATTTGCAGTACCACTACCAGCTCTTCGCGAAGACGTACCGATAATGTGGCTACCCGGAATGAACTCGACGCCTGGTCCGATATCACACCTTTCGCCAATCACAATCGAGGCCTCTACGTGAGTATGAATCACGACGCCGGGGCTTAGCCAAGTGTCTACACCGATTGCCACGACCCCTCGCCCGTAGATCCAGCCACGGCCGCAAAAGCAAACACTGTTCGGGATATAAATTCCTCCCAGCCGCAGAAAAAGTCGACGCAAAGCAAAGAGACGTGATGGTGGAAAAAGCCACAAAATAATATTTACAAGATGTCTGATCAATTTATCAATCACAAGTTAGAGGTGTGGATTCTTCTGATCCGGGGTTTGAGACGTCCCTGCAATCACGCGCTGGATAGGTTGCCGTTTACGAAACGCTGAAGCGACGACACCAAAAACCCATAATAGAAGGAGGTTGGTGTCGCTTGATGCAGCCATTAATGGCATGTAAACGACTAGCGCAAGAAGGACCAGCGCAACCAGCGAATCGTGGAAGTCGTTGCCAAATACAGCGCGTCGCCACGCGTGGGCAGTGTAAAACCCCTGCAGGAACAGGAAAACTGCGGCCCCAATATGCCCAAAGTCCAAGATGTAACTCGAAATACCTGTTGCCCACCCAACGCCAATAACTCCCGCGCCTTCCATCAATTGAGATATGGTTGCAAGCGCCCCGATAACACTTATCCCAGTAAGCGGCTCTAACTGGCGCATGACAAAGGGAAAGCTCATCGCACCCGCGTAACTCTGTTGAAAATCGATCGTCAGAAATACTGAAAATAGCGGTATTGAATGGGAAAAATAAACCATGGCTTCGATCAAAGTCGTCTTAACCCCGTTACCCAAAGCTCCAAAGACAAGTTCCACATCCGCTGGGAGGGTGTAATCAAATAGTGCAGCAAGTACTTCGGTTTTGTCGTTTGAAATTAAACCGTCGTTTCGGGCAATCGCGACGTACCCCATATAAACGACCATCGCGAGGGATATTCCGAGCGGCAACGCCCAGCCTGTCTTATTTTTCGTATACCTGGTGGCGGCTTGGGCCTTTTTCAGTAATTGAATTAGCAGCGCAAATATAAGAATTTGCAGCGCAGCTTGACGACCAGCCGAAAGCAGCGCCGTCAAGAAATAACCGCCGACCGGTAATATTAAAAACACAAATCGGCTGCGGGTAAGTTCGTCTTTAAAAAACAAAGCAAAGGCCAAACAGTATAGACCGCCCCAGGTCAAAATCGAACCGATACGCGCAGACCAAGTCGCAGAATCTGCCATCACAATGAGTTCTCGAAGAGCCGCTAGGTCGTTTAGCCCCTCTCTTTTATAATAGGCGAAATCAAAAATAATGAACAACGTGCCGGTGATCCCCGCCACCCAAGCGAATAAGGCCCATTTTGATGCCGCCCGGTAAGAACCCGCCATGTCCACATAGTTAACCAGTCGTCCCTTCACGGTCGCGTCGTGCAACATGACCCCGGCCACGAAGCAGAGTAAATATGCAGTCAAAATAGCGGAAAACCCAACATCACTGGTGGAAAAATAAGTATAGTCAATAATGCCAGTTGCGACGGGAAGGAGGCAAATGAGCCACGAAATACCCAGCGCCCAAATCGGGCCTTTTGTGCGCCGGCTGAGAAAGAGTAAACATACAAGAAAGATTAAGACAGCCCACATCGTGGTCAGCCAACCAAGGCTCTTAACGATGCCCTAAGTTGGTTTAGCCAAGGAAAAGACATAAGTAAAACACTGCGAATGTTGATTTGAGCCCATCGCTGCTCATCGACGTGCTCCAATGTTTTGTCGGGCTCAACCAGAGTCAGGCAAACAGCATAATTGTCTGCCGTTTCTCTGGTTTCCATCGCTGCTAGCGGGCTGTCTGCATTGAGAGTATGCGTTGCATCTGCACCAAACCCCAAATTTTTAACAAGGTTAGTACTCGGCCGACAGGCAAGCGCATTGTTACGCCAGACCGTCAATATCCATTGATAATCCCACGTGTCGATTTTTCCTGCCGCAAGATTTCGGAAGATCAAAAGCCAATAAGCCAAGACAATAGGTCTATTCCACCAAGTGTGCAGCAAAACACTGACATTATCTGTTGGATCAGGAATATGCCTCGACCAACGATCCGCCCAAGTCGCCCAACCCCACATTAAAGAATAACGAGAAAAGCTATGTCCACATTTCATGTTTTTATCATTAAAGTTAGAGCCTGAAATCGAGAAAACTCGCTTGTCGAGCTCATACAGAAGCAGCATCTCTCTGCAATAAAAGAAGAACGAGCGCACAGGCAAACAATCATCCTCCAAAATAACTGCACGATCTGTAAGTTCGAAGACCCAGGAAATGCCGGACGATACCCGTCGCTTGCATCCTAAATTGACATCAGAAAAGTTGACGAAAACTTCACATGGCCAGTCGACGGATTGAGCTATGGCTCGTGTCTGTGTAACTTTATCGGCTTCGCCAGGACGATTAGATCTGGGCCCATCGGAAATGAGGAATAGCTTTCGTGGTCTTATCGCCGCGATGGCTTCAAAGCTACGGCGCGTAACATCTGGACGGTTGAAGATGATGAACGCGATTGGTACATCGTAGCCGTCGAGATCAGAATTTGAGCCTGTTAACGTTAAAGCCATGATATTAATGCAGGAATTTTTTTGTCTATTTTAGACTTACACTATCTTTCTGAAGTACTCGATTGTTCGACACAGCCCCTCTTCGAGCGAGACCTTAGGGGACCAGCCCAAGCGATCCTTAGCCAGCGAAATATCGGGCTGGCGCTGGCGGGGATCGTCCCGAGGTAACGGGAGAAAAGCAATCTTGGACGAGCTGGTAGTCAGTTTAATTACTTTTTCAGCAAGTTCCAGCATAGTAAATTCACCTGGGTTCCCGATATTGACCGGACCCGTGAAATCCGCCTCACTTTCCATAAGGCTCAACATGCCTTCAATCAAGTCGTCGACATAGCAGAAGCTACGGGTCTGCTGTCCGTCGCCGTATATGGTGATGTTTTCGCCTTTGATTGCTTGAACGATGAAGTTACTTACCACGCGGCCATCGTTGGGGTGCATACGAGGCCCGTAGGTGTTGAAAATACGCATGACCTTGATTTCCAGTTGGTGCTGACGGTGGTAATCAAAAAACAAGGTTTCAGCACACCGTTTGCCTTCGTCGTAGCAGCTGCGGATGCCGATAGAGTTGACCCTGCCCCAGTAGCTCTCTGTTTGGGGATGCACCTCCGGGTCGCCATAAACCTCACTAGTGGACGCTTGCAAAATTCGCGCTTTCACCCGTTTGGCAAGGCCCAGCATATTAATCGCGCCATGCACACTGGTTTTAGTCGTCTGTACAGGATCGTACTGGTAATGAATTGGACTTGCCGGGCACGCGAGATTGAAAATCCGATCAACCTCCACATACAGTGGAAATGTAACGTCATGGCGTATCAATTCGAATGATGAATGACTCAGCAAATGTGCCACATTGGCCTTGCTGC
>Ga0326733_1000603_pt1 | contig 10350 bp, 7 predicted proteins | sample 14_GP2_308_FD_207946 | JGI IMG/M metagenome (GOLD analysis project Ga0326733, IMG submission 207946) | Glacier ice microbial communities from Ngari, Tibet, China - 14_GP2_30.8 | ecosystem: Environmental > Aquatic > Freshwater > Ice > Glacier | place: China: Ngari, Tibet | collected 2018-07-17 | reverse complement strand
GTGGGCGCGCAGGTGCGCCTCGATTGCCGTGTATGCCTCGGCGGCGGGCTGGCCAGGGGCGATCCGCACGCTGATCCGCACGGAGGTCGACGGCGACAAGGTGTTCGACGCGTTGTCGACGGTCGGGGCGTCGATGCCCGTGATCGTGATGGCCGGCTTCGACCAGATCCGGTCGAGGATGCGCCCGGTGCCGATCGGGGCGACCCCATCGAGTAGGCCCGTCTCGTGGCGCAGCTTCGCCTCGTCGTAGTCGGGAGTATCGGTGTCGCGCCCGGTCAGGCCCGCCACGGCGACGGATCCGTCGTCGTTGTAGAGGCTCGCAAGCAGGAGCACGGTCGCCATCATGGCGTCGGGCACCGCTCCCCCGAACATGCCCGAGTGGGAGGCGTGGGCGAGGGTCGACACCGTGAGCCGGAAGGTGACGTTGCCGCGCAGCCCGACGGTGAGGGCCGGGGTGTCGATATCCCAGTTGTCCGAGTCAGCCACGACGATGACGTCGGCGGCGAGCTCGGCCGTGTGCTGGCCGAGGAAGTTCTTGAACGACCGGGAGCCGAACTCCTCCTCGCCCTCGATGAACAGGGCGAGGCCGAGGTCGAAGTCGGGGCCGACGGTCTCGACAAGTGCGCGGATCGATGCGATGTGCGCCATCACGCCCGCCTTGTCGTCCGCCGCGCCGCGCCCGTAGAGCCGGTCGCCGCGAACGGTGGGCTCGAATGGCGGCGAGTCCCAGTCGGCGTCGTCTCCTGGGGGCTGCACATCGTGGTGGGCGTATAGGAGGATCGTGCAAGCGCCGTTGCGCGCCGCGCGGGTCGCGAGCACCGCCGGCTGGCCGAGCGCGTCGGAGCTGCCCTGCTTCGCCCGGGAGATCTGCACGCTCTCGAACACGCCGAGGCCCTCGACGAGCTCCTTTACGGCATCCGCGCTGTCCTGCACCCGCTGCGGGTCGAAGGCGCCCCAGGACACGGAGGGGATGCGCACGAGGGCGCCGAGCTCGGCGAGGGCGGAGGGCAGCCCCGCCTGCACGGCACTCGCGAGTGCGGCGAGCAGTTCGGGACGGGTGGGCGCGGCTGTAGTCATGCGAGTAATCTTAAGTCGATACCAACGGCAAGGAATTTCACATGGCCCAGACACGTGGCGACCAGAACGCGCCCTCCGGCGACAACGACAAGGGTGTCGTGAGCGACGGCGGCCTGCAGAGCGGGAAGGGTCACGCGACCCCCACACGGCGCGAGCGCGAGGCCGCGAACATGCGCCCGCTCGTGTCGAATGACCGCAAGGCGGCGAACAAAGAGGCTCGCGCCAAGATGGCGCAGTCCCGCGAGAAGGCGCGCATCGGGCTCGCGAACGGCGATGAGCGCTTCCTTCCGCAGCGCGACCGCGGCGTGCAGCGCAAGTTCGTGCGCGACTACGTCGATGCGCGGTTCAGCGCGGGCGAGGCGCTCATCCCGCTCATGTTCATCGTGATTCTCACGACGTTTGTGCCGGCGCTCGGCACCTACTCCTACCTCGCACTGTGGGCGTTCTTCCTCATCGCCGTCATCGACAGCGTGATCCTCGGCTACCTGGTCAAGAAGAAGCTGGCCGCGAAGTTCGGCGAGGCCAACGTGCAGGGCGGAACCCGCTGGTACGCGGCGATGCGCGCGCTGCAGCTGCGTCCGATGCGCCTGCCGAAGCCGCAGGTCAAGCGCTGGGACTGGCCGAGCTGAGCTCGGCCATCGCCGCCGCGAGTCCGCGGTTGATCTGGCGCGCCCAGAGCGGCCCCCGATAGAGGAACGCGGTGTAGCCCTGCACCAGGGTCGCTCCCGCGGCGAGGCGCTCGGCCACATCACGAGCCGTGTCGACGCCGCCGACAGAGATGACGCACATCTCGGCGGGCACCGCCGCGCGGATCAGCCGCAGCACCTCGAGCGAGCGAGCGGCAAGCGGCGCCCCGGACAGGCCCCCGGCGCCGGCGGCTTCGACCGCCCGTGCCGGCGTGCGCAGGTTCTCCCTCGACAGGGTCGTGTTCGTCGCGATGATGCCGTCGAGGCCCAGTTCGGTCGTGAGGGCCGCGATCTTGCGGACCTCCTCGTCGCTGAGGTCGGGTGAGATCTTGACGAGGACGGGCGTTCCTCCCGCCGCCGCCTTGACCGCGCTGAGGAGCGGCGCGAGCCGCTCAAGCTCCTGGAGGCCGCGCAGGCCAGGGGTGTTCGGCGAGCTCACGTTGACGGCGAGGTAGTCGGCGGTGGGCGCGAGCAGCCGGGTGCTCTCGAGATAGTCGGGAATCGCGCTGTCGACCTCGACGGCCCGCGACTTGCCGATGTTCACCCCGATGATGGGGCGGCGCGTCCTGGCGCGCTCACGACGCAGGCGCGGGGCGGCGGCGGCCGAGCCCGCGTTGTTGAAGCCCATCCGGTTGATGACCGCGCGATCGACGACCAGGCGGAACAGCCGCGGTTTCTCGTTGCCCGGCTGGGCGAGCGCCGTGAGCGTGCCGACCTCGACGTGACCGAAGCCGAGCTGCCAGAGACCGCGCACACCCTCGGCATCCTTGTCGAACCCGGCGGCGACACCGAACGGGGACGCGAACCTCAGCCCGAGGGCGGTCGTCGCGAGCGAGGGATGGGGCCGGGTGGCGAGGCGCAGCACCGCCCCGACGCCGATGCGCGGGAGAAGCCGGATGACGGTGAACGCCAAGTGGTGGGCCCGCTCGGGGTCGAGGCGGCGAAGGACGAGGGAGAAGAAGAGGGGATACATACCGAGACTCAGGTTAGCGGCAGCTGGCGGTGGCCCGCGTGCCGCTGCGGCCTACTCGGCGGCGATCGCCTCGTCGTGCTCGACCCGCAGCAGAGCGATGGCGGCCTCGAAGTCCTCGAGGGAGTCGAAGCCCTGGTAGACGCTCGCGAAACGCAGGTAGGCGACCTCGTCGAGTTCCCTCAGCGGCGGGAGAATCGCCAGCCCGATGTCGTTGGCGTCGATCTGGGATGCGCCGGTGGCGCGGATGGCCTCCTCGACCCGCTGCGCGAGCATGGCGAGGTCGGTGTCGGTGACCGGCCGCCCCTGGCAGGCCTTCCTGACGCCGGAGACGATCTTCTCGCGGCTGAACGGTGCGATCACCCCGCTGCGCTTGACGACGTTGAGGCTCGCGGTTTCGGTCGTGGAGAATCGGCGCCCGCATTCCGGGCACTGCCGACGGCGGCGGATCGACAGTCCGTCGTCGCTGGTGCGGGAGTCGACGACTCGGGAATCAGGATGACGACAGAAGGGGCAAAACATGGTGAGACCAGATTACGCCCGCGCCCGCCCAATGAAGAACGTCAGTCGCTCGTGAATCTCGCCGTCACCGCGGCACCGTGCGCCGGCAGGTCCTCGGCGCCCGACAGGGCGACAACCTGCTCCCGCACCCGCTGCAGGGCGGCACGGTCGTAGCTGACGACCTGCTGCGGGCGCAAGAAGGTGTAGGCGCCGAGCCCGGAGGAGAACCGGGCCTGTCCCCCGGTGGGCAACACGTGGTTGGATCCGGCGAGGTAGTCGCCGAGGCTCACGGGCGAGTGGTCGCCGAGGAAGATCGCGCCGGCGTTGAGGATGCCGGGGAGCATCGCCTTCGGGTCGGCGGTCTGGATCTCGAGGTGCTCCGGGCCGTAGGCGTTGCTGAAGTCGGCGGCCGCGCCGAGGTCGTCGACGAGAACCACGGCGGACTGCACGCCGGTCAGTGAGATCTGCACGCGCTCGCGGTGGTGGGTGAGCGGCACAAGTCGGGCGAGCTCGACCTGCACCCGGTCGGCCAGCTCGGCGGAGTCGGTGACGAGCACGCCCGCGGCGAGCTCGTCGTGCTCGGCCTGACTGATCAGGTCGCTGGCGACGAGCCGCGCGTCGGCGGTGCCGTCCGCGATGACGAGGATCTCGGTGGGTCCGGCCTCGGAGTCGATGCCGGCCTGCCCGCGCACCAAGCGCTTGGCCGCGGCGACATAGACGTTGCCGGGTCCGGTGATCACCTGCACGGGGTCGAGCAGGCCGGGAACGCCGTAGGCGAACGCGCCGATCGCGCCGGCGCCGCCCATGGCGTAGATCTCGTCGATCCCGAGCAGCCCGGCCGCGCCAAGGATGGTCGGGTGGATCGCACCGCCGAAGGCGCGCTGGGGCGGGGAGGCGAGGGCAACCGAGCGCACCCCTGCGACCTGGGCGGGCACGACGTTCATGACCACGCTGGACGGGTAGACGGCCTTGCCGCCGGGAACGTAGAGGCCGACCCTCGCGACGGGGCTCCAGCGCTGCACGACCTCGGCGCCGTCGCCGAGCATCGTGACGGAGGGGGCGGGCACCTGGGCGGCGGAGCCTGCCCTCACCCGGTCGATGGCCTCCTCGAGCGCGTCGCGCACGGCGGGCTCGAGCCGTGCGACGGCATCCGTGATCTCGCCGGAACGTACCCGCACGTGGTCGGGCCGCACTCCGTCGAAGCGCTCCGCCTGGTCGAGGATCGCCTGCTCGCCTCGGGCGCGAACATCGTCGATGAGCGCGCTCGCGGCATCCGTCGCCACCGAGATGTCGGTGTGCGAGCGGGGGACGATCGAGAGTAGCTCGGCAGGGCTGGGGCGGCGGCCGCGGAGGTCAATTGTCTGGATCATGGCGCTGTCAACTTTAGTGGCCGCCCGCTGGATGCCTGCCGCGTGCTGCGCCGCCCCGGATGCGGTCAGTTGAGGCAGTTCGGGCCGAGCAGCGACTTGAGCTCGCCGTAGAGGTCGGCGCTCACGGTGACCGGGAACGGGATCTCGAACAGGCGCGCGGTGTCGCCCTTGACGAGCTTGAGCCGCACCTCGGTGTCGCCCGCGTGACGGATGAGGGCGTCGTTGAGGTTCGTCACGACGTCGGTCGTAGCCCGGTGCTCCGGCATGCTGATCACGAGCGGACCCGATCCGAGGCTCTGCCCGAGGTCGGGGCTGAACATGCTCACGGCGTGCAGGTTCATGCCGTCGTCGCGCATGCTCACCCGGCCGCGGATCACCACGACCTGGTCGTTGGAGAGGGCGGGCGAGAACTCCTGGTAGGTCTTGCCGAGGAACATCACGGTGATCTCTCCCCCGAAGTCCTCGATCTGGACGAGCCCGTACTGGTTTCCCGAGTTGCGGGCGGTGCGGTGCTGCACGCTCGTCACGAGCCCGGCGATGTTCACGGTCTCGCCGTCGATCGACGGGTCGCTGGCGAGGAGGTCGGCGATGGTCGTGCTCGCGTGCTTCGCGAGCTGCAGCTCGAGCCCGGCGAGCGGATGGTCGGAGACGTAGAGCCCGAGCATTTCGCGTTCGAAGGCGAGCTTGTCGCGCTTGGACCATTCCGGGCGCTCCGGAACCGACACGCGCTGTTCGGGCTCGTCCCAGAGGCTGTCGAAGTCGAAGCCGACCTGCCCGTGCGCCTCGTTGCGCTTCACGGTGACGGCCGACTCGACGGCATCCTCGTGCACCTCGAGGAGCGCGCGACGGGTCGATCCGAGGGAGTCAAAGGCCCCGGCCTTGATGAGGGATTCGACGGTGCGCTTGTTGGCGGCGCCGATCGGCACCTTCGCGAGGAAGTCGTGGAACGACTCGAAGCGGCCCTTCTCATCGCGGGCGGCACGGATGAGGTCGACCACGGCGAACCCGACGTTGCGCACGGCGCCGAGGCCGAAGCGGATGTCGTCGCCGACGGCGGCGAAGTAGCCGATCGACTCATTGACGTCGGGGGCGAGAACCTTGATGCCCATGCGGCGGCACTCGTTGAGGTAGATCGCGAGCTTGTCCTTGGAGTCGCCGACGCTCGTGAGCAGCGCGGCCATGTACTCGGCGGGGTAGTGCGCCTTGAGGTAGGCCGTCCAGTACGACAGCACGCCGTAGGCGGCCGAGTGCGCCTTGTTGAAGGCGTAGTCGGAGAATGGGAGCAGGATATCCCAGAGGGTCTTCACGGCGGCCATGGAGTACCCGTTGGACTTCATGCCGGCGGAGAAGCCCTCGAACTGCTTGTCCAGCTCCGACTTCTTCTTCTTGCCCATCGCCCGGCGCAGCAGGTCGGCTTGGCCGAGCGAGTACCCGGCGAGCACCTGCGCGATCGACATGACCTGCTCCTGGTACACGATCAGGCCGTAGGTGGTGCCGAGCACCTCTTTCAGCGCCTCGGAGAGCTCGGGGTGGATGTAGTCCACGACCTGCTGGCCGTTCTTGCGGTACGCGTAGTTGGTGTGCGAATTCGCGCCCATCGGGCCAGGCCGATAGAGGGCGCCGACGGCAGAGATGTCCTCGAAGTTGTCGGGGCGCATCAGCCGCAGCAGGGCCCGCATCGGTCCGCCGTCGAACTGGAAGACACCGAGCGTGTCGCCGCGTGCGAGCAGCTTGTAGGTGAGCGCGTCATCGAGCTCGAGGTCCTCGAGCACCGGGGTCTCACCGCGGTTGGCCTTGATGTTGTCGAGTGCGTCATCGATGATCGTGAGGTTGCGAAGCCCCAGGAAGTCCATCTTGATCAGGCCGAGGGCCTCGCACGCGGGGTAGTCGAACTGGGTGACGATCTGGCCGTCCTGCTCCCGCTTCATGATCGGGATGATGTCGAGCAGCGGCTTCGACGACATGATCACGCCCGCGGCGTGCACTCCCCACTGTCGCTTGAGGTTCTCGAGCCCGAGCGCGGTATCGAAGACGGTGCGGGCATCGGGGTCCGCGTCGAGCACCGCACGCACATCCGCGGCCTCCTTCCAGCGAGGGTCGTCCTTGTTCGTGATCCCGGCGAGGGAGATGTCCTTGCCCATGATCGTCGGCGGCATCGCCTTGGTGAGCTTCTCGCCCATCCCGTAGGGGAAGCCGAGCACGCGGGAGGAGTCCTTGAGGGCCTGCTTGGCCTTGATTGTGCCGTAGGTGACGATCTGCGCGACGTGGTCGCTTCCGTATTTCTCGGTGACGTAGCGGATGACCTCGCCCCGTCGGCGCTCGTCGAAGTCGACGTCGAAGTCGGGCATCGACACGCGGTCGGGGTTGAGGAAGCGCTCGAACAGCAGGCCGTGCTGGAGCGGGTCAAGGTCGGTGATGCCCATGGCGTAGGCGACCATCGAGCCGGCTCCCGAGCCTCGCCCTGGTCCGACGCGGATGCCGTTCTTGCGCGCCCAGCTGATGAAGTCGGCGACGACGAGGAAGTAGCCGGGGAAGCCCATCTGCGAGATGACGCCGACCTCGTAGGCGGCACGTTCGCTCGACGCCTGCGGGATGTTGCCCTTGTAGCGGTTGTTGAGGCCGTCCTCGATCTCCTTGGCGAACCAGGACTGCTCCGTCTCGCCCTCCGGCACCGGGAATACGGGCATGTAGTTGGCGTCTTCGTCGAACTTCACGTCGCAGCGCTCGGCGATGAGAAGCGTGTTGTCGCACGCCTCCGGGTGGTCGCGGAACAGGTGGCGCATCTGCTCGGCCGACTTGAGGTAGAACTCGTCCGCGTCGAACTTGAACCGGTTCGGGTCGTCGAGGGTCGTTCCCGACTGCACGCAGAGCAGGGCGGCGTGCGAAGTCGCGTCGTGGGAGTGGGTGTAGTGGAGGTCGTTCGTGGCCACCAGAGGCAGGTCGAGCTGCTTGGCGAGGCGGAGGAGGTCGCCCATGACCCGGCGCTCGATGCCGAGGCCGTGGTCCATGATCTCGCAGTAGTAATTCTCCTTGCCGAAGATGTCGCGGAAGTCGGATGCCGCCTTCACAGCCTCGTCGTATTGCCCGAGCCGGAGCCTCGTCTGAACCTCGCTGCTCGGGCATCCGGTGGTCGCGATGAGCCCCTTCGCGTAGGTGTTCAGCAGGTCGCGATCCATCCGCGGCTTGAAGTAGTAGCCCTCGAGGCTCGCGAGCGACGACATCCGGAAGAGATTGTGCATGCCCTCGGTCGTGGAGGACAGCATCGTGAGGTGGGTGTACGCACCCGACCCCGAGACGTCGTCCTGGCCGCCGTTGCCCCAGCGGATGCGGGTGCGGTCGCCGCGCGCCGTGCCGGGGGTGAGGTAGGCCTCGGTGCCAATGATGGGCTTGATGCCCGCCTTGGTGGCGGTGCGCCAGAAGTCGTAGGCGCCGAACACGTTGCCGTGGTCCGTCATCGCGATCGCGGGCATTTTCTGGTCGACGGCCGCCTGGATCAGTGGTCCGACCCTGGCCGCGCCGTCCAACATCGAGTATTCGCTGTGGACGTGCAGGTGGACGAACGAACTGCGCTCTGACAAGAAATACTCCGAAGACCGAGGTGAAAAGCTTCCTCCAGCCTAAGGCTGGGGTCAGTCTTTTCGGAGCACATCAAGCGCGTGCTGGAGGTCCGCCGGGTAGTTCGTCCTGTAGACGACGGTCTCGCCTGTGGCGGGGTGCCGGAAGCTGAGCTGGAGCGCGTGCAGCCACTGCCGCGAGAGTCCGAGCTTCGCCGAGATCGACGGGTCGGCGCCGTACATTGCGTCGCCGACGCACGGGTGGCGCTGGGCTGCCATGTGCACGCGGATCTGGTGCGTCCGCCCCGTCTCGAGGTTGACCTCCAGCAGTGACGCGCTCGGAAACGCCTCCAGGGTCTCGTAGTGGGTGACCGAGTCCTTGCCGCCGGCGACGATCGCGAACTTCCAGCTGGATCCGGGGTGCCGCCCGATCGGCGCGTCGATCGTCCCGGCGAGCGGGTCGGGATGGCCCTGCACGACGGCGTGGTAGATCTTGTCGACCTCGCGGTCGTGGAAGGCGCGCTTGAGCTCGGAATAGGCCCGCTCAGACTTGGCCACGACCATGAGGCCGCTCGTGCCGGCGTCGAGCCGGTGCACGATGCCCGCGCGCTCGGACGCGCCGGAGGTGGAGATGCGGTACCCGGCTCCGGCCAGCGCACCGAGTACGGTCGGACCGGTCCAGCCGACCGAGGGGTGCGCCGCCACCCCGACAGGCTTGTCGATGACAACGATGTCGTCGTCGTCGTGCACGATGGTGAGGTCGGGCACGTGCACCGGAACGATCACCGGTGCCTCCCTGGACTGCCAGTTGACCTCGAGCCAGCTCCCCGCGTGCAGCCGGTCGGACTTGCCGAGGACGGCGCCGTCAGCGCTCACTCCCCCGGCCTCGGCGACCTCGGCCGCGAAAGTGCGCGAGAAGCCCAGAAGCTTGGCGAGCCCGGCATCGACCCGCTCGCCCGCGAGCCCCTCGGGGACGGGCATGCTGCGTGTTTCCATGGTCTGCTAGCGCTCCGTGGCGTCGGGGGTGGGATCGGCAGGCGCGGTGTCTGCGGGGCCGGAAGTGGTGGGGCCGGACGTGGTGGGGCCGGACGTGGCAGGGGCGGAGGCGGCCGCGGCCGGCCTCTGCTCGCGCTGGCCGTCCAGTCCCACCCCGCGGATGGTGAGGATGATGAACAACCCCATGCTCGCGACGATGAACGAATCGGCGATGTTGAACACCGCAGGGAACCCGGCGACGCGGATGAAGTCGATCACGTGGCCGAGGCCAAAGCTGGGTTCGCGCAGCAGCCGGTCGGCGAGGTTGCCGAGGGTGCCGCCGAGCAGCATCCCGAACAGGATCGCCCACGTGAGCGAACGGATTTTGCGGGCGAAGAAGACGATACAGACCGTCACGACGGAGGCCGCGATCGAGAATATCCAGGTGGCGCCGCTCGCGAACGAGAACGCCGCACCCGGATTCTTCACGAACACGAAGTCCAGCACGTTGCCGAGCACCGGAACGGGCTCGCCGAGTGGCAGGTTCTCGACAACGAAGTACTTCGTTATCTGGTCAAGGGCAAAGACGGCGAGGGCCACCGTAGCGAGCGCGAGAATCGCTCGAACGCTGACCCCTGCCGTACGTGCCGTCGCGGTCGGCTCAGTTGCCACCGACGCCCTGGCTCATGGACGCATTCTCCGACTTGGTCGCCGATCCGGCGGTGTCGAGCTCGCGAAGCTGGCTCTCGATGTACCCCTTGAGCTTCTGGCGGTACTCCCGCTCGAAGGTTCGGAGCTCGTCGATGCGCTGCTCGAGAACGGTGCGCTCCTGGTCGAGCTTGGCAAGCTGCGCGCGCTGCGTCGCCTCTGCCTCGCTGACGAGGCGTGCCGCGGTGGCCTCGGCCTCGGTGACGACGCGCTCGGCGTTGGCCTCGGCATCGCTGACGACGCGCTCGGCGTTGGTGTCGGCCTCGCCGCGGACCTTGGCCGCGGCGGCCTCCGCCTCGTTTACGACGCGCTCGGCGGTGGCGTTGCCCTCGGCGACGAGGGATTCGCGCTTCTCGACGCCCTCGCGGACGTGCTCCTCGTGCAGGCGGCGGGCCAGCTGCAGCAGGTTGGTGGTGCTGTCGGTCTCGGACTCGATGCTCGGGGCGGCGTAGGCCGGCGGCGCGGCAACGGCGGCGGGTGCGGCGGCCACGGCCTCGGGCGTCGGCTCG
>Ga0326733_1000602_pt1 | contig 10352 bp, 8 predicted proteins | sample 14_GP2_308_FD_207946 | JGI IMG/M metagenome (GOLD analysis project Ga0326733, IMG submission 207946) | Glacier ice microbial communities from Ngari, Tibet, China - 14_GP2_30.8 | ecosystem: Environmental > Aquatic > Freshwater > Ice > Glacier | place: China: Ngari, Tibet | collected 2018-07-17 | reverse complement strand
AGCCGGTGCCCGCCCCGGCGGAGAAGGTCCCCGAGAACTGGCGCGACTACATCCATGCGACCTGAGCCGCCGGTTCAGCCGCCGACGTGGATCCCGGGACGCCGACCGGGGTTCTTCTCGGCTTCGCGGAGAATCTCTCGCACGAGGGGTGCCGTGTCGCCGCGCCCCAACAGCAGGTAACGGAACATGTACGCGATGGGGTGGCCCTCCGACCACTCGAAATGGCATTGGGGCCGCACCCCTGTCGCGTCTCTCAGCGCGAGGAGGATTGCGGCAATCGCGTTGGGCACCGCTGAGCTCTGGACGCGGAGGATGTTGTAGCCGTAGTTGGTGTGGCCCCGCACGTTGAGGGTCTGGCTAAACGACGACGGGTCAACGACGTCGACCTCGAGGAACAGGATCGTCGCGCCGACGGGCACCGGGTTCATCGCCCGCTGCGTCGTGTCTTTTTCCGTGTATTCGGCCTGGTCTCCCTTGTCCCGGCGATTGGCGATGATGTTGAGCTCGCCGTCCTTCGCGAGCATCTCGGCGATGATGCGGCGAGCGCCGGCATCTAAGGTGACCGTATCGACGCGGAGCTCGGTGGCCCGGTAAACGCGGGAGACGACGGACACCACGACGATCCCGCCGATGAAGAGCCCCGAGATCGCGATCCCGTCTGGTTTCTCGATGATGTTCTCAATGAGGGCATAGAGCAGGACGAGGGTAAGGATGCCGAAGCCGATCCGACTCACGCGCTGCCTCTTGCGAATCGCCGAGATTGTTACGGCGACCGATGCGGACACCATCATTGCGAGGATTCCCGTTGCGTAGGCGCCCGCCTGGGCGTTCACGTCGGCCGCGAAGGCGATCGTGATGATGACGCTCAAACCGGTGTAGACGAGCACGACCGGGCGGACGGCCCTGCTCCACTCCGGCGCCATCCCGTAGGAGGGGAGGTACCGGGGCACGATGTTGATGAGTCCGGCCATCGCGGATGCGCCGGCGAACCAGAGTATGAGCACGCTGCTGATGTCGTACACGGTTCCGAAGGTCTCGCCGAGATACTCGTGCGCGATGTAGGCGAGCGCGCGGCCGTTGGCCTCGCCGCCCTCCTCGAACTCCTCCGCGGGGATGAGCACAGTCGTGACGAAGGTGGTCGCGATGAGGTACACGCTCATGATCAGCGCCGCAGTGGTCAGCAGCTTGCGTGTGTTGCGCACCCTCGACGCGAGCACCTGGAAATCCGTGAAGCCCTCCGACTTCACCAGCGGCATCATGCTGACGCCCGTCTCGAACCCGGAGAGGCCGAGCACGAGGAGGGGGAAGGCGAGCACAGCGGTCCGGGCGACGTCACTGGCGCTCCCGCTGGCGGCGACCCGGCCCAGCCAATCGGCGAACACGCCCGGGTCGGCGATGATGGCACTGACCGCTACGGCCACCACGACGGCGTTGAGGACCAGGAACACGACAACCAAGGGGATTGCGACGTTCACGGCCTCGTTGAACCCGAGCAAGAACACGCCGCCGAGAATGAGCAGCAGGACGATCGTCACGGTCACCGCCTGCCCCTCGAGAAACCCGGGGGCGCGCGGGTTCTCGATGATGTGCACGGTGGCATCGGCGCTCGACAGAGTGATGGTGATGATCCACGACGTCGCGACGAACCCGAGCAGGACGAGCACGAAGATCTTGCCGCGCCAGAACGGCAGCAGCTTCTCGAGCATCGCCACCGACCCCTGGCCGTGCGGGCTCTCCTTGGCGACCCGGCGGTACATCGGAAGCATGCCGCCCAGGGTCAGGATGACGATGAGGAGTGTCGCGATAGGTGAGAGTGCGCCGGCCGCGAGCACGGCGATCGCCGGCAGGTAGGAGAGGGTCGAGAAGTAGTCGACGCCGGTCAGCGCCGTGACCTTCCACCAGGCGTGGGTGTCGCCCTTCCCCCCGAGCGACTCGGGGCCAGCAGGGGCGACACGATTGGCGAGCAGCCATCGAGAAAGCCGGTTTCCGGACGCGCGGTCTGGCGCGCCGAGAGCGATGCTCTCGGGGACCTCGCTTCTTGCCAATGAATCGGTCACGAGCGACGACACTACTCCCAGATCGGGAGCATCCCTCGCTCTAGCCGGATTACTTTTCGGCCAGTATTCGCCAGGTTGCTCCGAAGTCGCCGCTGACGCTGACACCCCGGTCATCGGCGACGGCCAGAAGCGGGGTCGGCGACGCGGCGAAGGTCATCGCCTCGACCTCTCCCGATACCGATCCGGTCTGGCGCCACTCGCCGGACGTCTGCGCCCAGACGTTTCCGGTCAGGTCGATGCCGACGAGCCCGGCGTCGGCGCCGCGCACCGTCTCGATCAGGTAGACCGGCGGCGCGCCCTGGACGAAATTGAATGTGGCACCGCGATCCCCGCTGACCATGAGCCCGTCCTCGGTCGTCGCGTAGACCGTGTCTGCTGAGCCGGCATCCACCGTCAGGTCCCTGGCCAACAGGGCCTCCCCGGAGCGCCAGGTCGCGCCAGCATCGCCGCTCGACATGACGACGCCGTCCGCGGCGCTGTAGCCGTACACGTTCAGCGCGCCGTCCGGGGTGCGGGCGAGCGCGATGTCGTGAAAGTCGACCTCTCCGCCGAGCGAGACGCTCTGCCAGGTGAGCGCGGTGTCGGTGCTGGTGATGAGGCCGAGGTTCGCCGGCTCGGTGTCCACGTCGCGAGGATCGGGGTGCCCCGAGGCGAACATCGTGCCGCCGAGCATGGCGAAGCCCATGGGATCGAGGGCGCGACCCGCGATGGGGCCCGTCAGCTGCCCCCACCCGAGCGTCTCGCCGGAGGTGGGGGCCGGCACTTCGTACACGCCGCCGTGCGCGGCGAGATAGATCGTGCCGGTGAGCGAGTCGATCCCGAGCCCGTGTACGTGGCCGATGCCGGGGGCTGGCTCGACCGGCCCCGGGCGCCCGGCGTCGCTCCCCGACTCTGCCGCGCAGCCGGTGACGGCGATAGCCGTGGCGGCAGCGAGCGAAAGAACCGCGACGGTGCGTCGCACGGATCGGGATTCGGATGCAGCGAGCATTCAGCTCCTTGTCGATGCGGGGTGTGCGTCGGATGTCAGCGTAGGCGAGCAGGCTGGCAATGACGTCGTGGCCTCACGGCGTGACGACGACCTTGCCGAGCGCGCGCCCCTCACCGACGTAGGCGAGCGCCTGTGGCACCTGCTCGAGCGTGAAGGTGCGGTCGATGTGGGTGCGAATGTCGCCCGCGAGGAGCCTCTGAGCGAGGGGTTGAAACTGTGACGGGCCCTGCCGCACGGCGAGGACCCCCATTCGGCGCCCCGTAAACGGGCCGAGCACCGCGCCGACCGTCGCAACCCCGATCAGCGTCGGCACGGCGCCGCCGACGCAGAGATAGCGGCCGCCGGGCGCGAGCGCGCGCCGGTAGGCGAACACGGATCGGTGGGCGACCAGATCGAGCACGAGGTCGAACGGCTCGAGCCGGGTGAAGTCCGAGACTCGATAGTCGAGCGTCTCGACGGCGCCGAGCGAACGCAGGTAGTCGAGCTTGCCAGCATTGTCCACGCCGGTGACGTGCGCCCCGGCGAGCGCGGCGAGCTGGATCGCAAAGGTACCCGCCCCGCCGCCGGCGCCGTTGACCAGCACCCGCTGCCCTGGGCGTGCACTGGCGGTGCCCTGGAGCGCGATCGAGCCCGCCTGGGGCACAGTCGAGGACTCCGCGAACGACAACCCCTCCGGCTTGTGCGCGAGCATCGCCTCGGGCGCGACGGCGTACTCGGCGAATCCACCGGCGAGCCCCAGATTGTCGCCGTAGACGTCGTCGCCGACGCGGAACCTGCCGACATTCGCGCCGACCGCCGCGACGCGACCGGCGATGTCGGAGCCGAGAACGCGTCGTGCCGGCGCGCGCAGGCCTCCGATTCTGGCGTACAGCGGCGACCCGCGCAGTCCCTCCCAGTCCGAGAGATTGACGGATGTCGAGGCGATCTCGACCAGTACCTGCGACGGGCCAGGCACGGGCACCGGAATGTCTTCGACCCTGAGCACGTCGGGAGGGCCGTAGCGGTCGTAGACGACGGCCCTCATGCTGGTCGGATGCCGGCGGAGGGTCCCGGGGAAGCGCACATGCGAGCCAGTGTAGGCGGAGGTGTGCCGGGGTCACGCGGCGGCGGGCGCCGTGCGCACGACCCTGCCGTCGACGAAGCTAACGGAGCCGTGCGTCCGCGCAACGATATGTGACATGCTACAAACGAATCCCTGTCAGACGCCGCACAAGAGGAGCGCTCCGTGAAAGTTGTCGCAGTCGACGTATTCAGTTACGACGTGCACTACGCACATGGTGAATACTCCATGTCGCACGGACGCTCGGCAACGACGCAGCTCGGCACCCTCGTGCGGATTCGCACCGATGACGGACTGAGCGGATGGGGCGAGATCACGCCGCTTGGTGGGACCTACCTCCCGACGTTCGCGGAAGGTGTTCGCAGCGCCCTGCGCATCCTGGGTCACGCGATCATCGACTGCGATCCCACGAATCTCTCCCTGATCAATCGAAAGATGGATCAGGCCCTGCTTGGCCAGGGTTTCGCGAAGAGCGCGATCGATATTGCATGCTGGGACCTGCTCGGGTTGAGTGTCGGTCGCCCGGTTGCAGACTTGCTCGGCGGCGTGCTCAACGAGGACTTCCCCCTCTACGAGGCAGTGCCGCTCGGGTCGCCCGAGTCGATGGCGGACTTCGTGGTCATGCGGGGCGAGGCTGGCATCACCCGGTTCCAGCTCAAGGTCGGCAATGACCCCATCGACGATGTCGCCCGCACGGCCGCGGTGCGGAACATCGTGCCCGAGTCGACGATCGTCATCGCCGACTCCAACGGAGGGTGGAGCATCCTCGATGCCCAGCGCGCCCTCCGACGGCTCGACGACCTCGACATCTACATCGAGCAGCCCTGCCGCGAGACCGACGACTGCATCATCGCCATGCGCGGCTCCCGACTGCCGCTCGTTCTCGACGAGTCGATCGTGTCAGCCGGCGATCTCTACCACGCCAAGTACGCCGCGGGGGCGGCATCCGTGAACATCAAGATCAGCCGGGTCGGCGGGCTCACCAAGGCGGCGCGCATGCGCGACCTGATGCAGAGCCTCGGCCTGATGGTCTCCGTCGAAGACATGTGGGGCGGCGACGTCGTGACGGCGGCGGTCAGCCATCTCGCCGCGAGCACCGCGCCGGAGTCGCTTCTCATGACCTCGTTCTTCAACGACTGGACCGACGGCCACGTCGCCGGCCACCGGCCGAGGTCGGTCACGGGCCGCGGCTCGGCGCCGACCGCCGCCGGTCTCGGCATCGACGTCGACGCTCCCTCTCTGGGAGAGCCGATTTTCACTGTCGAGGGTTAGCGGCGGCTTCCGGCTTTGGCGACACGGTCACCCACAGCGGAAACAACGAAGGCCGACCCGGATTGCTCCGAATCGGCCTTCGTCTGCTCACAGGATGAACTCGGCCAGCTCACAATGTGAACCAACCGTGGTGCGCGAGGGGGGACTTGAACCCCCATGCCCTCACGGGCACACGGACCTGAACCGTGCGCGTCTGCCAATTTCGCCACTCGCGCAGACTTGCCGAGATTATCACAGCGCGACGGTCGTCATCGGCGCCGGGCCTCCCACGCGACCGTTGCGCCGCGATCCCGCGCCGCAATCATCACTGCAGAGCTACCGGCTAACATACGAGAAGTCACGAATTGACTGGAACGAGGATCCCGTGGGCCTGTTGGACAACTTCGAGCGAGGACTCGAGCGCGCCGTGAATGGCGTGTTCGCGAAGACGTTCAAGAGTGGTCTCGCTCCGATCGAGATCACGAGCGCGCTGCGCCGCGAGCTCGACACCAAGGCGGCCGTGGTCTCGCGTGAGCGCATCCTCGTGCCCAACAAGTTCGTCGTTCGCCTCGGACGCACCGACTACCAGCGGATGACCGCCATCGGGCCGACGCTCACCGACGAGCTCACGCAGCTCGTTCAAAATCACGCGACAGCCCAGGGGTACCAGTTCGCCGGGGGCATCTCGATCCGGCTCACCGAGGACACCGGCCTCAGCGAGGGAATGATCCGCGTGGAATCCCAGAACGTCAAGGGCGACGTCTCCTGGACCCCGGTGCTCGACGTCGCCGGAAAGCGATATCCGATCGTGAAGTCGCGCACCATCATCGGTCGCGGACACGACGCCGACATCACGGTGGACGACACCGGAATTTCCCGCAAGCACGTGGAGGTGCTGTGGGACGGCAAGCGGGCGCAGGTCAACGACCTCGGCTCGACAAACGGCTCCCAACTCAACGGCGAACCGGTCTCGAAGGCGCCGCTGGCACCCGAATCAGTGATCCAGATCGGTCGTACCCGTATTGTTTTCCGAGTGCTTGCCCAATCCTCCGACGTCGACCAGCGCCCCGCGCGCGGCGACCGCGATCGAGGCCCCCAGAAGTGAGTGACCTGACACTCCTCATCCTGAGGCTTGCCTTCCTGCTCGTGCTCTGGGGGTTCGTCTTCGCCGTCGTCTACGCCCTGCGCACCGATCTGTTCGGCCAGCGGGTGCGCCGCCAGACCGTACCGGATGTCGTCGGTGCAGCCCCGACCCCCTCCGTGGCGCCCTCGGTCGCCCCCGTGCAGCGGCCTCAGACACCGGCGAACTCGCTCCCGCACAGCACGGCACCCCCCGCCACCTCGACGTCCGCGAACCGCCTCGTCATCACCTCCGGCCCGCGCTCCGGAGTCGAGATGCCGCTGAGCAACCAGCCGCTCACGATCGGGCGCTCGAGCGAGAGCGGCCTCGTGATCAGGGACGACTACACCTCGACCCACCACGCCCGGCTCATGCTCCTCAACGATTCCTGGGTCATCCAGGACCTCGACTCCACCAACGGCACGTTCCTCGACGGCTCCCGGGTGGGCGTTCCGACCCAGATTCCCCTGAACACCCCGGTCAGAATCGGCACAACCAGCTTCGAACTCCGGCGGTAGTCCCATGGCGTCTGGTGGCAAGAGCACGGCCGTTTCCCATGTCGGAAAGATCCGGGCCAACAATCAGGACTCCGGGTACGCCGGAGCCCACCTGTTCGTCGTCGCCGATGGGATGGGCGGCCACGCGGGCGGCGACGTCGCCTCGGCGATGGCCATCAAGCGCATCACCGAGACGGACAGGCCGTACGCCTCGGCCCAGGACGCCCAGTTCGCCCTGCAGTCGGCACTGCTCGCCGCCAACTCGCTGCTCGCCGATACCGTGTTCGAGCACCAGGAGCTCACCGGCATGGGCACGACTGTCAGCGCCATGCTGCGCGTCGGCAACGACATCGCGATCGCCCACATCGGCGACTCCCGCATCTACCTGCTGCGCGACGGCCAGCTGACCCAGATCACCGCCGACCACACGTTCGTGCAGCGGCTCGTCGACTCCGGCCGCATCACACCGGAAGAGGCGGCCGTGCATCCCCGCCGCTCGGTGCTCATGCGCGTTCTCGGCGACGTCGACGCCTCGCCGGAGATCGACACGACCGTGCACGACCTCCGCCCCGGTGACCGCTGGCTGCTCTGCTCCGACGGCCTCAGCGGCTACGTCACCGACGAGAAGATGCTCTCGGTGCTGACCTCGATGCCGGATGCCGCGGAGGCCGCCCACCGGCTTGTCAAAGAGAGCCTCGACCAGGGCGCCCCCGACAACGTCACGGTCGTTCTCGTCGACATCGACGAATCGGGCGGCTCGGGTTGCACCCCGCCGATGACGGTCGGGTCCGCCGCGGCGCCGTTGTCGTTCGAGCCGGAGCCGGCTCGCCGACCCCTCCGGCTCCCGACCCTCCTGCTGCACCCTCTTCGCGCCACCCCGCCGGCCGACGAGCACTTCGAGCCGGAGTCCGAGGAGTACCTCGACGAGCTGATCCTCGAGGACCGTCGACGCGCCCGCAACCGTCGAATCGCCTGGCTCGTCACAATCGGCCTCGCCACGATCGCCATCATCGTCGCACTCGTGATCGCCTACCAGTGGACCCAGACGCGGTACTTCGTCGGGGCCGATGGTGACAGGGTCGCGATCTTCCAGGGCGTGCAGGCCGACGTCGGTCCAATCTCGCTCTCCAGCGTCTACGAGGAGACCGACATCACTCTCGAGAGCCTTCCGAGCTACACCCAGGGCACCGTCGAGGAGACGATCAACGCCGACTCCCTCAGCGACGCCAGGGACATCATCGAACGGCTGGCCAATGTCAGCGACTAGTCACGCGGGCGGTACCGTGTCGGAAGACCGCCAACGGACCACGATCACGGACACCATCCGCATCCGGCTCCGCGAGCCCGCGCGGCTCCGCAACCTCGAACTGCTCCTGCTCGTGTTCGCGATCGCCATCAACGCCGCCGCCATTCTGCTCGTGCAGCTCGGCGCCCTCGGCGAGGTGCGCAAGGAAGTCTTCACCTACTCGGCCGCCCTGGCTGTTCTTGCCCTCGCGATGCACGTGACGCTGCGCATCGTCGCCTCCCAGTCCGACCCGTTCATCCTGCCGATCGCAACCCTGCTCAACGGCATCGGCATCGCGATGATCTACCGTCTCGACCTCGCCGGCGGGCGAGAGGGCTGGGGCGCATCCGGCATCCGCCAGATGGCCTGGACCGCGATCGCGATGCTCGCGGCGTTCGTCGTGCTCGTCGTCATCCGAAATCACCGGGTGCTGCAGCGCTACCGCTACATTGCGATGTTCGTCGGCGTCGCGCTGCTGCTGCTTCCCCTCGTGCCGGGCCTAGGGCGCGAGATCAATGGCTCGCAGGTCTGGATCGGCATCGGCCCGCAGCGCGAGGACGGCAGCGTCCCGCTCTCCTTCCAGCCGGGAGAGCTCGCGAAGATCGCCCTCGCCGTGTTCTTCGCCGGGTACCTCGTCACCGCGCGCGACAGCCTCTCCCTCGTGGGCAAAAAGTTCCTCGGCATGCGATTCCCCCGCGTGCGCGACCTCGGTCCGATCCTCATCATCTGGGTCGCCGCGATGGGCGTCCTCGTGCTGCAACGCGACCTCGGCACCTCGCTGCTCTACTTCGGCCTGTTCCTCATCATGATCTACGTCGCGACCGGCCGCCTCAGCTGGGTCATTCTCGGCATGACCCTCTTCATCGGCGGTGCCGTCGCCGCGAGCCAGCTGCTCGGCTACGTGAACAGCCGCTTCAACGGCTGGCTCGACGCGTTCAACAACGACATCTACGAGCAGATCGGCGGCAGCTACCAACTCGTCCAGGGCCTGTTCGGGATCGCGGACGGCGGGCTCGTCGGCACCGGACTCGGGCAAGGCAGCCCGGACATCGTCCCCTTCGCCGAGAGCGACTTCATCATTGCGAGCCTCGGCGAGGAGCTCGGCCTCGCCGGCCTGTTCGCCCTGCTCGCCCTCTTCCTGCTCTTCGTCTCGCGCGGCTTCCGGATCGGCTTCGCCGGGCAGGATGACTTTGGCCGGCTCCTCGGCATCGGCCTTGCCTTCGTGATTGCGCTGCAGGTATTCATCGTGATCGGCGGCATCACGCGGGTCATCCCGCTCACCGGCCTCACCACCCCGTTCATGGCCGCGGGTGGATCCTCGCTCGTGGCCAACTGGATCATCGCGGCGCTACTGCTGCGACTGTCCGACACCGTGCGCAATCAACCCAGATTGGTGGTGGACGCGTGAACAGAGAACTCAAGCGAGTGAGCGCGATCGTGCTCATCATGTTCCTCACCCTGTTCGCGTCGAGCACCGTCATCGCCGTGTTCCAGACCGACAACCTCCGTGTTGACCCCCGCAACACGCGCACGCTCTACGCGAGCTACTCTGCCGAGCGCGGGCCGATCCTGGTGGATGGCGCCGCCGTTGCCGAGTCGACCCCGGTCGACGACCAGTACAAGTTCCTGCGCACCTACAGCAACCCCGACCTCTACTCGGCCGTGACCGGGTACTTCACCCTCAATCAGGGCAACTCCGGCGTCGAAGGCGCGCTCAACGACTACCTGAGCGGCACCGCCAACGCCCAGTTCATCGATCAGCTCAATGCGATCATCACGGGCCAGAACCCGACGGGCGCATCCGTCGAGCTGAGCATCGACCCCGTCGCGCAGCAGGCGGCCTGGGATGCCCTGGGCGACAACGCCGGGTCGGTCGTCGCCGTGAACCCGAAGACAGGAGCCATCATCGCGATGGTCTCGAAGCCCGCCTTCGACCCCAACCTGCTCGCCGTCCACGACACGACCGCCGTCATCGAGAACTACAACACCCTGTTGAACGCCCCGGGGCGACCCCTGCTCAACCGCGCGATCGCGGGCGACCTCTACGCCCCTGGCTCGGTCTTCAAGCTCGTCACCACCGCCGCGGCGCTCGAC
>Ga0326733_1000601_pt1 | contig 10357 bp, 6 predicted proteins | sample 14_GP2_308_FD_207946 | JGI IMG/M metagenome (GOLD analysis project Ga0326733, IMG submission 207946) | Glacier ice microbial communities from Ngari, Tibet, China - 14_GP2_30.8 | ecosystem: Environmental > Aquatic > Freshwater > Ice > Glacier | place: China: Ngari, Tibet | collected 2018-07-17 | reverse complement strand
GTTTTTAATCGCTCAATAGTCTCATGTTTTTCTTTCTCCAGATCCCCAAGGGTGTATGCAGGATCAATGTCCACTATTTGTAGTGCCAATCCAAAGGCCGGATCGAACGTGATTTTAGCTAAAAAAAGTATTTTGATACCATCTTTCAACGGCTCTTTTAAAATTTTCAAAAAGTTATTATTGATGTTCTTGTAGTCATCCTTCCATAATATACTCTTGATCTGTGCGATTACTTTCCCGTTTACTTTTTCTACCAATTCTGGATAGCAGTGTCCTGAATGGCTGTAAAAGTTGATTTTATTCATTTCCGCCCTGATCCAATAGGTGTTATTGTATCTTTCTGAAAGGGTTTTTTGAATACTCTTAGTCACTTGGAGCAAAGTGAACACTTTTCTATTGGTAGTAGTTTCTGCCATTTTCTCGGTTAATATTCAAAAGAATTATCATCACAGTCTAGCCGGATTAGTTGGTTTTTCTTTCCAAGTAAACTGGCAAACTGATCCATTAAACCACATTTAACTCCCACAAATTCGTTTTCAGCTTTTTGTGAAAGTAGTGCCATATCCAGGGTTGATTGGTTCAGGCCAAATATCTCATTCAGGCCAAAGGCAGTTGCACATTCCAATGCTGCGGACGAAGAAAGAGCCGCTCCTTCAGGAATATTTCCACCAAAAACGGCGTTGAATCCTTATATAGGGAATCCTGCTTTAATAATTTGATCAACTACTCTTAATATATAATCTGGCCAGAGCTTTCCTGACGGGATAAGAGAATCCAAACTGGTAGTATGACTTTCTTTATAATCCTCTGAAAACAGGTGAATTCTATTATCATCCCGCGTCTGAATGGACATGTAAATATATTTATTAATAGCGGCGGGTAAAACAAGTCCATTATTGTAATCTGTATGTTCTCCAATTAGGTTTACCCGGCCAAGCGAACAAACCACTATCGGTTCTGAACGAAAAAGATCATAAAACTTTTTATGGATTATTTGCGGGTAATGCTTGCACATTGGATTGAGGTCAATGAGGTGTTAATAAGTAATAATTAATAAATTGAATTTAGGTATTAAAACAAAACCCGATCACCTGTTGATATATTGTATGTTAAAGGTACAGTTGAGTAAATTCATCTTGTTCTTTTAGAATTAAGCATCAAAAAAATGGATGATGAAAAGAAATTACTTTCCTTTCACCTCCATTCGCATCATAGTAACCCCCATTACTAATCAAAATTTTTAAACGATATCTTCGCTTTCATTTAATACTGGATGAATGTGGTACCCGAAACATTACCTGAATAAGTATTGGGAGTAATGGTTGTGTTTGTATTAGCATACTGTGTTTGTCTTTGCAAAATACCGTACATGGCATTGTTGTTAAAACGGTTGCCATTTACAATTGTACCATCACAGCCACCAATATTATTCTGAAAAGTGAGACCACTTTTATAATAAGTATTACTAACGGTGTTATTAGTAATACTGTTTCCATTAGCCTGATCTATACCTATTCCCCCAACACCCCGATTAGCTGTATTATTTTTATTAATAAAATTATTATTTGTTAGGTTATTATGGCTCAGTAAATCAATGGTTAAACCTTCTGCTCCATTTTCATAAATCTGGTTGTCCTTAACTGTTCCGTTTGAATGGCCATTTTGTGAAACGCCAACCATATAATTATAGTAAACACTGCATCCTACAACTGTATTGTAAGAGCACACGGGATTACCCGTATTATGAAGTAGTATACCAGCACCTAATGCAGAGGAATTACCACAATTATGTATTTTACTATTTGAAATTGTGTTTCGTTGTCCGTAAATAATGATTCCGGCTTCAGGAAGATTTCCTCCATCTAGCTCAATCAGGTCAATAATATTATTATTCCCTCTTATCTCGATAGCGGCTGCACTATAAGAGTTTGGAGCCTTTCTAATCACCGCTCCAGCTTCGCCTCTTATCGTGATATTGTTTTTTCCAATTGGGAGCGATATTGGTGTGGTTACATAATGATTGCCTGTTCTTAAAATAATCACATCTCCATCAACTGCAGCATTTACTAAAGTCTGAAAAGAAGCACTGTTGCTGTTTACTGGCAAGTAAACTGTAGTTGTAGCACTAACGGTATTGCTAGCACCTTTCTGACTCTCTGTTGTTGGATCAGCGGTTTGAATCTTATCTTTTTTGCAAGAGGAAAAGGCCGTAATAAATAAAATTGAAGCAGACATTAAAATCATCCGTTTGCGATCTGTGCTTTTAGTTTTCATGTTACATTTGATTAGTTTATACTTGGTTTGGTTAAGATATCAGCGAACCTATATCAGCTTATTCTCTAATCAAAGTAAAAGATATAAACTCCTAATAATGAGTACCAATGAGTCAATAGTTCGATTTTTTGTATCAAATAATCACCGAAAATAATTACAGTTCATGTAAACAATTAGGCTTTGGAAAGCAGGGGCTTCCATTGCAAGTTTTGACATCTACTGATCCCGCCGCAGTAACATAGGAGGACTTTCTTTAATATTCTACGATTATATTATTTCTTTTCTTTCACAATACCGAAATGTTCGATCAAAGAATTATACTGCTTTTGACTTATTGTTATCATGCAACCGTGCCGAACGTTCGATGGCATGGAGTATTTATCCCAGTCAGAAAAAAAGGTATATCCAGAGATCTGATACCATGGCCCATCCAATTTATCCGCGACCGATAATCCATAAGACACGCCGGGGTATTGTTCATAATATAAATACCACGCCTTTCCATCCGGAGAAGGGATCAGCATTGGGGCTTCACGAAAGTTGGGGCTTACAGGAGCCGACAAATTTTTATATGGTCCGAATAGATTGTCTGAACTTGCTATTCTGATGGTTTTTCCTGTAACCCAATCCAAAGTTGGATAGGTTTCATCTTTAACAATAGTCCAATATTTCCCCTCCGCATTTCGAATGAAAACATCAATGGTACCCATTTCCCAATCAAGTAATCGCCTTGGTGTCGCTGAAAAAGTTTTTAAATCCTTAGAAGTAACGTAGAGAGTCCTCTGGCTCGCCCAATATCTCTCCGGGTCCTCTGTGGTGCCTTCCAAATGAGGTGTATGCCATGATATTACATATTGTTTACTTGGTTGATCATAAAATAGCTTCGGAGCTCCAATTCTCTGAAGAGGACTATAGGCTGGCGTTTTTTTCAAATTAGGAGTAAATACACTGTGTTTGTTCCATGTAATTAGGTCATCCGAGACCCATATGTTTATATCAGTGGCGCCATCGCTTTGATTTCCTACAATATAATATCGCCCGTCGTGTCCCTTTACAATGTCAGGATGTCCACGATAAGCATCAAATACACGTTTCTCATTATTAAGTTGCTGCCAGTGTAAACCATCTAAACTAACAGTATAGTATAGCTTCCCGTAATCCCCATGTGTCATATGAGCAAACAGATAACCTTCGTTTATCGGTTTCTCTCCGTCTTTAACTTGGCCAGGAGGGTTGGGCTGCTGGCTTAATACAACCGATGAATGGATCAAAAAGAGAATTATCAATAACTTTTTCATTTTTAAATTTTATTTATGTGTTTTCTATTCGAGATTAATAATTTAGGCACATGAATGACATGATGCCTGATGTGATGCAAATATTTCGACCTGTACAGAAGTAATTGTTCCACCCACTTACACCGCTATAGATCGATGTAGATCTGCCTATTGAAAAGGTAGAATTTGTTCATTTTATTTGATACCTAAAGTCATCCAGGTAGATGGCTGCATTTCTAAACAAGTTGTTATCGTTTCTTTATACTCTAAATTTACATTTCCAGAGTTCTCTGTAAGTCCGAAATTGAATCCTATAAGTGAATTGGAGACCGGCTTACCACCTAATACTTGCCATGGAATGGCTATTTCCTGGCGGTAAAAACCATCGGATTTTATAGTAAAACTTTTAACGGTGCCTAATTCACGTTTTGCCCAATTGCCATTCTCACCCTCCTTTACTACGACCTTATTATCCGCAGAAACAAAAACTTTAAAAACTCCTTTTTCTGGCAAATTATAAGTTAGATCTCTAGCATGGACAAATACTGAAACTCCATCGGATTCTTCAACGTTAGAAGCATTCGTTACTATGTTTTGATCATTTACTTTCGTTAAAATATATAGGAAATCGGCATCCGAACTAATTTGTGCTGTTGCCTGAGTTAAACCTTTGTGTCCTACAAATATGGGGAAGATGGAGGTCCAGGAAATTTCATTGAATGTTCCATCTACGTATATTTTTTCACTAATCGCCTGGAGTTCTGGAATAACATGTCCTTTAATCATCCATACTTCACTCGATCCGCTTGAAAAAGCATTGGTAGAGGTTAATGCTACAACTAAATTTCCTTCAATTACACTTAAACTATTCCATAAACCTGATTTTGAAGCAGGGATTTTAAACGGACTACTTTTACGATTAAATGATCTGGCTTCCTCATTTCCTATCACCACTTTCATTTCAGCAAAATCAAGCTTATTTTCCCGGCCTTCTGTTCCTTGATAAGATAATATGGTTTCTCCAGAGGCTAATTGCCTGAGAAAAGGAGCTCCTGCATAAATATTTTCAGCTATTTTATCTGATAAAGCGTAACTACGTCTATTGCTTGAAGCATCTACTATCGTAGCCCAGTTCTCTGCCAAAGAGTTTTTAATTATATATGGCTTAAAATCCGAAAATCCATTATCTTCTATCGCAAAAACAATGTCAGTTCCATTTTTTAGTAAAAGTGGGACAGGCATTCCATCACGTGAGCCATTCCTAAAACTAACTATTTGAGGGGTATTGGTCCAGCTTAAACCATTGTCTAAGGATCTTATCAGCGAAATATTTTGTTCGTTAGAACTAGTATAAACGCCCTCGTTGGCAAAAAAAAGCTGGATTTCTCCATTCGGAAGTTGTATGGCGGCTGGTTCCCAACATCCATTCCCAAACTGATAACCTGCTTCGTATAACAAACGACTATCCGTCCAGGTTAAACCATTATCATAGCTTTTCTTTGTTCTGATTGCAAATTTTTTTTCAGGTGCACTGCTTGTAGGCCGGGGATTGTAACATATCAGAATTGAACCGTCTTTCAATTGGAGTACATCAGGTACGGCCATATTTACCCCTTCGCTTTTAGCAGCCACAATAATTGGAGATGACCAGGTTTTGCCAGTATCGGAACTATTGACGACCAAAACATTTCCGTCTGATTCATACGTGCAGATCAAAGATCCATTATTTAACTGAATCAACCGGGCATATCCATTATATCCGCTGCCAGTTGAAACCTTTTTTAGAGAGCTATTATCCCACGAAATACGGCTACCACTAGTGTAGGGTAGAGATGCTACTTTAACCGGAGTAATTTGATCTTTTGCCTTTGGCTTTTGACAAAAGCCAAAGATTATCGGGCAAACTATCAGTAGGCAGATATTTAAACTTGTAAATTTTGTGTTCATAAAATTTTACTTACTTGAGTTAAGCTCTTTTATTAACTCCACTTCCTCTTGCTTATAAGGAGTTCCATTTGTTCTAAAAATATCATGAAACCACACGGTAGGTTCGGATGAATATTGCTTCGTCCAGCTATCCCATGGAAATATTGTTTGAGACTTTCCTTCCACAAAGCCCCAGTTGTACATGGCTACTTTGTGTTTTTTGGCGATGGGTAAAAATCCCTTAAATGTACTTCCGTTGGGTCTGGCCATGTATTCTGTACAGAGCAACGGTTTACCATAACGTTGAAGCAATTTTATCCTTTTCTCAAATTCTTGAGCATCATCATAATTATGAAAAGAAATAATATCCGATTGCTCGATTTGAAGAGTTTCAATTGGTTTGATTTTTTCTGCCTTAGTCCAATCTCCAACCCATATTCCCGAAGTAATTGGTTGGGATGGGTTAGCCAAACGCGTCCATGCAAACGCTTTTTTTAATAATGGATATACATAAGATACCTTGTTTGGAAGATCTACCTTTTCGTACGAAGGACCAGTTGTATTATCAGGTTCGTTCCATACATCCCAGCTGATGATCCTTTCGTCATTAGCAAATTTGGAAACTACGCCTTTCACGTATCTTTCTAATCTTAAAAATTGCATGGTATCTTTCAAAGCATGATATCCAGGGCTTTGAACCCAACCTGAATTATGCACAAATGGTTTAGGATCTCTCTGTAAGCCCAATTTTGGAAAAGGATCCCAACAGGAATCAAACAATACAAACATGGGTTTTATGTGGTGTCGGTCTGCTATTCTAAGAAATATGTTCATACGGCTATAAAGTCCGATTGAATCTTGTTGGTGTAGCAGGTCATGCAAAAAAACTCGGGTGGTATTCATTCCTAATGATTCTGCCCAGCCTAATTCCCGATCTATAGTAATCGTATCAAATGTTGATTCCTGCCACATTTCTAGTTGATTAATAGCATTACTAGGCATAAAATTGGCACCGACCAACCAATCTTGTTTGCTGTACCATTCGTTTGCTTTTTCTTTGGTCCAAACATCTTTTATTTGAGTGACGGCGGGTTTTTGAGAAGCACAATTCTGTAGCAATAAGCATGTTACTAATAAAATAAAGTTGGTTTTGAGTATTCGCATGAAAATATTTATTAATTGGTATATAGGCTTGATCCATGTAGCTCAATAGATAACTATATAAAGCAAGTCTTTATCGGTATCTCGGTATTTAAAACAAGTCTAATTACAATCAAAGAGAAGAATTTGCTTTCTAACCAGTTGATCGCTAAGTATCAATAATTCTCCATTTTGTCTCATTCCTCATTTGAAGCAGAAAAAAATAAAAAATTACAAATTTCGATATTGCTAAATATTCCAGATGTCAATTTAATCGGCTGCAGAAAACATAAGGAAAGAAAGTTAAATAGAGGGCAGTTGGTAAAATCAAGAAACAGGGTTGATCTTCTAAGGCTTAAAACTTGATACAAAATGTAGAAACAATGATACTATTTAGCCTAACACCTAAAAGTCAATTCTCTAACATTGACTTATAATTTGAAGCAAGTTAACGCCTTAACTAATCAAGTTAAAAACTAACCAAAACAAAATCGTTATTATGAAAAAAATTTTATTCTCAATTTGGGAACTGTTTAGAAGTAAGCGGCACTCATTTACAAGAGGAGCACCCCAAAGGAAAATTGCGCTCTTTCTCTTTTGCTTATTTTTTACCAATCTTGGGCAAATGACTGTGCACGCACAAACGAAGGTAAGCGGATTTGTTACTGATGACAAAGGTGTCCCTTTAATAGGGGTAAGTGTAAAAGTAAAAAACACTTCCTTAGGAGCTAGTACAGATGCACTTGGGAAATACAGTTTAGATATGCCGGACGCAAACAGTACCCTTGTGATCAGTTATATCGGTTTTTTAAGCCAGGAAATTACCCCCGGTGAAAGAAGATCAGTAGACATACAACTAGCTCCTGATGCTGCAGAACTAAATGAAGTAGTTATTATAGGCTATGGTTCCCAGCAGAAGAAGAATTTGACCGGAGCTGTATCAGTTGTAAAAGCTGAAGAAATTCAGAAAAGGCAGGCTACAACTGTTGCCGAAGCGTTACAAGGCTTGGCTTCAGGTGTTAATGTTCGTAGCGGAGGACGCCCTGGTTCAGAGGCTAGAATTCAAATCAGGGGATTGAAGAATTTTAGTGATGCCAATCCTTTATATGTTATTGATGGCCTTATTACAACTGCTAACCGGGATTTCAATTTAAACGATATCGAATCTGTTCAAATATTGAAAGATGCTTCTGCTGCTGCAATATATGGCTCTCGGGCTGCTAACGGAGTGATTATTATCACTACAAAAAAAGGAAAAAATGGACTAATGAAAATTGATTTCTCAGCGAAAAGCAGCTTGCAAACTACTCCAATTTTTGATTTAGCGGAAACCACAGAGTTTGCCAAGTTGAATTACATGGCATACGATAATGCAACCGCACCAAGACAAAATTTAAATATGGACGTGAATACAGATTGGCAGAAGGAAAGTTTCAGAATGGGTAACATTCAGGATTATAACCTTTCTTTTTCCGGTGGTAGCGAAACCAGCAGTTACATGGTCTCGGGAAATTATTTTGGTAACAAAGGAACCGTAATTAGCACGGATTATAACCGTTTAAGCTTAAGAGTCAATTCCGAAGGATCAAAGGGAATTTTTAGTATCGGGGAAAATGTTGCAATTTCAAATTCTAAAGTTGATGAAATGTCTGGCAATCCTTATGCTGATGCCGTTCGACTCTTGCCAACTATATCCGTTTATGATAGTACCAACCCTGGAGGTTTTGGATACGGGAATGAAACCAGGGCCCGTACTTTTGGTACCAATCCGGTTGCCATTGCAAACCTGATAGATGACCGTAACGAAAATTTAAGAATTCGGGGAAATTTATGGTCGGAATTAAAAATACTTCCATCCTTAAAGTACCGGTTCAATTTGGGGTATGAAACCAGCAATGATCACTTCTCTTCGTTACGTAAAAAAGGGAATTGGACCCTAAATCAGCCATTTGATCCCGCTATTGCCAATGAAAATAGAGCCAGATCGGAGTCTATTCTGGCTGAAAATACACTGACCTTTACAAAAAAGTTAAACAATCACTCCTTTAATGTATTAGCCGGTCAAACTTATCAAAAGGTTAATTATTCACAAATATATGGGAGCAAACGTAATGTGCTTCAAAACTCAGCCGGCAATTATTTTAGCGTGCTAGATCAAGGCAATGAACCACAAACTGGTGGTTTTAATCAGGAAGCGGTGCTGTTGTCCTACTTGGGCAGGTTTGAATATAACTTTTCAGAAAAATACTTATTGAGCGCTGTGGTACGGAGAGACGGATCGTCACGTTTTGGGAAGGACAATCAATTTGCAAGCTTTCCTTCAATTTCTGCTGGCTGGCGTATCAGTCAGGAAGATTTTTTCAAAGTTCCTGCTGTCAATGAGCTGAAACTTAGAGCAAGTTATGGTAAGCTGGGTGGTGGAAATATTGGTTACTGGGATTATCTTGGAACTATCAATACTTTCTCGACGATTGCTATTGGTAGAGATCAGCACATTGAGGCTGGCGGTATCCAAGTTAAACTGGCTAACCCCAATATTCACTGGGAAACACTCACACAAAGTAATGTAGGGCTTGATGCAGTTTTCCTTAACAATAAATTGTCTCTTACAGCAGAGTATTACATAGCAGAAACAGAGGATGTACTGACTGCGATGCCTATTGCTTTAACTACTGGTAACGATGGTGGTAACCCCGTTGCCAATGCAGCAAAACTCAAAAATTTAGGTATGGAATTTTCCGCAACTTATCGGGAAGATGCCAGCGCTTTCAAATACAGTATTAATGCCAATGTAACTACTTTGCGAAACCAAGTTACATCTCTCGGATATGGAAGAAATAACATTTTTGTTGGCAATACTAAAACAGAAATAGGGCAACCTATTGGGATGTGGTATGTACTTGAAACCGATGGTTTATTCCAAACCCAGGTAGAAGTAGACAATTATAAAAATGCCGAAGGCAAAGTTATTGAGCCTAATGCCAAGCCGGGAGATATCCGCTTTAAGGATAACAATGGAGATGGTCAAATTACCAACGACGATAAAAAAGTAGTTGGTAGCCCTTGGGCTGATGTTGAACTCGGACTTAATTTGGGAGGTTCCTATAAGAACTTTGAGATCAGCATGAACTGGTTTGGTGCTTTCGGATCAACAGTGTATAATGGTATGAGAAGCTTGGCCGATCGTTTTGACGATAATTCTAACTATCGTGCAGGCATACAGCCTTGGACACCGGAAAATACAAATACCGATGTTCCCCGAGCATACTATGGAACTACCCTAAACTCGAGAGGTGATACAGACAGATGGCTCGAAAGCGGAGATTTCATGCGCTTAAAATATATCAGTCTTGCCTATACCCTTCCTGCTTCCATGGTTAAACGTATTGGTTTCTCAAATGCCCAAATCTCTTTATCAGGCCAGAACCTTCTCACTTTTACTAAATATAAAGGGATGGATCCAGAGTTTAGTAATGGAAACATTTACGAACGTGGCGTGGATAATTTTTCATATCCTAACCTAAAGACTTACTCTCTAGGATTGCAGTTTGGTTTTTAATTTTAATAATAAGAAGTATGAAAAAGTTTTATAATATATTAATATGCTTTAGTGTTGTGGGGATGATCTCATTATCCTGCAAAAAAGAGCAGCTGGTAATAACTAACCCCAATACTTTAACCGTAGATCAGTTTTGGAAAACTGAAGCAGATGCTCAACAAGGAATAAATGCTGCTTATGC
>Ga0326733_1000600_pt1 | contig 10365 bp, 7 predicted proteins | sample 14_GP2_308_FD_207946 | JGI IMG/M metagenome (GOLD analysis project Ga0326733, IMG submission 207946) | Glacier ice microbial communities from Ngari, Tibet, China - 14_GP2_30.8 | ecosystem: Environmental > Aquatic > Freshwater > Ice > Glacier | place: China: Ngari, Tibet | collected 2018-07-17 | reverse complement strand
GTGGTCATAACGCCATTGTGCGAACGATGCCAAATACGCCGGCGCTGATCGGCAAAGGCATAACAGGCATGGTGGCAAGTGTCGGCGTCAGCAAAGATCAGCGGGCTGCAGCAGATGCTATCATGAGCGCAGTGGGCCAAACCGTATGGCTGGATGATGAAAAATTGATCGATTCGGTAACGGCAGTATCCGGCAGCGGTCCGGCCTACGTGTTTTACTTCATCGAGGCGATGCAACAGGCCGCACAGGAAATGGGCTTGACTGCCGAGCAGGGCAATGCTCTGGCGATTTCCACCTTTGTAGGCGCAGCGCAGTTGGCGGCGCAATCAACCGATTCTATTAGTGTGCTGCGTGAACGTGTCACGTCCAAAGGCGGCACCACTTACGCGGCATTAACCAGTATGGAAGAAAGCGGCGTCAAGCAATCCATCATCACCGCGATGAAAGCCGCTGCAGCGCGTGGTCAGGCTTTGGGTGAAGAGTTTGGTCGGGCTTGAATTGCTTGAACAACGGATTAGTTAAGCAAGCGCTGTCTGGGATTGCACCGCGGATAATTCTGCTGATGATGCCCATTTTCTGCGTTGGTTCATGAGCCAAAAATAATATGCGCGTCCAAATCTTACCTGCGGTTTTACCTCAATAAATAATCGAGCGCTACGCCACCAAAGATTGCAGCACCCAGCCAATTATTGTGTCGGAACGCCGCAAAGCATCCGCTGCGGTCACGATTTCGTATCAGCGTGTAATGATAAATTGCACACGCTGCTGCGACCAGCAAGCCCGCCGCGAACCATGTGCGCAAGCCGAACTGCCAGCCCACGATAAAAATCAGTATCAGCGTAACGGCATAACAAAACATCACTGCCGCGACGTCGTAGCGGCCAAAAGTGATAGCGGATGTTTTTATACCTATCTTTAAATCGTCGTCACGATCCACCATCGCATACTCGGTGTCGTAGGCGACGGCCCAGAATATATTCGCGACCAGTAACCACCATGCGGCGGCGGGAACGGTACCTTGCACGGCTGCAAATCCCATCGGGATACCAAAACCGAACGCGATGCCGAGATAAGCCTGAGGGATGGCGAAAAAACGCTTGAAGTAAGGATAACTGGCAGCAATGATGACCGCCGCGATCGACAATTGTTTGGTAAGGGTGTTCAAGGGCAGGATCAATGCAAATGCAATCAAGCTCAGTACTAATGCAACGAGTAGTGCTTCTTTCGGTTTGATCTTGCCGCTGGTGATCGGTCTGTCTACCGTGCGCTTCACATGTTTGTCGAAATCGCGATCCGCATAATCGTTGATGGCGCAACCGGCCGAGCGCATCAGCACTGTGCCCAAAGTAAAGATAGCGAGTAGCGTCCAATCCGGCTTGCCATCAGATGCGAACCACAATGCCCATAAGGTTGGCCACAGAAGCAGCAGGATGCCGATTGGTTTGTCGAGGCGGATCAAGCGGAAATACAGTTGTAGGCGATTCATTGAGCGGCGCGTTTAAAGGGTTTTTCTACGGCATCAATTGCATGGCTGGCGATCATCACGCTTCCGACGATGGTTCATTCGGCAGCATTGTTGCGCCTGGTAACTCGCAGGATAAAAGAGCTTGCCGTACTTCTTCGATAGCGACGCCACGCGTAAAACTTTTACGCCATACCAGCACCACGCGACGCGATGGACCGGGTTGCTCAAAGGGGATGTAACGCAGCATGCCATCAGTCGCATTCATGTCTGGTACTGAAGCTTGCGGCAAGACGGTAATGCCGATGCCGGATGCGACCATGTGGCGTATGGTTTCCAGTGATGAGCCTTCAAAGGTACGTGCAATACCGTCGCCGCTGGTCGAGAAGCGCGACATTTCCGGACAGACTTCCAATACCTGATCGCGGAAGCAATGACCATTGCCGAGCAGGAGCATGGTTTCCGATTTTAAATCGTTGGTCGTCACATTCTTGCGGTCGGCCCATGGATGAAGCTTGGGCACTGCAACTACAAACGGTTCGTCATACACAGCTTGCACCAGCAAGCCTTGGTCGGGGAAGGGCAGCGCAACAATCGCCGCGTCGATTTCACCCTGACGTAATTGTTCCAGCAATTTGACGGTGAAATTTTCCTGCAGTACCAAGGGCATTTGCGGCACGCGGTCTATCATTGCCTTGACCAATGCCGGCAGCAGATAAGGTGCAATGGTGTAAATGATGCCTAGGCGGAAAGGCCCGACCAACGGGTCTTTGTTCTGCTTGGCGATTTCCTTGATGGCGGCGGTTTGCTCGAGCACGCGCTCGGCCTGCGCAACAATTTGTACGCCTAGCGGCGTCATTGAAATTTCACTGCCGCCACGTTCGAATAGCGTCACGCCCAATTCGTCTTCCAGTTTTTTGATGGCGACAGATAAGGTCGGTTGCGCGACGAAGCAGGCTTCGGCGGCATGGCCGAAGTGTTTTTCGCGTGCAACGGCGACGATGTACTTGAGTTCGGTGAGCGTCATGTTTTTCTTCTTGAGACTTGATGTTGCGATGGGCTGCGTTGTACTTATTCTATACCTTCGCTATACCTTCAGATAATCCTCACGTGCGCCCAGCCAGCGCGCCAGATGCGCTTCGACGGTGGCCGGATCGTCGCGTAACAATGTCTGTGCTACGTCGCGTGCTTTATCGACCAGCCATTGATCGGTTTCCAGATCGGCAAAACGCAACATGGCTTGGCCTGATTGACGTGCGCCGAGGAATTCACCGGGGCCGCGTATTTCCAGATCCTTGCGCGCAATTTCAAAACCATCGGTGGATTCGCGCATGATGCGTAGTCGCTGTTTGGCCACCATGCCCAAGGGCCCTTGATACAGCAGCAGACAAACGCTGGCAGCGGTGCCGCGACCGACGCGTCCGCGTAATTGATGCAATTGCGACAGACCGAAACGTTCTGCATGTTCGATCACCATCAGCGATGCGTTAGGGACATCGACGCCAACTTCAATCACAGTCGTCGCAACCAGTACGTGTATTTCGCCACGGGTAAAAGCGTCCATGACATCCTGCTTTTCGGCTGACTTCATGCGACCGTGGACCAGGCCGACTTGCAAATCCGGTAAGGCCGCGACCAATGTTTGATGCGTATCGGTTGCAGTTTGCAATTGCAATGCTTCCGACTCTTCAATCAAAGGGCAGACCCAGTAAACTTGACGTCCTTCAAGCGCTGCAGCGTGTACGCGCTCTATGACTTCGTCGCGACGGTTTTGGTCGATCACGCGGGTCACAATCGGCGTGCGCCCTGGTGGCAGTTCATCGATGACGGAGACTTCCAGATCGGCGTAATAAGTCATCGCCAGCGTACGTGGAATCGGCGTGGCCGACATCATTAATTGATGCGGGATTTTTTGTTTTTCTAATGCGAGCTTATTGTCCAAACCTTTGTTACGCAACACGAGGCGTTGGCCGACACCGAAGCGATGTTGCTCATCGACGATGACCAAGCCAAGTTTTGAAAACAGCACGTCTTTCTGTATCAATGCATGCGTGCCGATGATCAATTGCGCTGCACCTGATTCGATACGCGCCTTGGCTTCCAGTTTCTCTTTTTTCTTCAGGCTGCCGGTCAGCCATGCAACGTTAACGCCTAGCGGCTCCATCCAGCCGGCGATTTTGCGGAAATGCTGATCCGCCAAAATTTCCGTAGGTGCCATTAACACCGCTTGAAAGCCGCTGTCGATTGCCTGTGCCGCTGCAATAGCGGCAACTACCGTCTTGCCGCTGCCGACGTCGCCTTGCAACAGGCGTTGCATGGGGAATGATTGCTTCAAGTCAGCGCGAATTTCATCAAGCACGCGTTGTTGGGCTTTGGTGAGTGAGAATGGCAACTGATTTAAAAATGTTTTGGATAATGTGCCCACGGTTGGCAATACCGCTGCGCCTTTTTCGCGTCGCGCTATTTGTGCGCGCTTCATCGATAATTGTTGCGCCAGCAATTCGTCGAACTTCATACGCACCCATGCGGGATGCGAACGGTCGGCTAACGCACTTTCGTCGATGTCTGGCGGCGGATTGTGCAGCATACGGACTGCCGGCTCGAACTGCATCAATTCCAACGATGTGCGCAATTGATCCAATAAAGTGTCGCGCCAATCGATTCGTGCCATCGCATCAATGATCGTTTTGCGTAGCAGTGTTTGCGACAGGCCTTCGCCTGCCGGATAAACCGGCGTTAATGCTGAAGGTAACGGCGCACCTTCTTTCACCATCTTGTACGAGGGATGAACCATCTCCGCGCCAAAGAAGCCGTGTCTCACTTCGCCGTGCGCGCGTACACGATTGCCTTCAGCCATTTGCTTGACTTGGCTACCGTAAAAATTCAGGAAACGCATCACAAGTTGGCCGGAGTCATCCGAAATCGTCACCACCAATTGGCGACGTGGGCGGAATGCGACTTCGCATGCGGTGACGATGCCTTCAACCTGTATTGAACGACCAAAGACCAGGCCAGCTTCGCTAATGTTTTTGATCTCAGTTTCATCTTCGTAGCGCGATGGCAAGTGCAAGACTTTGTCCATGTCGGAGCGCAGCCCTAGTTTAATTAGCTTGTCGTCGATTTTTTCCACACGGGTAGCCGCAACGGGTTTGACTGCTTTTGCTGTCAATTTTTTTGACGCAGTCTTTGTCGATCTTGCAGCAGTCGCGGCAGCGCTTTTCACAAGTTCAGCAGGCTTTTTGTTCAATGCAGGCATATCAGGCCGAAAATGAGGCGGCAGGGCGTAAAATGGCGGGTTTTGCGAAAGTCCGGATGCGCAAGAAGTGCAGCGTGTTTTTTGATGCGATTCTTTGCGTGGCGTACTGAATAAGATATAGCCACTCCGACAAGCATTGCAACCATAGCAGTTCTGCCGCGCGATTGCATGTAATCTGCAAAATTTGTATTTGCCGATTTTTGAAATGCGTGGTGATGCGCAATTTTTTTTCACCAGCTCTGACAATATCTTTAACCACTTAGCCGCATGTATTCACTTTCCGATTTCGATTTCGAACTACCGCAAGAACTGATTGCGCAATTGCCATTGGCAGAGCGCAGTGCCTCGCGCCTGCTGCATGTCGCGCAAGACGGCATGATAGATCGCTCATTCGCCGATATCGTCGATTTGCTTAATCCCGGCGATTTGCTGGTGTTCAACGACACACGTGTGTTGAAGGCGCGTTTCTTTGGCGTCAAGGAAACCGGTGGCAAGGTTGAAGTTTTAGTTGAGCGCGTCATCGATGCCGCTCATGTGCATGCGCAGATACGCGCATCAAAATCGCCAGTTCCGGGCATGAAGATACGTTTAGCCGATGCCTTTGATGTGATCGTTGGTGAACGCGCTGGTGAATTCTACGAGTTGGCATTTCCAGCGGATGTATTTGAATTGATTGAAGCGCACGGCCGCTTGCCTTTGCCGCCGTATATCGAGCACGCCGCTGATGCCTACGACGAAACGCGTTATCAAACTGTGTATGCCAAAACGCCGGGCGCAGTGGCAGCCCCGACTGCCGGTTTGCATTTTGATCAAGCCTTGCTCGATACCTTGCAGGCCAAGGGTGTGCAGTTTGCGTATGTTACCTTGCACGTTGGTGCCGGCACTTTCCAGCCTGTACGTAACGAAAATCTGGCTGAGCATAATATGCATAGCGAGTGGTACACGATGTCGCAAGAGACTGTCGATGCGGTGCGTGCTACGCAGGCCGCAGGTCACAATATCGTTGCGGTTGGCACGACCAGCATGCGCGCACTCGAGTCAGCCTCGCAAAGCGGCAGCTTGCAGGCCGGTAGTGCGGATACGCGTTTGTTTATCACGCCCGGTTACACATTTAAAACAGTGACGCGCCTGATCACCAATTTCCATTTGCCGAAATCCACGCTGTTGATGCTGGTATCGGCTTTTGCCGGTTACGATGCAATCCGCGCTGCGTATCAACACGCCATTTCACAACGTTATCGCTTCTTCAGTTATGGCGATGCAATGTTTTTAACCAGAATGCCACCATGCTGAATTTCAAATTACTGAATACCGATGGCAACGCCCGACGCGGCCAGTTGACCGTCAATCATGGCGTGATTGAAACGCCTATTTTCATGCCGGTCGGCACTTACGGTTCCGTCAAGGCGATGTCGCCGCTGGAATTGAAAGAGATCGATGCGCAGATCATTCTGGGTAACACCTTCCATCTATGGCTGCGTCCGGGCAATGACATTGTCGCCAAGTTCGGCGGCTTGCATGAGTTTATGGGTTGGGATAAACCTATCCTGACGGATTCCGGTGGTTTTCAAGTGTTTTCACTAGGTGAGATGCGCAAGATTACCGAGGAGGGCGTGCATTTTTCTTCACCTATCAATGGCGATAAATTATTCCTGTCGCCTGAAGTGTCGATGCAGATTCAACGCGTGTTGAATTCCGACATCGTGATGCAGTTCGATGAATGCGCCCCGTACGAAATTGACGGTCGCCCGGCAACCGCCGACGAAGCAGCGAAATCGATGCGCATGTCACTGCGCTGGGCCCAGCGCTCTATCGATGAATTCAACCGTGAAGAAAATCCGAATGCCTTATTCGGCATTGTGCAAGGCGGCATGTTCGAGCATCTGCGCGACGAATCGCTGGCCGGACTGGAAGACATCAATTTCCACGGCGTTGCCATCGGCGGTTTGTCAGTCGGCGAACCGAAGGAAGACATGCTGCGCGTGCTGGAACATATTGGCCCGCGCTTGCCGGCCAACAAGCCGCATTACCTGATGGGGGTCGGTACGCCGGAAGACTTGGTGCAAGGCGTAGCCAACGGTATCGACATGTTCGATTGCGTGATGCCTACGCGCAATGCGCGCAATGGCTGGCTGTTCACGCGTTTTGGCGATATCAAAATCAAGAATGCACGTTACAAGGATGACAAGCAGCCGCTGGATGAAACCTGCGGCTGTTATGCCTGCCGCAACTTTTCACGCGCTTACTTGCATCACTTGCATAGAACCGGTGAAATTCTCGGCGCACGCCTGAACACGGTCCATAACCTGCACTATTACCTCGATTTAATGCGGGAAATGCGTGAAGCCATCAGCGAGCGGCGTTTTCAGCTGTTCGTGTCGCAATTTCACGTTGATCGCGCTCGCGGAACCTAGTTTTTGCCGGGCTGCAAGCGCGCTTGGTTTTAGTGTTTGCTTTGCTAATTTTCATAGAGCGCTGGAAAGCAATCTTCCAGTGCTAAAATAACCGACTGTTATTTATCCCTTACAACGACTTGGAGCATTCAGTGTTTATTTCCGACGCATACGCAGCAGCAGCGCCAGCAACTGGCGGCATCATGAGCAGCTTGACGCAGTTCGTGCCTATTATCTTGATGTTTGTCGCGCTGTATTTCTTAATGATTCGTCCGCAGATGAAGCGTCAAAAAGAACATAAAGCAATGATCGGGGCAGTGACACGCGGTGATGAGGTAGTGACAGCTGGCGGCGTCCTCGGCAAAGTTACCAAGGTTTCTGACGTTTATGTATCGATCGAAGTTCAAGATGGCACGGAACTGATTGTGCAAAAAAGCGCAGTTACAACCTTGCTGCCTAAAGGCACGATCAAGTCGCTGTAATCTGGGTTAAACGCCCCACCTCTGCTCGCCGGAGGTGGGGTTGATTTTTGTCTGACGTTCCATCCCGAACCTTGAAACGATATGAATCGCTATTCTCTCTGGAAGTACATTACGATCGCCGTCGCATTGCTGATAGGCGTGCTGTACACGATCCCAAATTTCTTTGGCGAATCGCCTGCGGTGCAAATTAGCAGTGCCAAAGCCACGGTCAAGGTCGACAGTTCCCTGATGACTCAGGTTGAGCAAGTCTTGAAGAAGGAAGGCATCCAATCCGACGGCATCTTGTTTGAGACGCTGGGCACGCAAGGTACCGTTCGCGTCCGCTTCCCGAATACTGATATCCAGTTTAAAGCCAAAGGCATTCTGGAAAAAGATCTGAATCTTGACCCTGCTGATCCAACGTATCTGGTTGCCTTCAATCTGTTGCCGAACACACCTGCATGGTTGCAAAGTCTGCATGCAGCGCCTATGTATCTAGGTCTCGATTTGCGCGGTGGCGTGCACTTCTTGATGCAGGTCGATACCAAAGCAGTAATGGACAAGCGCGTTGTTGGTTTGCAATCCAGCGTGCGTGCTATTTTGCGCGACAAGAATGTGCGCCACGCCGGTATCGCACGCAGCGGTGACAACATCGAAATTACTTTCCGTGATGCTGAAACTCGCACCAAGGCACGTACCGTACTCGGCGATGATTTGCGCGAACTGGTATTGACCGATACTGGCACTGGCGAAGATTTGAAGCTGGTGGGTACACTGCAACCGACAGCGTTGAAGCAAACAGTTGAAGATGCTGTTCAACAAAACATCACCACCTTGTCAAAACGCGTCAATGAACTGGGCGTTGCCGAGCCATTGATCCAGCGTCAAGGTGCAGATCGTATCGTGGTCCAATTACCTGGTGTGCAAGACGTTTCGCGTGCCAAAGACATCATTGGTAAAACTGCGACGCTCGAAATACGTATGGTTGATGAAACAGTGACACGCGGAAATGAAGAAACCGCACCAGTTCCATTCGGTTCCGAACTGTTCAAGGTCGGCAAGAATGCACCTGTGGTGCTTTACAAGGATGCGATCATTACTGGTGAATATATCTCCAGTGCATCGGCCAGTTTCGATTCAAATCAACAACCCTCCGTCAGTATTGATTTGAACGGTGACGGTGGTCGTCGCATGCGTGAAGCAACCCGTTCGCGTGTCGGCAAGTCGATGGCGATTGTGCTGTTTGAAAAGAACAAGGGTGAAGTCCTGAGCGTTGCGACCATTCGTGATGAGCTAGGCGCGCGCTTCCAGATCACTGGTATGGAATCTTCTGAATCAGCGAGTGATCTGGCTTTGTTGTTGCGCGCCGGCTCATTGGCTGCACCGATGGAGATCATCGAAGAACGTACGATCGGGCCGCAACTGGGTGCTGAGAACATCAGCAAAGGTTTTCACGCGACGCTGTATGGCTTCCTCGCGATCGCGGTATTCATGATGATTTATTACCGCATGTTTGGTTTCTTCAGCGTGTTTGCATTGGCCGTCAACGTGATGTTGTTGATCGCATTGTTGTCGATGCTGCAGGCGACACTGACGCTGCCGGGTATCGCCGCAATTGCGCTGACGCTTGGTATGGCGATTGATGCCAACGTGCTGATCAACGAACGTATTCGGGAAGAATTGCGCGCCGGACATTCACCGCAGGCGGCGATTGCGATGGGCTTTGAACGTGCATGGGCGACCATTCTCGATTCCAATGTGACGACGCTGATTGCCGGTCTGGCGCTGCTGATTTTCGGTTCAGGTGCAGTGCGCGGTTTTGCAGTGGTGCATTGCTTGGGTATTCTGACTTCGATTTTCTCTTCGGTGTTTGTATCGCGCGGTTTGGTCAATGTCTGGTACGGACGCAAGAAAAAATTGACTTCGCTATCGATAGGCCAAGTCTGGAAACCCGCAGACTGATATAGATGGGCAGCGTGCATTCGCTCTGCCCACGCTTTTTATTCCGGTTTTTTGTATTCTGCAAGATTCGTATTTAGACATACCAGCTGCATGAGCGCGATGATCGCGACAAGTTGCAGCGGTTGCCAAGAGAGGTAGTGATGGAGTTTTTCCGCATCAATAAAGATATTCCGTTCATGCGCCATGCGTTGATTTTCAACGTGATTTCGGCGCTGACATTTGTGGCTGCTGTGTTCTTCCTTTTCAACAAGGGTTTGCATCTGTCGATCGAATTTACCGGTGGTACGGTAATGGAAATCTCTTATCCAAAAGCAGCTGACATCGAAGGCGTGCGCACCAAGATCGGTGAGCTTGGTTATACGGACATGCAGGTGCAGAGCTTTGGCACTGCGCAAGATGTGTTGATTCGTTTGCCAGTGCAATCGAACGCAGATTCGGCGCAGGTCAGTCAACGCGTGATGGGTGCATTATCGGCGCAAGACAAGGGTGTCGTGTTAAAGCGCGTCGAGTTTGTCGGGCCGCAAGTTGGTGAAGAACTGACGCATGACGGTCTGATGGCGCTAGGCATGCTGGTTATTGGCATCATGATTTATCTGGCTTTGCGCTTCGAATGGAAATATGCGGTCTCGGCAATTCTTGCGAACTTGCACGACGTCATTATCATTCTTGGTTTCTTCGCATTCTTCCAATGGGAATTTTCACTGACTGTACTTGCCGCTGTGCTGGCGGTACTTGGTTATTCGGTAAATGAATCGGTGGTTGTGTTCGATCGTGTGCGTGAAACCTTCCACGATCGCAAACACGGTAAGATGGCTGTTGCCGATGTGATGA
>Ga0326733_1000599_pt1 | contig 10367 bp, 6 predicted proteins | sample 14_GP2_308_FD_207946 | JGI IMG/M metagenome (GOLD analysis project Ga0326733, IMG submission 207946) | Glacier ice microbial communities from Ngari, Tibet, China - 14_GP2_30.8 | ecosystem: Environmental > Aquatic > Freshwater > Ice > Glacier | place: China: Ngari, Tibet | collected 2018-07-17 | reverse complement strand
ATTTTGATTCTATTTTTTCATCCACTTTTTGAAAAATCATGTGTCAATAAAGCTCTAGTGCAAAATATTCCCAGTTCAAAACATATAACTTTTCATGATTTATATGAAGAATATCCAAATTTTGATATTGACGTAAAACGAGAGCAACTATTGTTGGCCAATCATGATATCATAATCTGGCACCATCCTATGTATTGGTACAATTGTCCGCCACTCATGAAACAATGGATGGACATGGTTTTAGAATACGGTTGGGCTTATGGGAAAAAAGGGAATATGCTGAAGAATAAAATTATTTTTCAGGTAATTACAACTGGTGGTGATAGGGAAAGTTTTTGCGAAATGGGCAACGATCGAAATCGAATCGTCAATCTATTGGAATCCTTTACTCAAACGGCAACAGTGTGCAATATGGAATATTTACCGCCTTTTGTTGTTCATGGAACTTACAAAATGAAACGAGATGATTGCGCGAATAAAGGATTGATTTATGGACGTTTACTTGATTATTTGGTGAAAAATAATCTTGAAATATCTGAAATTGCAAGCCACGAATATTTAAATGATTGGTTTTCCACAAAACAAAATTAATATGGAAACAGATATTCTATTTCAGGCAATTATTTATTTATCGGCAGCGGTCGTATTTGTGCCCATTGCCAAAAAGCTGGGAATGAGTTTTATTTTAGGCTACTTGTTTGCAGGAATCATCATTGGCCCGTTTATACTTGGCTTCATTGGTAATGAAAGCCACGATATCATGCACTTTGCCGAATTTGGAGTGGTAATGATGTTATTTTTGGTTGGTCTGGAACTGGAAAAGGATAAATTTTTGGAAATGCAAAAAGTCATTCTCGGAATGGGCTCGATGCAATTGGTGGGTACCACACTTGTCATTTTCTTTGGATGCCTCCTGTTCATGGATTGGAATTGGAAAACCACTTTAGCCATTTCATTGGCTTTGGCTTTATTTTCTTCTGTTATTGTTTTGCAAACTTTAAAAGAAAAAGGATTGACAAACACTTCGATGGGACGCTCCTCTTTGTCTGTTCTTATTTTTCAGGATATGGCAGTAATACCGATTCTGGCTTTTTTGCCGGTTTTGGCAACTTCCATTCCAAATTCTGCAAAAGATCTCAATCAGTCCCTAATCAACGGTTTACCCGGTTGGCTACAAGCCCTTATTATTATCGGAACTATTTCGCTAATTTACTTTGCGGGACGCTTTCTATTTGTTTGGTTGTTCAAAATTATCGCAAAAACACGCTTACAGGAATTGTTTACCGCTTCGGCCTTGCTTCTGGTGGTGAGTATTTCGTGTTTGATGCAATTGATTGGGATCAGCCCCGCACTTGGTGCTTTTTTGTCCGGCGTAGTGCTTGCCAATTCCGAATTTCGCCATGAACTGGAAAGCGATATTGCTCCATTCAAAGGATTGCTTTTAGGCTTGTTTTTTATTGGCGTGGGTGCATCGATTAATTTCAAATTGGTTTTGGACAATCCGATATTTATCCTTGTTTTTGGAGCCATCCTTACTTTTGTAAAATTCACGGTATCGTTTTTAATTAGCCGATTCTACAAAAAGAAAACTAAAGAAAACATTTTATTTGCTCTTGGTTTAAGCCAATCTGGAGAATTTGGCTTCGTGATTATGAGTTTCTGCATGCAATTACAAATTGTTCCCTCCATATTAGCCAACCAAATCATGGGAATCATAGCAATGAGCATGATATCAACTCCGTTTTTACAATTTCTCATCGAACGCTTTATTCTTCCAAATTCAAGAATCAATAAAAAAGAAACCGAGGTCGAAGTTGAAAGCGATATTATCAATGAACACAATCCTGTCATCATTGCAGGTTTTGGACATTTCGGCAGCACCGTTGGCCGTTTGTTGAGAGCCAATAATGTAAAATCAACCATATTGGACAACGATTGTAATCAAATTGATTTCTTGAAAAAAATGGGATTCAAGGCGCATTATGGCGATGCCACAAGATTGGAGTTATTGGAAGCTGCCGGCTGTGCCAATGCAAAACTCTTTGTCGCGGCAATCGATGATCCCAAAACGAATTTGCACATAATTGAAACTTTGCGGGTTCATTTTCCAAATTTAAAAATCCTTACTCGTGCCCGAAATAGAATCGACGCCTACGAGTTAATCGACCATAAAGTAAATCATATTTACAGGGAAACTTTGTATAGCGCGGTAAATATGGGCATCGATATTTTGGTAGAATTGGGATATCGAAAATACACTGCAACCCAACAAGCAAATCAATTTATAAAAAATGACGAATTGACGACTCGAAAACTGGCAAAAAAAAGATATAATAAAATGGCCTATTTGACCACAATAAATGCTGAAATAAAATGGCTGGAACACCTTTTGAAAAATGATTTAGAAGTTCACAAAGCCGCTACCAATCATAGTTGGGACAGTGAATATTTGAAGAAAAAAATGGCGGAATAGTCAAAAAAGGTGCAGGAACCAAATCCTGCACCTTTTCAATTTATATTTCTTGTAGTCCGAGCGACTTCGTGGCAAAAAACTATCTCGAATAATTCGGAGCTTCCTTGGTAATCGTGACATTATGCGGATGACTTTCAGTGATTCCGCTTGATGTAATCCGCACAAAACGTCCAGTTTCCTGCAATGTTGGAACGTCTTTGGCACCACAATATCCCATTCCGGCACGAAGACCTCCAATGAATTGTTGCATACTTTCTTCCAATTCTCCTTTGTAAGGCACACGCCCCACTATTCCTTCTGGAACCAGTTTCTTTACGTCATCTTCCACATCTTGGAAATAACGGTCTTTCGATCCGCCTTCCATCGCTTCAACAGAACCCATTCCGCGATACGATTTAAATTTTCGTCCTTCAAAAATGATGGTTTCTCCAGGAGATTCCATGGTTCCGGCCAAAAGTGATCCCAACATCACGCAATCGGCACCGGCAGCTATTGCTTTAGGAATGTCTCCCGTGTAGCGAATTCCACCATCGGCAATAACGGGAACTCCGGTTCCTTTTAGAGCGGCAGCAACTTCGAGAACAGCAGAAAACTGTGGAAAACCCACACCTGCAATAATACGTGTGGTACAAATAGAACCCGGACCAATCCCAACTTTTACGCCATCGGCACCATTCTCGACAAGAAATTTGGCCGCTTCTGGAGTGGCAATGTTACCAACGATAACATCAATTTCCGGAAAATTAATTTTAACGTTTTTCAAAACATTGACTACACCTTGCGTGTGACCGTGGGCAGTATCTATAATGATGGCATCTACGCCAGCCTGAACCAACGCTTTTGCTCTTTCGAGTGCATCGCCTGTAACACCAATGGCAGCGGCTACTCTCAAACGACCGTAAACATCTTTATTGGCGTTTGGTTTTTGAGTTAATTTGGTAATATCTCTAAAAGTGATTAGACCTACTAATTTATTTTCGGCATTTACCACCGGAAGTTTCTCTATTTTGTAACCTTGAAGAACCACCTCGGCTTGACCAAGTGAAGTTCCTTCGGCAACAGTAACCAAGTTTTCGCTAGTCATCACTTCGATAATAGGTCTAGCATTATTTTTTTCGAAACGTAAATCACGGTTGGTTACAATTCCTTTGAGCACTCTATTTTCGTCAACAATTGGGATACCGCCAATTCCAAATTCTTTCATGGCATTTTTGGCATCGGCAACGGTAGAAGACAGCGGCAATGTTACGGGATCGATAATCATTCCGGATTCGGCACGTTTTACTTTGCGTACTTTGGCAGCTTGTTGCTCAATAGTCATGTTTTTATGCAAAACGCCTATTCCCCCTTCTTGAGCCATGGCAATTGCCATTGCACTTTCGGTAACGGTATCCATCGCAGCGGATACAATAGGAGTATTTAGTGTAATGTTTCTGGAAAATCTTGATTTAATACTCACCTCGCGAGGAAGTACGTTAGAGAAATTTGGAACTAATAATACATCATCGTAAGTTAGACCTTCGCCGATAATCTTGGAGTTGTGTGCTATCATTGCAATTTGAAGTTGTAGTTAAATTGCGTGCAAATATAGTTAATCTTAAGCAAAACAGCACCATGTTTATATGATAAATGATTAAATTGCAGTTTAAAAGCATTTTAGTTTTTTTGAGATCAACCACCAATCACCCAAATTGAAAGGACTTTAAAAATATTCAAATGACGCAGACAAACAATTCATTTACAGGACTTTCTGCCGAAGAAGTGATTCAATCCAAAAAAAAATACGGCATCAATTCTCTGGAATATCAGGACAAAAACCTTTTTCTGGCTTCTTTATTTGAAATGGTTAAAGAGCCCATGTTTTTACTGCTATTGTTGGCAACCAGCATCTATTTTATTACTGGTGATTATGGCAACGGAATTTTTATGACGATGGCTATAATATTGGTTTCCACAATTTCACTTTATCAAGAATCAAAAAGTCGAAACGCCATTGAATTATTGAAAAAATTATCCCAACCCAAAAATAAAGTCATTCGCAATGGTGAAATTATCGAAATTCCAGGCGAGGAAATTGTTTTGGGCGATATCATCCAAACCGAAGAAGGCACTTTTGTTCCTGCCGATGCAATGATTCTACAATCCAATGATTTTTCAGTTAATGAATCTATTTTAACTGGTGAATCGCTTGCTGTTTTCAAAGATAAAGATTCAAAAATTAATCAAGTTTTTCAAGGGACAATAGTAGCCAGCGGTTTGGCAATTTGTGAAGTGACGGCCATTGGCAACAAAACCCAATTGGGAATAATCGGAAAAAGTCTCGAATCGATTGTCGAGGAAAAAACACCCTTGCAACTACAAATCGGAAATTTCGTCAAGAAAATGTCGGTTGTTGGTTTGGTGATTTTTGCCATTGTTTGGGCGATAAATTTTTATAATTCCGGTCAGTTTCTTGACAGTTTACTAAAAGCGCTAACATTGGCGATGAGCATTATTCCAGAAGAAATACCGGTTGCGTTTACCACTTTTATGGCTTTGGGCGCTTGGCGATTGATGAAAATGGGAATAATCGTGAAGCAAACAAAAACTGTGGAAACCCTTGGAAGTGCTACCGTGATTTGCACAGATAAAACCGGAACCATAACCGAAAACAAAATGAGTTTGGCGCAGTTATACCTCTTGTCGTCAAACAAAATAGTAAATCCAAAAGTCCAATTTGATGACCATGAAAAGGAATTACTCACGATTTCCATGTGGGCGAGCGAACCCATACCTTTTGACGGTATGGAAATTGCCCTTCATGAAGCCTATTCAAAAATGGGAATTGTTGACGAACGACCAAATTTTAAATTGGTTCACGAATATCCTTTAAGCGGGAATCCTCCGATGATGACCCACATTTTTGAAAATCAAAAAGGAATCAGAATTATCGCAGCAAAAGGCGCATCGGAAGCCTTAATCAAGTGTTCCCATCTTTCTGCAGCCGAGATGGAACAAATAAACAAAGCCATCGATTCGATGGCGAAAGAAGGTTTTAGGGTTTTGGGAGTCGGCGTTTCGGAATTCAAAGGAAACAACTATCCAAAAACACAACAGGAATTTGAATTTACATTCAAAGGATTGGTCGCTTTTTACGATCCACCAAAAGAGAATATCAAAACGGTTTTTGATACTTTTTATGATGCAGGCCTGCAAGTAAAAATAGTTACCGGAGACAATGCCACTACCACTTCGACAATCGCACGCCAAGTAGGGTTCAGGAATTCTGAAAACAGCCTGAATGGTGATGAATTAATGAAAATGAACGAAGCTGAACTGAAAGAAAAAGTGACCGAAACCACCATTTTTACCAGAATGTTTCCCGAAGCCAAACTCAAGATTATCCAAGCTTTAAAAGACAACAATCAAATTGTGGCCATGACTGGAGATGGCGTCAATGACGGTCCGGCTTTAAAATCGGCACACATTGGGATTGCGATGGGCAAAAAGGGGACCGAAATCGCCAAACAAGCTGCAAACCTCATATTGGTAGAAGATGATTTGGCGAAAATGATTGATGCCATCGCGATGGGAAGAAAAATTTATGCCAACCTGAAAAAAGCCATACAATACATCATTTCCATTCACATTCCAATCGTCATGATTGTATTCATTCCATTAGTTTTAGGATGGATTTATCCGAATATTTTTTCGCCTGTACACATTATTTTCCTTGAAATCATCATGGGACCAACCTGCTCCATAATTTACGAAAATGAACCTATGGAACCAAACCTGATGTTGCAAAAACCGCGACCTTTTACCACCACTTTTTTCAACCTGAAAGAAATAATGATCAGTATTATCCAGGGACTTGCCATCACGCTGGGACTTTTATTTATCTATCAATATTGTGTTCGAGAAAATTGTACCGAAAGCGGTACCAGAACCGCTATTTTCCTGACTTTAATTGCTTCGAATATTTTCCTGACCTTGGCCAATCGTTCGTTCTATTATTCGACATTTACGACTTTGGGATACAAAAATAATTTGGTTCTGATGATTATTGGAATAACGGTTTTAATCACCGTTTCACTCTTGTTAATACCCGTATTCTCCCATTTCTTTATGTTTGAAACGGTTTCGACCCCGCAAATTGGGATAAGTATTTTAGTGGGCTTTGTTTCGGTAATGTGGATAGAAATATTTAAATGGTTTAAGCGAAGAAGTGTAAAATAAATCGTGTTTTATTCGGGAGTATTTTTATCCGGGAAAATAATATTGAAACCCAATTGAAAAGATAAACTATTGGCTTTGCTGATATCTTTGTATTCCAAAAGGTTGTCGGCAAGGACATAAAAATTGACTTTGCCAATGGTGGTTGACAATCCCAAACCAATATTTTTATAAGAAAAGGAATCAATTGTATAAGTTGCCTTCATTTCTACAGCATCGAAAAATTTTCTTTTATAATAAGCCGTCAAAGCCATAAGCGGTGTTCGCGGTGTTGACATCACATACAATTGTGCTCCAACGGAATTCTTGAATTTCATTTCATTTCCTAGACAATTACAATCTGAATTTCTGCCATCACCAAAAGAATATTGAATGGAAGAGTTAAACTTAACTGGTCGCCAAGTCGTGTATTTTGTATTCAACGTGTCTAAAGGAATCGCATCAAGGAAATCTTGAAATACATTACCATTAGAATTTCCTGAATTAAAATCAGGCGTCAATCCTTCATTTTTAAAATATCCTTTGTAAGAATAACTCTTGACTTCTTTACTGTGGTTTATGAAGCCAACATCTAAAATACTCGCAGTAAATTGAATGTTTTCCTGGGGATAATAAGTGAGTCCCAAATCGAATCCCAGACCTAGATTTCCTCCAAAAAAAGCCTTTTTCATGATATCGCTTTTGGCGTTGTCGCTGTAATTTTCGGTATAATTTAAAAACCCCGAAGTATTGACCAAGGCATCTGAAGAAACAACTTGCTCATAATAAGAATTTGTACCCGGAATGGTATAAAAATACCCGGAATTTTTAGTCGAAGAAAAATTGAAAATACTGGAATAGATCTTTCCACGAGCACCCAAAATTAATTTTTCGGTAATGTTTTTATTGTATCCAATGTGAAAAACCGAAAGCAATTCGCCTTTTGCACTTAAATCACCAATATCATAAACTTTTCCCAGATAATCGATGTTTCCGTCCAAGACCATTATTGCATGGTCTTTTGGCATATACGAAAAGACATCCAGTTCTTGGTACATTCCAAAAGAAAGATAAGCACCTTCTTGCCAATCGCCGAGTTTCACCCCACCGCTAAAGATTTCTAATTGTTCATTAATGGAAACCTTGTCATTTCTTGAAGTCGAAAAAACGACATTCCGAACCTTGGCATTAAAATCCACTCCGTCATTGGCAAATAAATCAAAAGCCGAAAATCCGCTGGAACCCACATTTGCAGAAATTCCGGAAAGTAAGGGAATGCCAATAAACCAATCGTATTTCACGTCGGAACCCGGATTTGTCAATAGCGACTGGGGAACAGAAGTTAAGTTATACAATATTTGCTTGTTTTGGGAAAAGCAACTAATGGAAACAGAAAAAATTAAAAGCAATATTATTTTTCTCATTCAACTACAAAATAAACGGTGGCACTGGAACGCAGTTTTAAACTCCCCAAACTATTTTCGCTTAATGCAGGACCGGGCAGCATTGCAATGCCAAAAGCGATTTTCTTGGTTTTTTTTAATTGATCCAGTTTGGCTTTTTCAAATATTTCGGTTTTTGTTACCAGGTTTCGCACACCCGAATAAGCTGGAACATCAAATGGAATGGTGTAAAGTGGGGAATTATTTGCATCCAATAAATACAAATTAATTCTGTAAGCCCTATTGATGGTGTTGTCAATTTCGAAATAGAAATCAGTTCGCCTGAGGCTGTCATTAAAATAAGTATCCCTGAAAACATCAAAATTCAATATGTCTCCGGCCACGTTTTGTTCCGCTCCGTTAACAACAAATTCATTTGCCGGAACGTCAAAAGTCGCTAGATTTAAAACCACGACCGGTTCTGACTTCACATCTTTGGCCTGATTGAAGTCCAAATCGCTGGAGCACGATAAAAAGAAGGCAGATAGGATTAATATCCCGAAAAATTTACTCATAACATGCAATAATTTTTGGATACTTTTATAAACAACGAAGATATTCCAATTTTATTATTTTTCTAGTGAAAGGCCGCAAATAATTTTGAGGCTTCATTATAACTACTTTCAAAACTCATGGCACTTATATTGGTATTTTCCTTCTTGGATGTAAAATAGGAAAGCAGTTTTTCGGTTGGCATGTTACCCGTTAATTCGTCTTTTGCCATTGGGCATCCGCCAAAACCTTGAATCGCTCCATCAAAACGTCGACAACCGGAATTGTATGCAGCGTCGATTTTTTCGAACCATTTGTCTGGCGTCGTGTGAAGATGCGCGCCAAATTCAATATTGGGATATTTTGGAATTAAATGTGAAAACAAATATCGTATTGCTTCTGCAGTCGAACTGCCAACGGTGTCTGAAAGCGACAAGATTTTGACTCCCATATCTGCAAGTTTCTCTGTCCATTCGCCAACAATTTCCATACTCCAAGGGTCACCATAAGGATTCCCGAATCCCATGGAAAGATAAGCCACGACTTCTTTATTGCTTTTATCGGCTATTTCAAGAATTTCCTGTAAAGTTATCAAGGATTCCGCAATAGTTTTATGACTATTACGCATTTGAAAATTCTCTGAAATCGAAAAAGGAAAACCTAAATATTGAATGGGTTGGTGTTGCGATGCGACAATTGCACCTTGAGTGTTGGCAATAATCGCCAATAATTTACTTCGGGTTTTAGAAAGATCCAGTTGTGCCAAAACTTCGGCAGTGTCCTGCATCTGGGGAATCGCTTTGGGCGAAACAAAACTCCCAAAATCTATGGTGTCAAAACCCACACGCAACAATGACTGAATGTAAGCGACTTTACGAGACGTGGGTATAAATGCCTTTATTCCTTGCATCGCATCGCGTGGACATTCGATAAGTTTTATTGCTTCCATAGAAAACCAAAGATATGTAAAAGGGAACTTGCTACAAAATCGTAAAGTCGCAAAGTCGCAAAGTCACAGAATTTCTTATAGCTTTTCTAAAATCTTCTTGTTTATTGCTTTTATCAATGCCGGTCCTTCGTAAATAAAACCGGTATAAAGTTGGATTAAACTGGCGCCGGCTTCCAATTTTTCGATTGCATCTTCGGGCGAATGAATTCCTCCCACTCCAATAATTGGAAATGCTTTGTTGCTTTTCTCGGAAAGAAAACGGATTACTTCTGTCGAACGATTTCGTAATGGTTTACCGGACATTCCACCCATTTCTGCTTTGTATTCGGATTGCAGTCCTTCACGAGACAAAGTGGTATTGGTGGCAATAACTCCCGCGATTTTGGTTTCTTTTACAATATCAATAATGTCCAGCAATTGGGAATCGGTCAAGTCTGGAGCAATTTTCAACAAGATTGGTCTTTGTTTTATCTTTGTCAAATTTTGGTTTTGTAAAGTTTGCAACAATTGCTTCAGCGGCTCTTTTTCCTGTAATTCACGAAGATTTGGCGTGTTTGGCGAACTCACGTTTACCACAAAATAATCGACATAATCGTATAATGCATCAAAGCAAATCATGTAGTCGGTAGTGGCTACTTCATTGGGAGTCAATTTATTTTTACCAATGTTTCCACCTATAAGAACTCCTTTATTTTTCTTTAATCGTTCAACGGCTTCTTGAACTCCGCCATTATTGAAGCCCATTCTATTGATTAGGGCACTATCTTCTATTAGACGAAATATTCGTTTTTTTGGATTTCCCTCTTGACCTTTTGGC
>Ga0326733_1000598_pt1 | contig 10368 bp, 9 predicted proteins | sample 14_GP2_308_FD_207946 | JGI IMG/M metagenome (GOLD analysis project Ga0326733, IMG submission 207946) | Glacier ice microbial communities from Ngari, Tibet, China - 14_GP2_30.8 | ecosystem: Environmental > Aquatic > Freshwater > Ice > Glacier | place: China: Ngari, Tibet | collected 2018-07-17 | reverse complement strand
CGCGTATTTCATACGATCTGGATTATCTGCGGCGATGGTCGTTGATGTTGGACCTGTGGATTATCGTTCTCACCATCAAGGTTACCTTGCAGCGCGATAACGCTTATTAACTAGAAGTCGAAAAGCTTAGTTACTCGCACAGTTTATGTTTTTTATTGAGTGACAAGCATTCCAAGTTGAGCGAAATTACTTGTCATTTTGATAATTTAAAAGAGGAAGACTATGGATAGCAGGAGGATTTCAGTCATGCAAAGAAGCAGCGGACGCATTGCGTTTCTGACAATGGCGCTGCTCGCACTGGCCGCGTGTAATAACAAGGATAAACCGGCTGGACAATCGATGGCGCGAGTAAATGGCCAGGATATCACCGTGCATCAATTGAATTCGGAGCTTCAGCTTCTCGGGAACGCTCCTGGAGTTTCAAGAAAAGAAGTATTGGATGGCTTGATCTCGCGTCAGTTGCTGATGGATCAAGCGGAAAAGAACAAGACAGACCGCGATCCAAAGGTCATGCAATCGATCGAGCGTGCAAAAGAACAGATTGTGGCGCAATCCTATCTGCGGACCAAGATAAGCAATATTCCCAAGCCATTAGCATCTGAAGTTGAGGATTTTTATCAAAAAAATCCTCAATTGTTTGCGCAGCGTAAACAGTTTGATACTAAAGAGCTGATGATCGATACCAAAAACATCACTCCTGAGCTGAGTGAAAAAATGGGATCTGCCAAGACGCTTGATGAGGTACAAAGTTGGCTCGTCGATCGTCAAATTAATTATGTACCGTCGCAAGCCACGCGAACCAGTGCCGAACTTCCGCCTGCTTTGGTGAAGGCGCTTTCCGACATGACTCCTGGAAGCTTGTTCACCATCAAGCAAGGTGAAAAAAGCCAACTCGTTTTGCTGCAGGATGCTAAAAGCAATCCGATAGCCCTAGACGTCGCTCGGCCCAAAATTGAAGAGTACCTGATGCTTCAGAAAACCGGTGAAGCCACCGAAGCGGAAATAGCACGGCTTCGAGCCGCCGCGAAGGTCGAGTATTTGAACGATTCGGACAAACTGGATGAAAAACAGGCAAGCCCTGTGAAAGTTCCTAAAGCAGCACCTGCGGTTGACGTAGAGCGAGGCTTGGCAGGCCTTAAATGATATTAATGACTTCTCTAAGGTGGTAAAGATGAAAAAAATACTATTAGCGATCCTGACCGTTGCAATGCTTGCGTCAGGTACTTCTGTTTATGCAGATGATGTGCAACTCGGCCCTGGCGACATGCTTAAAATATCTGTCTACGGCAATCCCGATTTGGCTGTTGAAACGCGTGTAAACGACGAAGGCGTCATTTCCTACCCTTTGGTCGGTGAGATTAAAGTCGGCGGCTTGTCCCCTAATGCCGCCGAGAGAAAAATTGCCGGTTTGCTTGAGAGCGGTGGATTTCTTAAAAAGCCCCACGTCAACCTGCTCGTCACCGTCATGCAGAGTCAGCAGTTGTCCGTATTAGGGCAGGTCAACAAGCCGGGTCGTTTCCCGGTCGATGGTAAGCGTAGTCTGACCGATATTCTCGCGATGGCCGGGGGTCTTAATGCCGATGCAGCGGACAAGGTAACGCTGATTCGCACACGCGATGGAAAAACCTCAAAAGAATCAATCGACCTGCTTGCTATCGTGCGCTCGACCGATGGAGCCAATAATCCTGAACTTTTCGCCGGCGATGTTATTTATGTTGAACGCGCACCTCGCTTCTACATATATGGCGAAGTGCAAAAACCAGGGTCATACCGTTTGGAGAACGACATGAATATCTTGCAGGCATTGTCGGTCGGCGGCGGTCTTAGCAACCGCGGCACTGAGCGTGGCGTGCGTGTAAAGCGTCGCGATACAAATGGTGTCTTGCAGGTGCTGGACGTGAAGCAAGACGACATGGTGCGTACCGATGACGTGATTTATGTAAAAGAAAGCTTCTTCTAAAGTGGTTGGCTTCTATTCCAGACGCATGCATAGAAGCCGACCATCTTGCGGTCGCAATATGCGACCGACGTAATGCACTTCACGGTGCTTTGTAATTGTTATGCGTAGCCTTTAAACCAGTTTGTTATGCCGAGAGTCAAAAAATGAACTTCACGCAATTCCTGCTCATCTTGCGAGCCCGCTACCGGATTATTCTGCTGACATTGATTGTCGTCGTCGCCGCAACGGTAACTGTAGCGCTGCTGCTGCCGAAGACTTACACCGCGACCACCTCGCTGGTGCTCAGCTATCGGGGGACGGATCCTGTGACCGGTTTGACGCTGCCCTCCCAACTGATGCCGGGTTATATGGGTACGCAGATTGACATTATCAAAAGCATGACTGTCGCGCTCAAAGTGGTGGATGAGCTAAAGCTGACCGACAGCCCGGTTGTGCGCCAGCAGTTTGTTGATGCGACCGGTAATCGTGGTACGGCACGCGACTGGCTGGCCGGTTTGCTTTCCAACAATGTCGAAGTTGTCCCGTCCCGCGACAGCGGCGTACTCAACATCAGCTTCAAGGGCTCGGATCCTCAATTTTCCGCAACCATGGCAAATGCGTTCGCGACTGCCTACCAGAACACGGCCGTACAACTCAAAATTGATCCATCGCAAAAAGCTTCGACCATCCTCACGGCGCAAATCAAGATGCTGCGCGACAATTTTGAAACAGCACAGAGACGACTTTCAAAATATCAGCAGGATAACAATATCGAGGATGCGGACAATCGACTCGGTATCGAAACCGCGCGTTTGAGTGAACTTTCGAGTCAGCTTGTAGGAGTACAGAGTTTAGCCATCGATGCTTCATCGCGTCAAAAGCAGACGCAACAGAATGCCAGTGCATCACCGGACGTTCTAAACAACGGACTTGTCCAGAGTTTGCGAGGAACCCTGTTGAGTGCGGAAGCTAAATTTGCCGAAATTTCGCAAAGGCTGAGTCCGAATCATCCGCAGTACCAATCGGCCAAAACTGAAGTCGACAAACTACGCTCCAACCTGAATCAGCAAATCGGGCTTGCTTCTGCTGGTGTCACAAGCAATGTGCTGATTCAAAAACAACGTGAGTCGGACATTGTCTCGGCCATGACGCAACAGCGCGAGAAGGTGATGAGCCTGAATCTGGCACGCGACGATTTGAAGTTGCTATCGAACGAAGTGCAAGCAGCGCAACGCGCTTATGAGGCAGCGTCCAACCGTTCGATGCAATCGAATCTGGAAGCACGCTCTACCCAATCGGACATCGCCGTATTGAATGTAGCGGTAGCACCGCTGTCTCCGACTGGGCCACAGGTGAAGTTGATGACGCTGTTGTCGATTTTTCTTGGCAGTCTGCTGGGTCTGGGTCTGGGTATCGTCGCAGAAATCCTTGATCGCCGCGTGCGTTCAACCCGGGATCTCATTGAAGTATTGAATGTGCCCGTTCTCGGTGTAATAAAACGGGATGAGCCGAAACGTTTGAGCCTTGGCTTTTTTCAGCCGGCATTACCGTCACCGATGAAACCAAATTGAAAAGGGGTTTAAATGAATCAGCAAATTAATCCCATCGCGCTTCTTAATGGCGGTAACAAACGGACCGAGTCCAGTATCGGGAGTATCTTGCTGGATACGGGCAAAATCACACCTGCAGATGCTGAACGTATTCTTAAATTGCAAAAAGAAAAAGGCTTACGGTTTGGTGAAGCTGCGCAAATTCTAGGTTTAATCACAGAAGATGACATCGAACAGGTGCTGGCCTTGCAGTTCGATTATCCGTATCTTCGTCCAGGGCAAGGTGGATTTTCACCGGATCTGGTCGCCGCTTATCGGCCATTTACTTCTCAGGTTGAAATGTTGCGTGGCATACGCAGTCAGTTGATGCTGCGCTGGTTTGCCAACGGACGCAAGGCGCTGACCATTGCGAGTGTCAATCCGGATGACGGTGCCAGCATGTTTGCAGCCAACTTGGCGGTAGTGTTTTCCCAGCTTGGAGAAAAAACCTTGCTGGTGGATGCGAACCTGCGCACACCGCAACAGCACAAAATCTTCAACATTCAAGGGAAGCAGGGCTTATCCGACGTGTTGGCGGAACGTGCCAGTTTTGAAGCGATCACCAAGGTTGAGACATTTGTTGATTTGTCCGTGCTCCAAGCAGGGACATTACCGCCTAACCCGCAGGAACTGCTCAGCCGCAATTCTTTTGGCCAGTTTAAACAGCATGTGGAGCTAGGCTTCGATGTGATCCTGTACGACGTGTCGGCATTTTCAACGGGCGCCGATGCACTTGCCGTGGCTAATCAAGTGGGCGGTGTGCTTCTCGTGGCACGCAAGAATAAAACCCGCGTGGCGCACATCAACGCAGCGGCTGATCAACTTGGGCGTTACGGCGCCGATGTGATCGGCTCAGTCATGCTGGACTATTGATGAATACCTCGGCGATGCGTCCAGCTGATTCTTCCGCCATCTGGTGGAAGAAGAACGGTATGCCGGAATGGCTGCCCGTCATGGTCGGGTTGCTGGTGCTTTACGTTCCGATGTTTATCGATCTTTTCAACGGACTGTGGGCGACGGAAGAACAAGGGCACGGACCGATCATACTGGCGTTGTCGCTGTGGCTGATGTATAGAAAGTGGCCGGAAGCGACGCAGGCGGGCGAAGGCCGGACCTCCGTTAGCGGCTGGCCGGTATTTCTGATCGGACTGTTGCTTTACATTCTCGGGCGTTCGCAACAGATTCCGATAGTGGAAGTCGGTTCTCTGATCTGGACGCTCGCAGGTATCACGCTCATAAAGCGCGGTGTCATTGCGCTGAAAATTATGTGGTTTCCGTTTTTCTTCATGCTGTTCATGCTGCCGCTACCCGGCATTATCGTCAGCGAATTGACGATGCCCATGAAGATGGCAGTGTCGTATGTCACGGAAAATCTGCTTTTCCTGGCTGGTTATCCGATCGCACGTGATGGCGTGATTTTGCAGATCGGGCAATACCAACTGCTGGTCGCCGATGCGTGCGCGGGATTGCAGACCTTGTTGACGCTGGAATCGCTAGGGCTGTTTTATCTTAATGTGATGCGTCATACATCCGCCTTCCGCAATATTTTCCTTGCAATATTGATCGTGCCGATTTCATTTACCGCAAATGTCATTCGCGTCATTACGCTGACACTGATTACCTATCATTTTGGCGATGCTGCCGGTCAGGGATTTTTGCATGGCTTTGCAGGCATGGTTTTATTTTTCAGTGCGCTGGTCTTGATTATCTGCTCGGATACATTGTTGCAATTGATCGTGAAGAAAAGAGAGAAGAAAAATGTCCCCGCATTCAATTAATCTCCGTAAAAAATCCATCGCGTTCAGCCTGGCGCTGTGCGTGATGATGGTTTCTTCGCTGGTGATCAGCAAGGCGATCACGCCTACCGAACGCTTGGCGGACAGTCGTCCCGCGTTGAATCTCGATGCGTTGATTCCGGCAGATATTGCGGGATGGGAAGAAGATAAAACGCTCATCGCGGCTGTGGTAAACCCCCAAACGGAAGTGGCGCTCAAGAAGATCTACGCCCAGACGCTTTCACGTACCTATGTGAATCGTCAAGGTGATCGCATCATGCTGTCGATTGCTTACGGCAGCGATCAGGGTGGGGAATCGACACAGGCTCACAGGCCCGAGATCTGCTATACCGCGCAAGGATTCTCAATCAAGGACAACCATATCGATGTCTTGAAAACAGCGAGTGGCAATATTCCAGTTCGGCGGCTGGTAGCAGCCAATGGCATGAGGAATGAGCCGCTGACCTATTGGGTGACCGTCGGCGACAAGGCAACGCTGCCCGGTGTTCGCAGAAAGCTGACGCAACTTTCGTACGGCTTGAACGGCACAATTCCGGATGGCTTGATATTCAGGGTTTCCACGATCCAGAAAGATGCGTCTAGCGCCTATGCATTGCAGGATCAATTTGTGAATGCGCTGTTTACATCGATTACGCCGGATCAGCAGATCCGTCTTGCAGGCAAGCTGGATCGTCTTGATGGGAAAACCTAATGGTTTGCAGAAAAGTGAATGGATTGCCACAGGAGCAGGGAGCGGCGTCTGATTGTGCGCTGCGGCCGGTTTTTCACCATTTTGAAACAAGATGCATATGAATCATTCAGCGCCTTTTCAATCCGTTCCTGTTGACCGTGACAGCGCATTGCGTCAACTGACATTCTGGATACTGATTGCAGCGACGACCTATCAATTGATGCTGTGTCTGGTGCACACGCATTTGTTTTCGATACGCACGTCGATTGTCGGCATGGCGGAGTTTGTCATTTACCTGGGTTGCCTCATCGTTCTGGTGCGGCGCTTGCGTCTTGAGTTTACTGCAATCATTACTTTGATCGCGGCCTATCTTCTTTTCCTCGCGCTGATGCGTGGTGCGATGGATTACAAGGGCTTTCGGGACATCCTCATCGTAGTTCTCTTTTACTGGCTCGGCCGCACGATGGGAGACATTTCCCTTGCCGACAGATTGTTGAAAATCATGACTATCGTCGTGGTTGCATTCGGTCTTTTCGAGCTGCTGTTTGTCGACCTCTATTCGCGCGTTTTCAATGTGTTTTCCTATTACGTCAGCCAGGGTGGATTGGCCGGTGTTACCAACTGGTCCAAGGGAAGCACGTTGGCGTTGAACAGTATTCGTCCGGAAGGAATAGGGCGAACCATCTTGCCGGGCCTGCTTGGCAGCCATCGCGTGTCATCGATTTTTCTGGAACCGGTTTCGCTCGGGAATTTTGCGGTAATTGTCGCGGCATGGGGTTTGTCGAAGGGCCGTGATGAATTGCGCAAGATGCTTTTCTTCGTCGCGTCCGCAGTAATCATGATCACCTTATGTGATTCACGGTACGGCATGGTGACGGTGGGGTTGCTGGTCGTTATGCGCATGCTGTTCGTCGGCCGTATGCACTCGCTTGCAATGCTTCTGCCGTTGATATGCGTCGGGTCTCTGATCGCTCTGGTCTTGGCATTGGGTAACTACGAGGGCGACAACATCATGGGGCGTCTGTACCTTACTGGTTCGGTACTGATGAGCTTCAATGTCAGCGAATTTCTTGGTCTGCAAGGATTTGATCTTAACTTCGGCGATATGGGATATGCGGTTGTGTTGACGCGCTTTGGTCTCATTCTCTGCACGATATTGTGGATAGGATTCTGGATGATCAAAATGAAAGACGAGCGCGGCATTCGTTTCCGTGGCTATGTTGCGTTGTACATCTCGCTGATTCTTGCTATCAGCGGAACCTCATTGATGGCATTGAAGACGGCCGGTATTCTGTGGTTCCTGATCGGCTGTTGCGCAGTGCGCGACAAGGTAACCGTAAATGCCAGGAACAATGTTCCGCTTCGGAGTGCCCCAAATCCGGAAATGAACTATGCCAATTAAGGTCGTTCATCTGGTGCGGCAATATCATCCATCCGTCGGTGGCATGGAAGATGTCGTGCAAAATATTGCACGACATCAGCTGACACAGCATCAGCATGCACCGAAGATCGTAACGCTCAATCGCCTTTTCAGGAATTCAACGGGGACCTTGCCAGCGGAAGACATGGTCGACGGTGTGCCGGTTATTCGTCTGCCTTTTCGCGGTTCCAGCCGTTACCCCATTGCTCTCGATGTATTGCGGCACGTGCGCGATGCGGATGTGATCCATGTGCATGGGGTCGATTTTTTTTACGACTATCTGGCACTGACTAAGCTCGTTCATCGTAAGCCGCTAGTGGCGTCGACCCATGGCGGATTTTTTCATACGGAGTTTGCGTCGACCTTGAAGAATATCTACTTTAATACGGTGACCCGCAGCACATCGGCAGCCTACGATCGTATCGTTGGTACGAGCGACAACGACGGCACGATCTTCGGAAAAATTGTTCACTCTCCAAAACTCTCGGTGATTGAGAACGGTGTGAATGTCGAAAAGTACGCCGACCGCGGATCCCGCCAATTAACTCCGGTGATGATTTATTTTGGACGCTGGTCGGTCAACAAAGGCTTGATCGAAACCATCGAACTGTTTCGTGAACTGGTGACTGTACGACCTTCGTGGAAACTGATCATCGCGGGCAGGGAATACGATCATACGCAGTCAGAGCTTGCCGCTCTGGTCGAGCAATACGGATTGAAAAATAACGTTCTGCTTGTGCCAAATCCGAGTGATGAACAACTCGCGAACCTCATTGAACAGGCGAGCTACTACATCTGCCTGTCCCGCCATGAAGGGTTTGGTATTGCGCCGATCGAGGGAATGAGCGCCGGCCTGACCCCGATTCTCAACGATATTCCGCCTTTTCGTAATCTTGTGGAAAAGTCCGGCTTGGGCATCTTGCTCGACAAACAGGATCGCAGCGACCAGGTAATGAAAATCATTGGATCGTATGAGCAGGGAAGTTCTGGCCATGAAGAACGGCGAAGAGCGGTACAGGTATTCGTGGGTCGATACAGCTGGCGGCATATCGCGGATCGCTATGTGCAGATTTACCGTGAGCTTGGCGAAAAAAAAAGCAGGCATACGTAAGCCCTTGTCGGCACACGGATACCCAAGGATAACCACCAGGTGCATGAGTCTTGTCTGTTGGTAAAAATTATGGAGAGCGATATGCAATACAAAATTTATCTGATTAATCTCGAACGAGCCAAGGACAGGCTGGCAGCGATGCGCCGCAAACTCGACGAATTGGGTTTGTCTTTCGAACGAATCAAAGCAACGGACGGCCGTGCCATGAGCACTGAAGAAAAAATCGCATTCGCAAAATTGCGTCCGCGCGCCAATGGTTGGCTGCCGGGCGCAATCGGCTGTTTTCGCAGCCATTATCAGGTCTGGACAGCGATTGCTGAAGGTGAAGAAGAGTTTGGTGTGGTGTTTGAAGACGACGTGCACATCAGCGCCGCATTGCCGACGCTGCTGGAAGGCGTGGGCACCTACTTGAATCAGTTCGACATTGTGCGGCTCGAGGCAACCAAGCATCGGGTATGGCTGAATAACGAAAGAAAAATGTCTGTGGCCCAGACCGCGCTGATCGAAGTCAAGTCAGAAACTTGGGGGGCCGCTGCCTACGTTATCTCTCGCGAAGCAGCACGTCTGTTGGTCCGCGAGCCGACCACCAACCACAGTCCAGTCGATTTCTTCCTGTTCGACAAAGATACGTCAGTGGTTGCGAGGCGGCATCGGATTTACCAAACCGTCCCGGCCTTATGCGTGCAATCGAAGTTCGATGCGGCACAGGGTAAGCCAGAGACAAGTTATGGCAGCGATATTGAACACAACTCTGAAGATACACGCTTGCGACATTTGGCGCGCAAGGTGCAATGGCGGGTGCGAGGTTTCAGGAACATGCTGATCGGCTATCGACGGATCGCTTTGTCGGAAGACATCGTGCGCCTGTAATACAGGGTTTTCAGCTATCCGACTGTTATGGCTTAAGAATATCGAAAAGAAAATAATCATGGCCTTGTTCCACTATCTCAACAATAAAAAGTATCTGTCCTGCATTCGGCGCGTAATGGGCGCTTTGCTATTTTGCATGTCGACACAGGTTGTGTTCGCACAATGTCTGATCAGTGAACCCTTGAAAGGCGTCAATCTGGCCGGTGCAGAATTCAAGGCCAAGAAAAAGCCGGCAGCTCTCAACAAGGATTATGTCTATCCAAGCAATGGAGACATCGACTACGTTAAAAAAATTGGTGGCAATATTATTCGCTTGCCGTTTCTCTGGGAACGTATTCAGCCAACTTTGTTGCAAGACCTCGATCCTGCCGAATTGCGCGTATTGCGCAATACCGTCAAGCAGGCAAATAGCCGAGGCTTGTGCGTCATTCTAGATGTTCACAATTACGCAACGTATCGCGGAGAAGTCATTGGTTCGCCGACAGTCCCAGTAGAGGCATTCTTTAATCTTTGGAAACGACTTGCTGCAGCATTCCCGCAACCCGATGGAACGATATTCGGATTGATGAACGAACCGGCCAAAATCAGCATTGCGGAATGGGCGCCGATCGCACAGCAAGCCGTAGACGAGATCAGAAAAGCCGGCGCAAAGAACATCATTCTCGTACCTGGTGGTCGTTGGAGCGGCGCGCACGAATGGTTGAAAAACCACGGCGGAACATCCAACGCTGCCGTTTTTGCAGGTTTGACCGATCCGCTCAAGCGTACTTGGCTGGAGGCGCATCAATATGCGGACGCCAATTTTTCCGGCATGGGGCAGGAATGCATCGATGCCAACCGTCTTCAGAAAATTTTCAGCAATTTGACTTCGTGGGCGCAGCAAAACAAGCAGAAACTTTTTCTCGGTGAATTCGGCGTTGCTGGCGATGAAAAATGTTTGGTGGCTCTTGATGCGATGCTGGCAGGGATGACT
>Ga0326733_1000597_pt1 | contig 10375 bp, 7 predicted proteins | sample 14_GP2_308_FD_207946 | JGI IMG/M metagenome (GOLD analysis project Ga0326733, IMG submission 207946) | Glacier ice microbial communities from Ngari, Tibet, China - 14_GP2_30.8 | ecosystem: Environmental > Aquatic > Freshwater > Ice > Glacier | place: China: Ngari, Tibet | collected 2018-07-17 | reverse complement strand
CCGAGATCGACCGCGCCGTCGCGGCCGGCGTTGGCGTGATCATCGTCGACAGCGTCATCGAGATCGAGCGGATCGCGGATGCCGCCGCCCGCCACGACACGGTGCAGCCCGTGCGCCTCAGGGTGAACAGCGGAGTGCACGCGCACACCCACGAGTACTTGGCCACGGCCCGCGAGGACCAGAAATTCGGCATCACCCTCACCGACGCGCCGAGCGCCGTCGCGGCCATCCGCTCGCATCCAGGGCTGCGCTTCCTCGGCCTGCACTCGCACATCGGATCGCAGATCTTCGAATCCGACGGCTTCGCCGAGGCGGCCCGCCGCCTGCTCGCGCTCCACGCAGAACTGCTCTCCGGCGGCGACGTGCCCGAGCTCAACCTCGGCGGCGGCTTCGGCATCGCCTACACCAGCGTCGACGAGGCCATGCCGATCGAGAAAATCGCGACGACATTCGCCGACATCGTCTCGGGGGAGTGCGCGCGCCTCGGCATCCCCGTTCCCGTCGTCGCGATCGAGCCGGGCCGCGCGATCGTCGGCCCGTCGACCTTCACCCTCTACGAGGTCGGCACCATCAAGGACGTGCTCGTCGACGGCTCGGCCGTGCGCAAGTACGTCAGCGTCGACGGCGGGATGAGCGACAACGCCCGCACCGCCCTCTACGGAGCCGACTACGCCGTGCGGATCGCGAACCGGGTCTCGGATGCCGCGCCCGCACTCGTGCGCGTCGTCGGCAAGCACTGCGAGAGCGGCGATATCGTCGTGAACGCCGACTACCTCCCTGGCGACGTGGCCCCCGGCGACCTGCTCGCGGTTCCTGCGACCGGCGCCTACTGCTGGTCACTGTCGAGCAACTACAACTACCTCGGCCGCCCTGCCGTCGTCGCCGTGCGCGACGGGCGGGCCCGCGTGATCGTGCGCGGCGAGACCGAGGCCGACCTGCTTTCTCGCGATGCCGGCCTCGACCCGTCGGGCACGCATCCGAACACCGCAACGAATGGAGTCGAATGATCGAGTACCGCAACCTCCGGGTCGCGCTCCTGGGCGCAGGATCGGTCGGTGCCCAAGTGGTGTCGCTGCTCCTCCAGCACGGCGACGAGCTCGCCCAGCGCTCCGGCGCCGGCCTCGAACTGGTCGGGGTCGCGGTGCGTGACATCGACGCCCCGCGCTCGGCCGAGATTCCGAAGCACCTGCTGACGACCGACGCCGAGGCGCTCATCGTCGGCGCGGACATCGTGATCGAGCTCATCGGAGGGCTCGAGCCCGCCCGCAGCTATATCCTGCAGGCGCTCAACTCCGGCGCCGACGTTATCACCGCCAACAAGGCGCTGCTCGCGACCCACGGACCGGAGCTGTTCGACGCAGCCGAGCAGGTCGGCGCCCAGCTGTACTACGAGGCGGCCGTCGCCGCCGCGATCCCGATCATCCGCCCGCTGCGCGACAGCCTCGCCGGCGACCGCATCCGCCGCATCATGGGCATCGTCAACGGCACCACCAACTTCATCCTCGACCGCATGGATACCGCGGGGGAGTCGCTCGAGGCGGCCCTCAAGACCGCGACGGAGCTCGGCTACGCCGAGGCCGACCCGACCGCCGACATCGAGGGCTACGACGCCGCGCAGAAAGCCGCGATCCTCGCGAGCCTCGCGTTCCACACGAACGTGCCGATCGGCAAGGTGTACCGCGAGGGAATCACCACGGTGACGCTTGAGCAGGTCGACGCCGCCCGCAAGGCCGGCTACGTCGTCAAGCTGCTCGCGATCGCCGAGCGGCTCGTCGACAAGGAGACCGGCACCGAGGGAGTCAGCGCCCGGGTGTACCCCGCGCTCGTGCCCCGCACGCATCCGCTCGCCACCGTGCACGCCGCGAAGAACGCCGTGTTCATCGAGGCCGAGGCGGCCGGCGACCTCATGTTCTACGGCGCCGGTGCGGGCGGAATCGAGACGGCCTCCGCCGTGCTCGGTGACCTCGTCTCGGCGGCACGGCGCCACGTGATCGGCGGCCCCGGCCTCGCCGAGTCGACCGACGCCAATCTGCCAATCCTGCCCATCTCGAGCGTCACCACGAGGTACCAGATCTCGCTCAGCGTCGTCGACCAACCCGGCGTGCTTGCGGCCGTCGCGACGCTGTTCAGCACCCACGGCGTCTCGATCGAGACCGTCGAGCAGACCGTGGCCCAGCCCGATCCGCTCACCGGCGAGATGGCGGGCATGCCCGGGGCTACCCTTGTAATCGGAACGCACGAGGCGTCCGAGTCCGACCTGTCCGCGACCGTTCTCGCCCTCGGCGAGAGCAGTGTCGTGAGTTCTGTCACATCCGTTCTGAGAGTTGAGGGTTCCGAGTAATGACCAACACTGAGAAGGCCACCAGTCGGCAGTGGCGCGGAGTGCTGCGCGAGTACGCCGACCGTCTCGACATCAGCGACGCCACGCCCATCATCACGCTCGGCGAAGGCGGCACACCGCTGATCCCCGCGCCGGCGCTCTCGGCCCGCACCGGGGCGAAGGTCTGGGTCAAGTACGAGGGGATGAACCCGACGGGTTCGTTCAAGGACCGCGGCATGACGATGGCGATCTCCAAGGCCGTCGAGCACGGCGCGAAGGCCGTCATCTGCGCCTCGACCGGCAACACCTCTGCGGCCGCCGCGGCCTATGCGACCCACGCCGGCATCACCTCCGTCGTGCTCGTGCCCGAGGGCAAGATCGCCATGGGCAAGCTCAGCCAGGCCGTCGCGCACAACGCCGAGATCCTGCAGGTGCAGGGCAACTTCGACGACTGCCTCGAGATCGCCCGCGACCTCGCCGACAACTACCCGGTGCACCTGGTCAACTCGGTCAACCCCGACCGCATCGCCGGTCAGAAGACCGCGGCGTTCGAGGTCGTCGAGGTGCTCGGCGACGCGCCCGACTTCCACATCGTGCCCGTCGGCAACGCCGGCAACTACACCGCCTACTTCCGCGGCTACAGCGAGGACCTCGCGCGCGGCGCATCCACCAAGCTGCCGCGCATGTTCGGGTTCCAGGCGGCCGGCAGCGCGCCGCTCGTGCTCGGCCACGTCGTCAAGAACCCCGACACGATCGCGAGCGCCATTCGCATCGGCAACCCCGCGTCGTGGAAGTTCGCGCTCGAGGCCCACGAGACGAGCAACGGCTACTTCGGCGCCATCTCCGACAAGCACATCCTCGAGGCGCACCGCATCCTCTCGGCCGAGGTCGGCATCTTCGTCGAGCCGGCCTCCGCGATCAGCGTCGCCGGCCTGCTCGAGCGCTCCGATGCGGGCGAGATCCCGCGCGGCGCGACCGTCGTGCTGACGGTCACCGGCCACGGACTGAAAGACCCGCAGTGGGCGCTTCGCCGCGCCGACGGCACCGACGTTCAGCCGACGAGCGTTCCCGTCGACACCGCCGAGATCGCCGAGGTTCTGGGGCTGCAGAAGGTCCCTGCGTGACACTCGAGCCCGCGCCCATTCCGGTCGGGCGCTCTGTTCAGGTCAAGGTTCCGGCGACGACCGCGAACCTCGGGCCGGGCTTCGACACGCTGGGCCTCGCGCTCTCGCTCTACGACAACCTGACCGTGACGGTGCGAGAGGCGCCCGGCGCGAGCGTCCAGGTCATCGGCGTGGGCGCGGGGGAGGTGCCGACCGATGACAGTAACCTCGTGGTCACCACGATCCGGCACACCTTCGCCCAGTACGGATACGCGCTGCCAGGACTCGACCTCGTCGCCCACAACGCGATCCCGCACGGGCGCGGCCTCGGATCCTCCGGCGCCGCGATCGTGTCGGGGATCATGGCGGCCAAGGGACTCCTCGATGGCATCGTCGACATCGACTCGAACGCGCTGCTCGCGATCGCGACCGGTCTTGAGGGGCACCCCGACAATGTCGCGCCAGCGCTATTCGGCGGCCTCACAATCGCGTGGACCTCGAACGACTCGCCGCAGCACAAAAAGCTCATGGTGCACCGCGGCGTTTCCCCGCTCATCTGCGTGCCAGAAAGCACGATGTCGACCGAACTCGCTCGCAGCCTGCGGCCGGCATCCGTTCCCCACGAGGACGCCACCTTCAACGTCTCCAGGTCGGCGCTGCTGATAGCGGCGCTGATCCAGAGCCCGGAGCTGCTGCTCGACGCGACGGAGGACCGGCTGCACCAGAGCTACCGCGCCGCGGCCATGCCCGGCACCGAATCGCTGATCACCGAGCTGCGCTCGCACGGCCTCGCGGCCGTGCTCTCGGGCGCCGGACCGTCGATTCTGGTGCTGTGCAGCGATCCTGCGCAGCGCCTCGAGGCCGCCGAGTTGGTCGCGAAACACACCGCGACTCACTGGCAGACGCTCATGCTGGCCGTTGACTTCAAAGGTGCTACAGTCATTTTGTACCCGGTGGAAGCGTTGGTCTATCCAACAGCACTGACCTAATCTGCAGTTTGGCCTTGTCCGTATTTCGGATTTACGTCACTCCGCCCGGCGCAATCTCAACTAGCACTCGCTAATCGCAGACATCTCCTGCGCAACCCGCCCAGAACTGCGAACACGCGATCAATTTCCCCCCGGCAATCTGTTGCATGGGGCGAAAGGAACCTACTCAGTGACTGACGTCAACGTCCGTGCTTCCCTGAGCGCACTGCGCCTTCCGGAGCTCCAAGCTCTCGCGGCCAGCCTCGGCATCAGCGGAATATCCAAACTACGTAAAGGAGAGCTCGTGGATTCCATCAACGAGATCCAGAAGGCCACCGGCGCAGAGCCGACCAGCGACAGCGCTGCGGTGACCAACGAAGGCAGTGCCGCCGCCGAGGTGCCCACGGCCGAGGCGCCAACAGCCGCGCCCACCACGACGGAGCCCGCCGTCGCCCGCAAGCGCGCGCCGCGCCGGGCCAGTGCCGCCGCCGGCGTGATCACCGCGCCGCAGCAGGTCGTGGCCGAAAAGGCGCCCGAGGCAGCTTCGGCGCCCGCAACCCCGGTCACGGACAACGCGGCACCCGCCAGCGACTTCGTCGTGGCGGAGTTCGACCCCGAATCCGTCATCGTCGACGAGGCCGCCTCGGCCGAGACCCCCGAGCCCGTCGCCGCGAAGGCGCACGTGAACCGTGCCCGCTCGCGTCGCGCCACGTCGTCCGGCGATGCGCCGCAGCAGCTCGATGTCGTCGCCGAGGCAGAGGCTGCCGTTGACGCCGTCGAACCCGCCCCGGCAACCGCACGCAGCTCGCGCAGCCGCAACGCCCGCAGCAAGGCGACAACCGACGCCGCGGTCGACTCCGCTGCGACCACGGAGGCCGCGTCCGAGGGCGTCTTTGCTGAGACCACCTCGACCGACTCGGCCTCGACCGACGCATCGGCTGCGGCGTCGGTCGACTCGGCCCAGTCCGAGACCGGCGACGAGAACCAGGCCCCGCAGCGAGGTTCGCGCAACCGCAACCGCAATCGCGGCGGCGGCGAGAACCGCCAGCAGGACAACGGCCAGCAGGACAACCGCCAGCAGGATGGCCAGGACGACGACGAGCAGGGCGACTCCCGCCCGTCCGGTCGCGGTCGTAACGGTCGCCGCGGCGACTCGAACGCGCAGCAGGACACTCGCCAGCAGGACACCCGTCAGGACGGTCGCCAGCAGGATGGGCAGGATGACGACGAGCAGGGCGACTCCCGCCCGTCCGGTCGCGGCCGCAACGGCCGCCGCGGCGACAACGCTCAGCAGGACAACCGCCAGCAAGACGGCCGCCAGCAGGACAACCGCCAGCAGGACAACCGCCAAGACAACCGCCAGCAGCAGGACAACCGCGGGGACGACCGCAGCGAGCGCCAGATGCAGGCGGATGCCGAGGGCGACCGCAGCGGACGCAACCGCTACCGCGACCGCAAGCGTCGCGGCCCGGGCGCCGGCGACGACTTCGAGCCGGAGATCGCCGACGACGACGTGCTGATTCCCGTCGCCGGAATCCTCGACGTGCTCGACAACTACGCCTTCGTGCGCACGAGCGGCTACCTGCCCGGCAACAACGACGTCTACGTCTCGCTCGGCCAGGTCAAGAAGTACAACCTGCGCAAGGGCGACGCCGTCGTCGGAGCGATCCGCCAGCCGCGCGAGAACGAGAACACCGGTCGCCAGAAGTACAACGCGATCGTGAAGATCGACTCGATCAACGGGCTGCCGGTCGACCAGGCCGCCGACCGCGTCGAGTTCGGCAAGCTCACCCCGCTCTACCCGCAGGAGCGCCTGCGCCTGGAGACCGAGCCCAACAAGCTCACCACGCGAATCATCGACCTCGTCGCCCCGATCGGAAAGGGCCAGCGCGGCCTGATCGTCTCCCCGCCCAAGGCGGGGAAGACCCTCGTGCTGCAGGCCATCGCGAACGCGATCGCGAAGAACAACCCCGAGGTTCACCTCATGGTCGTTCTCGTCGACGAGCGTCCGGAAGAGGTCACCGACATGCAGCGCACGGTCAAGGGCGAGGTCATCGCCTCGACCTTCGACCGTCCTGCCGAGGACCACACGACCGTCGCCGAGCTCGCGATCGAGCGTGCCAAGCGTCTGGTCGAGCTCGGTCACGACGTCGTCGTGCTGCTCGACTCGATCACCCGCCTCGGACGCGCGTACAACCTCGCCGCCCCGGCATCCGGCCGCATTCTCTCCGGCGGTGTCGACTCGTCGGCGCTCTACCCGCCGAAGCGCTTCTTCGGAGCCGCCCGCAACATCGAGGACGGCGGCTCGCTGACGATCCTCGCGACGGCACTGGTCGAGACCGGATCCAAAATGGACGAGGTCATCTTCGAGGAGTTCAAGGGCACCGGCAACATGGAGCTGCGTCTGTCGCGGCACCTGGCCGACAAGCGCATCTTCCCCGCGGTCGATGTCAACGCCTCCGGCACCCGCCGCGAGGAGATGCTCATGGGCGTCGACGAGACGAAGATCAACTGGAAGCTGCGCCGCGCCCTCGCCGGCCTCGACACCCAGCAGGCTCTCGAGCTCGTGCTGACCCGCCTGAAGGACACCAAGAGCAACGTGGAGTTCCTCATGCAGGTGCAGAAGTCAATGCCGTCCTCAGCGGGAACAGACAAGGACTAAGTCATGTTCGAGTCAGTCGAAACCCTGCTGACCGAGCATGACGAGCTTCAGGAGCAGCTTGCTGACCCGGCTCTGCACTCGGATCCGGCTAGGTCGAAGAAGGTCAACCGGCGCTACGCCGAGCTCGCGCGCATCATCGCGGCCTACCGGGAGTGGCAGCAGCTGAACGACGACCTCGAGGCCGCCACCGAGATGGCCGAGGAGGACGCGTCGTTCGCTGCCGAGGTTCCGGGCATCAAGGTGGAGCTGGATGCCGCGGCTGAGAAGCTGCGTCGCCTGCTCATCCCGCGTGACCCGCTGGATGCCCGCGACGTGATCATGGAGATCAAGATGGGGGAGGGCGGTGCCGAGTCGGCACTGTTCGCCGCCGACCTCCTGCGCATGTACCTTCACTACGCGGAGTCCAAGCGCTGGAAGACCGAAATCATCGAGCAGACCTCGAGCGACCTCGGCGGCATCAAGGACATCCAGCTCGCGATCAAGGGCTCCTCGTCCGACCCCGCCGAGGGCGTCTGGGCGCACCTCAAGTACGAGGGCGGGGTGCACCGCGTGCAGCGGGTGCCCGCGACCGAGTCGCAGGGGCGCATCCACACCTCGGCGGCCGGCGTGCTCGTCTTCCCCGAGGTCGACGAGCCCGAGGAGGTCGAGATCAGCCAGAACGACCTCAAGATCGACGTCTACCGGTCGAGCGGGCCCGGCGGCCAGTCGGTCAACACGACCGACTCCGCCGTGCGCATCACCCACCTCCCGACCGGCATCGTCGTCGCGATGCAGAACGAGAAGAGCCAGCTGCAGAACAAGGAGGCCGGGATGCGCGTGCTGCGCGCCCGGGTCCTCGCCAGGCAGCAGGAGGAGCTCGACGCCGAGGCGTCGCTTGTGCGCAAGAGCCAGATCCGCACGATGGACCGGTCCGAGCGCATCCGCACCTACAACTTCCCCGAGAACCGCATCGCCGACCACCGCACCGGGTACAAGGCCTACAACCTCGACGCCGTGATGAACGGTGCTCTGGAACCGGTTGTCGAGTCGTGCATCCACGCCGACGAGGAAGCCCGGCTCGCTGATCTCGGCGACCAGTCCTGATCGGCGCCACGGTGACCGAGCAGGACCACGTCGATGACGGCGCACAGCAGGATTCTGCGGTGGCAGACCCGAACACCGCGATGCCGGGCGACGTTGCCGCCCTGCGCGCCAGCGCCATTGACGCGCTCGGGCTCGCGGGAATTCAGAGCCCGGACGTCGACGCCGAACTGCTCATCGGGCACGTGCTCGGGCTGAGCCGCGGCCAGGTGCAGGCGAAGGCGATCACCGGATCACCGGTCTCGCACGCGCATGCCGCGGCGATCGGGAGTGCGATCGAGCGCCGAGCCGGCCGTGAGCCGCTCCAGCATATAACCGGCACCGCGCCGTTCCGCTCGATCGAGCTCTCGGTCGGGCCCGGCGTGTTCGTGCCCCGGCCGGAGACCGAGACCGTCGCCCAGTACGCCATCGATGCTCTCGGGGCCGTCGCCGGCGGCGCTCCCATCGGCGTCGACCTCGGCACCGGGAGCGGCGCGATCGCCCTCGCGATGGCGAACGAGGTTCCCCACGCGATGGTGCACGCGGTCGAGAACTCGGCGGATGCCTTCGTCTGGGCCAAGCGCAACTTCGACAGCGTCGGGGGAGGAAACGCCCGACTCGTGTTCGGCGACCTCGCTGGCGCACTGCCCGAGCTCGACGGCCTCGTCGACGTTGTCATCTCGAACCCGCCGTACATCCCTCTCGGCGCGATCCCGCGCGACCCCGAGGTGCGCCTGTTCGATCCCGAACACGCCCTCTACGGAGGTGCGGACGGACTGGATGTCGTGCGCTCGGTGTCGACGACGGCCCGCCGGCTGCTGCATGCCGGCGGTACCCTCGTGATGGAGCACGGCGAGTTACAGGCCGCGGCCATTGCGGAGCTGCTCGCGACGGACGGCTGGAACGCCATCGCGACTCATCGTGACCTGCTCGGCCGCGATCGCGCGACGACAGCGCTGCGCTAGCGCGTACCGGGACGCTGACGCGGGACCGCCCGCGGAGCCGGCCGGCGCGTGGCGGTCGGCTTCGGCTGCTGGTGGTGGTGGCAGGGTGCTGGCTCTGGCGGGGCGGCAGCTCAGCGCAGCTTGCCCTGGGCGCGGGTCGATGCGGCGACGAAGCTGACGAGCGCCGTGCGCAGCGCGTCGAGCTCCTCTAGTTCGAGACCGAGCCTCGAGACGACCTCGCCCGGCACGGCAGTCGCCCTCTCGCGCAACGCCGCGCCGGCATCCGTCAACCCGACGATGAGCACCCGCTCGTCGTCCGTGCTGCGCGATCGGGTCACGAGCCCCTCGCTCTCGAGGCGCTTCACGAGCGGCGACACCGTCGCGGAGTCGAGCTGGAGGGCCTCGCCGAGTTGGCCGACCGTGCGCGTGCGGTTCTGCCAGAGCGCAAGCATCACGAGGTATTGCGGGTGCGTGAGGCCGAGGGGCTCGAGGATGGGCCGGTAGAGACCGACGACGCTGCGGGCCGCGACGGCGAGTCCGAAGCACACCTGGTTCTCGAGTGCGAGGAGGTCGTGGTCGTCGCTCATGATCCCAGTATGCCGCACAGGGCGTCATCATAAGTGCGCGATTGTTTAGTACACTAGGCAAATGGACGACGAACCGTATTCGGCCGCGGGAACCCGCTTCGGGGACTTCATCGAGCGGCTCAACCGCCGTTTGCGTCCGTACCTCGGCGGATCGCAACTCGGGCCGCCCAACGAGCCTGCGCTGGTCCCGCCTGAGCACGGTGGTGTCTGTCCGCTGTGTGGCGCGCCGATGGATGAGCATGTTGTCGACCGCAGCGGAACGCGTACGATGCTGCACTGTCCCGCGCGGACATAGCCGGCGGTTCGCGGATCACAAGTCAGGCGATTTCTCGCCCGCCGCCAAATGAGTCCCGAGTTTGCAGGCTCCGGTGCCGCCGTGCCGGAATTCCGCCGGAGTTGTGCACACGATGCCCGACCGGCGGGCAGCAGCAGCCGTCGGAGCCCGACCGGTGTCGGTGCCGATGCCGATGCCGATGCCGGTGCCGGTGCCGGTGCCGATTCCGATGCCGCCGCCGCCGATGTCAGGCTCGCGCGAGTGCGAACTCCTCGATCGCCCGCAGCATTTTCTCCCCGCTCGAGAAGTGGTGCGCGCTGATGCCGATCGATGCGGCGCCCTCCACGTTCTCGAGCATGTCGTCGGCAAAGAACGCCCGCTCTGCTGGCACCTCGTATTTTGCGAGCACGCGGGCGAAGACTGCCGGATCGGGTTTTCGCGCGCCATAGTGGCTCGTC
>Ga0326733_1000596_pt1 | contig 10382 bp, 6 predicted proteins | sample 14_GP2_308_FD_207946 | JGI IMG/M metagenome (GOLD analysis project Ga0326733, IMG submission 207946) | Glacier ice microbial communities from Ngari, Tibet, China - 14_GP2_30.8 | ecosystem: Environmental > Aquatic > Freshwater > Ice > Glacier | place: China: Ngari, Tibet | collected 2018-07-17 | reverse complement strand
TCGCGCGTCTCGAGGTACATGTTGCGGCTGATGGCCTGGTCGATCCACTTCTGCGCGCGGGCCGCGACCTCGATGAACGCGTACGGGGAGAGCTGGAAGCTCGTCTTGTACGTCGCCTTCACGTTGTCGGGGATTGCGGCGATGTTCTGGATGTCGCCCTGGCTGCGCAGGATCGTTTCGCGCGTCGAGTCCCAGATGCCCAGCTGCTGCAGGTCGGCGACGAGGTTGCGGTTGACCTCGAGGAACTTGCCGTTCGAGGTCGCGCGGCTGAAGATCTGCGAGAACTGCGGGTCGAGGCCGGGCGTGGTGCCCGCGACGAGGCCGATGGATGCGGTCGGTGCGATGGCCATGAGGGTGGCGTTGCGCATGCCGCCCTTAACCTTCTCGCGTAGGGCGTCCCAGTCGAGGCGGGTCGTGCGGTTGACCTTGATCGCCATGCCGCGGTCGGCCTCGGTCGACGCGATGCTGTCGATCGGCACCATGCCCTTCGACCAGCCGGAGCCCTCGAAGTTCGGGTACGCGCCGCGCTCGCGGGCGAGGTTGGCGCTCTCGTCGATCGCCGCGTACGACACGTGCTCCATGATTTCGTCGACCAGGTCGTAGGACTCCTCGCTCTCGTAGCTGAAGCCGAGCTTCTCGACGATGTCGGTGAAGCCCATGACGCCGAGGCCGACGGCGCGATTCTGCTCGTTGGAGAAGTCCGCCTCCTGGACCGAGGAGCGGGTGATGTCAATGAGGTTGTCGAGCTGGCGGATCGCGAGGCGTGCGCTCTCCTCGATCTTCTTGAAGTCGACGGCCAGGCCGCCAGCCTCAAGCTCCAGCATGTGACGCGACAGGTTGATCGAGGCCAGGTTGCAGACGGAGACGTTGTCCTCGTCCTGCGGGAGGGTGATCTCGGTGCACAGGTTCGACAGGTGGATCGTGCCGGTGTTGTTGTTCAGGGCACGGTTGTTGATCGTGTCTTTCCAGGTGAGCCACGGGTGCGAGGTCGTCTGGAGCGAGATAAGGATCGACTTGAACTGCTCACGCGCGGTGATCCGCTTGTACATGCGCATCTGGCCGGCGTCGGCGAGGGCGACGTACTCGTTGTAGCGCTTCGAGAACTCCTTGCCGTAGAGCTCGTTGAGGTCGCTGACCTCGAGCGGGTCGAAGAGGTACCAGTCGTCGTCGTTCTGCACGCGCTTCATGAACTCGTCGCTGATCCAGACCGCGGTGTTCGCGGTGCGGGTGCGCCGGTACGGGTCGCCGGAGTTCTGGCGCAGGTCGAGGAACTCGGGGAAGTCGAGGTGCCAGTTCTCGATGTAGAAGCACAGCGCACCGAACTTCTTGCCGCCGCGGCTGACCGCGCGCAGGATCGAGTCGATCGTGTGCATGAACGGGATCGGCCCAGTCGAGGTGGTGTTGTTCGAGCGGATCGGCGACCCCTGGGCGCGGAGCTTGGTGACCGAGAGGCCGATGCCGCCGGTGCCCTTGGTGAGCCACATGACGTCGCGGGTGGTCTTGGCGATGTGCTCCATGTCGTCTTGCATTTCCATGACGAAGCAGTTCGCGAGCTGCGGGTAGATCGTGCCCGCGTTGACGAGGGTGGATCCGGCCGCGAGGTACTCGAGGGTCGACATCTTCTCGTAGAAGGCGATGGCGTGCTCGGTGGGGTTCGCCTCGTTGAGCGAGAGGCCCATCGCAATGCGCATCCAGAAGTACTGCGGAACCTCGAGGGCGTCGCCGTTGCGGCCCTTGATGCCATAGCGGTTGTTGAGCGTGACGACGCCGATGTACTTCAGCAGCTCGTCGTGGGCGGGCTCGAGGGCCCGGCTGAGCTTCTCGAGGTCGAACATCTCGACCAGACGGGAATCGAGGAGCTTCTCCTCGACGCCGCGGGTGATGTTCGCTGCGAAGTGGGAGGCATGCAGGAACTTGAGCTGCTCGGCCGACTCGTAGTCGCCGAGAACGCGCTTGTAGATGGTCTTCAGCAGCAGGCGGGCGGCGACCGTGTCGAACGCCGGATCGTCCTTGACATTCTGCAGTGCGACCTGGATGACGGCCTCGTCGAGCTGCTGCGTCGTGATGCCGTCGAACAGGGTGATCTCCAGCTCGGACGCGATCTGCGTGACCCACGCGATGTTGTCATCGAGCCCGGTTGTCGCGTGCTCGATTGCGAGGTTGATCTTGTTCGCGTCGTACGGCTCACGCTGTCCGTTGCGCTTGATTACTGTGATCTCCACAAAAACTCCCTTACGACCCCGACGAACGCCTGCATTCAGGCCCATTCTTGCCTGCAACCGATATGTCGGCCAGGCGTTGTCACCACTATATATCGTGGGTCTGACAATGAGCTAACCCTAGATGTAGTGGGCGTGTCCTCCACAGGTGTGCATAACTTCGCCGAGTTATGCACAGCCAGATCTTGTCACTGGCCACTGACATTTCGGCCTTTTTTGCCCGATAGGCTGACTGATTGTGAGTAGTTACGCGAGCCTGCTGAGGTCCCCCGGGGTCGCCCGCATCATCGCCGCACAGCTCACCGCCCGCTTCCCGTTCGGGATGCTCTCGCTTGCGCTCCTCCTGCACGTCGAGCACGTGCACGAGTCATACGCCGCTGCGGGCCTGGTCCTCGCCGCGACGAGCATCGGGCAGGCCATCGCCGGGCCGCTCACCAGCCGGTGGATGGGGCGCTGGGCGATGCGCCCGGTGCTCATCCTCACCACCGTTCTCTGCACGGCATCCATCAGCACCATCGCGCTCGTCGAGATGCCCGTTCCCCTTTATATGGCGATCGGCCTGATCGCGGGGCTGAGCATGCCACCGGTGCAGCCCGCCGTGCGCACCATCTACCCCAAGATGGTCAACTCCCGCCAACTCACCCCCCTGTTCTCTCTCGACGCCTCGGCGCAGGAGATCATCTGGGTGCTCGGACCGGTCATCACCGTGTTCCTCGCGGTGCAGATCAGCACCGTCACGGCGATTCTCACCGCCGTCGGCATCCTCGTGGTCGGGTCGACCTGGTTCATCTCCTCCCCCGAGGTCGGCCGGGTACGCATTCCCCTGAGCCGCCGCAAGCTCGGTGCCGTGCTCGGCCGGCCGCCCGTGCTTCTCGCCACCGTCACCGGGTTCCTGCTCATCGGCGCGTGCGCGGCCGTCGAGGTCGGCGTCGTGGCGGCGTTCGGCGAGGGCGGCTCGGAGTCGGGCATCATCCTGGCGATCTTCGCGATCGGCTCGCTCATCGGCGGGCTCTCCTTCGGCCACCGCCCGATCGGGCCAGCCGCGCTGGCCATGCGGATGCTCGGGGTGGCGATCGGCCTGTCCCTCGCGATCGTGAGCCTCAATTTCTGGTGGCTCGCGCTGACCATGCTGATCGCGGGCGTCGGCATCGCCCCCGCCCTGGCGGTCATGTTCGCGATCGTGTCGGCGAGCGTGAAGTTCAGCGAGACCGCGGAGGCATACGGGTGGGTGGGCACTGGCCAGCTCATCGGTGCCGCGATCGGCTCCGCCATCGCCGGCTTCATCATCGACGCCTCCGGGGCGCCGGGCGCCTTCGTCGTTGCGGCGGCCTTCGCGATCGGCGGCGTCATCGTCGCGACGGTGTTTCGCCGCTGGCACCCCGACCTGCGGGACCGCGACGCGAGCCCGATCCCCGACACCGAACCGATCGCGATTCAGCCGAGCTGAGCGGCAGGTCAAACGCGCGCGGACTGCGGCCCAACTAATCTGTACGAATGACCGACGAAGTCCAGAGCGCCGCACGCAGCGCCAGCCGAAGCCGCCCCTTCCAGATCGTTGCCCGGCTGGGATATGCCGTCAACGGACTGCTGCATATCCTGATCGGTGCCATCGCGATCGGCATCGCGCGCGGTGCAGGCGGCGAAGCCGACGCATCCGGGGCCCTCAGCGGACTTGCCTCGACCCCCGGCGGCGTCTTCGTGCTCTGGACGATCGTCATCGGCCTTGCCGCCCTCGGGCTGTGGCAGGTTGCCGAGGCCATCCTCGTGCCCTCCCCCGACCCCAAGAAGAAGTGGGGGCACCGGGCGATCGAACTCGGCAAGGCCGTGGCCTACCTGGCCATTGCCGGAACCGCGCTCATCTTCGCGATGGGCGGCTCCTCCGACTCCGGCGGCGACGCCCAGGGATTCACGTCCGCCATGCTCGCGACGCCCGGCGGCGTCGTCGTGCTCGTGATCGTCGGACTGGGCATCTGCGTCATCGGCGGGTTCTTCGTGGTGAGGGGCGTCACGAAGAAGTTCACCGAAGACCTGACCGTCCCCTCGGGAACTGTCGGCCGGGTGGTCGTCGGTCTCGGCATCTTCGGCTACGTCGCCAAGGGAATCGCGCTCGGAGTCGTCGGCATCCTGTTCCTCGTCGCCGCGTTCACCGTGGACGCCAGCGAGTCGACCGGCCTCGACGGGGCGCTCAAGGCCCTCGTCGAGCTGCCGTTCGGTCCGGCGATCCTGATCTTCGTCGCCATCGGCCTGATCGCCTACGGCCTCTACAACTTCGTGCGGGCGCGCCGGGCGCGGCTGTAACCTGCGCCGTGGATTCTGACCACAGCAACCCGGCCAATAATGGACGGATGACAATTGAGCCCGTATCCCCCGTCCTGACGATGAACGATGGCCGCCTCATCCCCCAGCTCGGGCTCGGCGTGTACAAGATCGCCGACGAGCAGGCGGCGGATGTCGTCGCGACGGCGATCGACGCCGGCTACCGGCACGTCGACACGGCGACCCTGTACGGCAACGAGGTCGGCGTCGGCGAGGGGATGCGCCGCTCGGGCGTTCCCCGCGCGGAGCTGTTCGTGACCACGAAGGTCTGGCAGGACGACCACGGCTACGAGAACACGCTGCGCGCGTTCGAAGGAAGCCGCCAGAAGCTCGGCCTCGACTATGTCGACCTCTATCTGATCCATTGGCCGGCCCCGAAACGTGGCCTGTACATCGAGACCTGGCGCGCGCTCGAGAAGCTGCGGGCCGACGGGGTCGTCCGCTCGATCGGCGTCTCCAACTTCCACACCCACCACCTCGACGCCCTGCTGGCCGAGACCGAGGTCGTTCCCGTCATCAACCAGGTCGAGCTGCACCCGTGGCTGCCCCAGCGGGAGGTGCGCGCCTACGACGACGCGAACGGGATCCTGACCGAGGCCTGGTCGCCGCTGGCACGCGGGCGGGTGCTCGGCAACCCGGTGCTCGACACCCTCGCTGCGAAGCACTCCGTCTCGCCCGCCCAGGTCGTCATCCGCTGGCACCTGCAGCAGGGAATCGTCGTCATTCCGAAGTCGGTGACGCCGGACCGCATCCGCCAGAACGCCGATGTGTTCGGCTTCGAGCTGGATGCGGACGACCTCGCCGCCATCGACGGCCTCGAGTCGGGCGAGCGCACGGGCCTCGACCCGGACGACAACAACTGATCGCACGATCAGGAGCTCCCGCAGTCAGGTCAGCGGCGTGATCCCCGGGGGCTGGATTGGTCCGACGGGAAGGTCGCCGTTGTCGACGTCCTCGGCGTTGGGGAGCGTCATCAGGAACCGGAAGAACATCACGCTGGCGGCGAGCGATACCCCGCCGCCGACGAGGAACGGCACGGTGAGGTCGAGGCGGCCCAGCAGGCCGCCAAGGATCGCCCCGACGGGCATCGCACCCCACAGCAGGGTGCGCCAGGTGCCGTGAACCCGGCCGAGGAGGCGGCCGGGGATCACGCTCTGCCGCAGCGACATGATGTGGATGTTCCACACGGTGATTGCCCCGGAGGTGAGGGCGGTGCCCACCGCCGCCACCGCAATCGTCGGCACCGCGCCGATGGCGACCGTCGCGGCGCCGGTGACGGTGGTCATGATGGCGACCGTCAGCCCGGTGCCCCAGCGGTCCTTCAGCGGGCCGGCCACGACTGAACCGACGATTCCGCCCACGGCGCCCGACAGCATGAAGAATCCAAACCACACCTCGGGAACGCGGAGGGTGTCGAGCACGAAGAGCACGAAGCTCGCCGTGGCCGCCGTGAAGGCGATGCCGGTGAACGTGCTGAAGAACCAGAGGGTGCGCAGCATGCGGTTGCGGATGATGAAGTGGTAGCCGTCGGTGAACTGCCGGTGCCACGGCGCGCCCTCCTCGGCGACGGGACGGGCGAACTGGCCTCCGGACGCCGCCTTCGGCAGGAAGAACGCGAGCGCGAGTGCGCCGCCGAACACGGCGGCGTTGACCCCGAGGGGGATCAATGCCGACACCGCGAAGAGCACGGAGGTGAACGGGCCGGACAGGAAGTTCTGCACCACGAGCTCGCCGCCCTCGATGCGGGCGTTCGCGCGCGACAGGTTGGACCTCTCGACGATGCTGGGCACGATGGCGCGGATCGCCCCGTCGTAGACCGTCTCGAAGGCTCCGTAGACGAAGGTCACCAGGTACAGCCACCAGATGGTGAGGCCGTCGGTCGCCACAAGCACGAACAGCGCGATCGCGAGGGCGACGCGCACCCCGTTCGCGAGTGCGAGCGCGTGCCGGCGGTCGATCCGGTCCACGAGGATGCCGGCGGGGATCGCGAAGAACAGCCAGGGCAGCAGCGCGAGCGCGGCGATGCCCGAGATGAGCAGTGGGTCGTCGGTGAGCCTCGCGGCCAGCAGCGGCGCCGCGACACGCGCGATCCCGTCGCCGAGGCTCGACGCGAGGTTCGCGGTGAAGAGGTTAGCGAATGCGGGGCCGAGGCCCCTCCTCGCTACCACCGCGGGTGGATCGCCGCCCGGAAGTAGGTGTCGTAGAGGCGTGCCACGCCGGCGTTGAACTCGGTCGACAGCGGCTCTGCCGAACCGGCGACCGCGTTCGAGCGGGCCTGGTCGACCGACCGTGCGCCGGGGATGACGCTGCTCACGCCGTCGAGCTGCGCGACCCAGGCGAGCGCCGCCTGCGAGGTGGTGAGCCCGGTGGATGCCGCGAGCGCCGCGAACTCCTGCGCCGCCGCCACTCCCTGCTCGAAGTCGACACCGGAGAAGGTCTCGCCCACGTCGAACGCGGAGCCGTCCCTGTTGTAGTTGCGGTGGTCGTTCGCCGCGAAGGTCGTCTCGGTCGTGTACTTGCCACTCAGCAGGCCCGAGGCGAGCGGGACCCGCGCGATGATGCCGACGCCGGCGGAGATTGCGGCGGGGAGCACCTCGTCGAGCGGCTTGTGCCGGAAGGCGTTGAGGATGATCTGCACGCTCGCGGTACCGGGGCGGGCGATAGCGGCGAGGGCCTCGGCGGTCGTCTCGACGCTCACGCCGTAGGCCGCGATGGCGCCGTCGGCGACGAGGGTGTCGAGCGCGTCGTAGACGGAGTCGGTGGTGAGCACCTCCGACGGCGGGCAGTGCAACTGCACGAGGTCGAGGGTGTCGACGCGCAGGTTGGTGCGGGAGCGGTCGGTCCACTCGCGGAACTTCGGGAGCGTGAAGTTTGCGGCGTCCTGAGCCTCGCGGCGCCCCATCTTGGTGGCGACGGTGATCCCGTGACCAGGCTTGCCGGCCAGGTACTCGCCGATGAACTTCTCGCTGCGCCCGTCGCCGTAGACGTCGGCGGTGTCGAAGAAGGTGATGCCCGACTCGACTGCGGCGTCGAGGATCGCGCGCGCCGCGTCGGCGTCGACGTCGCCCCAGTCGGCGCCGAGCTGCCAGGTGCCGAGGCCGATGGCGGAAACAGTGCGGCCGGTGCGGCCGAGAGTACGTGTGTGCATGAATCGAGCGTACCCGGCGGATGCTGACCGCCGAGGTGCCACCGCGCCCCGGTTTGCCGCCAGCACCGGCAGTCGGTCGACGCTCGACGCTCGACGCTCGACGAACGCTCCACGAACCGGAAACGTTGGGTGGCCGCCCGCCCGTGCCTAGGAATACAGTGAGCCCATGAAGCGATGGCGCAGTGCAGCGGTGGTCCTGATGGCGGCCGTGCTGCTGACGGGCTGCACCACGGGCGCGTCGGAGTCGACGGGCGACGAGGCCCCGCCCAGCAACGGGCTGCCCACCGAGGACTTCACCCCGGGGGTCGACGGCGGGGACTCGGGCGGCGCGACCCCCGAATCGGCCGACCGTGACGTGATCGTGCAGGGCTACCTCACGATCACGGCGGAGGATCCGATCGAGGCCGCCGACGACGCGGTTGGCATCGTCGAGCGGGCCGGCGGGCGGGTCGACAGCCGCAGCGAGCAGCCCGGCGTCGACGGCGGAGAGAACGCGTCCGCGCAGCTGGTGGTGCGGATCCCCTCCGCCGAGCTCACCGAGACGCTCGACGAGATCAAGGAGCTCGGCGAGGTCGAAAACGTCTCGATCAACTCGACCGACGTGACCGCGCAATCGCAGGACCTCGACGCGCGGATCGAGGCGCTGCAGGCATCCGTCGACCGGCTGCTCGCCCTGCTCGCCTCGGCCACCTCGACGACCGACCTGATCGCGATCGAAACCGCCCTGTCGGAGCGGCAGGCGAACCTGGAGAGTCTCCAGGCCCAGCGCCGATACCTCTCGGAGCAGGTCGACCTGTCCACGATCACGGTGGACTTCGGTTCGGAGGATTCCGCTCCGGTTGACGAGCCGGAGGGCTTCGTCGACGGACTCGCCGCCGGGTGGAACGCGCTCGTCGCGTTCCTCGGCGCCACCCTCATCGCGTTCGGGGTGGCACTGCCGTGGCTCGCGACGATCGCGGTACTCGCGCTCGTCGTGCTCCTGATCGTGCGCGGGGTGCGCCGGTCTCGCCGCGCGAAGAAGGCAGCACCGACGGAGGTTCGCGAACCCGCCGACGGAGGTTAGCGGGGCCGCCGACGCGGAGGAGGGCCCCGCTGACTGACCCGGACGGTGTCACCGCAGTCGGAACTGTCTACGCCAGCAACCGCGAGCCGCCCACTTATGTCGGGTTATCGCGGGTTAGAGCAGCGTTTCTGGGCGACCAGCTGGCAGATTCCGACTGTGGCGACGGTGTCACCGCGCGGAACGCGGGCCCGGCCTCGACGGCCGGGCCACGCTCACGCTCAGACCGCGTCGGCCGCCGGACGAGCGGCAGCCGGGGCGGCGACAAGCGCCAGCCCGTGGAACAGGGCGAGGTTCTCAACCGCCGCCTGGCGCTCCGCCGCCAGCTGCTCGGCCGTCCAGCCGAGTGCGGAAGCGACCACGGTGGCGAGCTCGTCGAAGACCGGCTGCGTGAGCCCACCCGCGAACGCGATGATTGTGCGTCGCAGGAACAGGTCGCCCAGGTGCACGACAAACTCGCGCTCGCACAGGTACTCGATCTCGCCGGAGCTGAAGCCCTCGAGCGCGCCGAGCGGCTGGTCGCTGGCGGTCTGCAGGAACGCGATCACGTCGGCCGCCTTCGTGCCGTAGCGGGCGAGCAACTGTGCGGTGCGGTCACGGCCGAGACCGGCGGAGTGGTTCGCGACCCAGGCATCCGTCTCCGCGCCCGCCGAGGGGAAGCCGACGCCGCCGCCCATGGAGAGGTCCTCGGTGCTGACGCGCCGGTCGTGCCCGAGGATCTCGAGGGTGTCGGTGCTGATGTGCTCGGCGAGAGCGCGGAACGTGGTCCACTTGCCTCCGACGAGGCTCAGCATCTTCACCTGTCCGCTTTCGCCGAACGGGGTCTTTTCGATGCGGTAGTCCCGCGACACGAAGCCGGGTGCGGCGTCCTCGCTGGGCAGCGGGCGCACGCCCGAGTAGCGGAAGACGATCTGCGAACGGTCGACGTGCACCTTCGGGAACACGTGGGTGACGAGCTCGAAGAAGTAGTCGACCTCCTCCTCGGTGCACACGGCGGGCTGGCCCATGTCCGCGGGGATGTCGGTGGTACCGACGAGCACCTTGCCGTTGAGCGGGTAGATCAGCACGATGCGGCCGTCGTTGTTCTCGAAGAACACCTCGCCGCCGGCGCACGCGGCGTAGAGGGCGGGGTTGTCGAGCACGATGTGGGAGCCCTTGGTGCCGCCCATGAACTCGGTTGGCCGGCCGAGCGCGGTGTTCGTAAGGTCGGTCCAGGGTCCTGTGGTGTTGACGACGACGTTTGCCGACACCTGGAACTCGGTGCCGGTGACGGTGTCGCGCAGCAGCACGTCGTCGCCGCGCACGCCGATGGCCTCAATGTAGTTGGCGCTGCGGGCGTGGGGGCCGGTGGCGCGGGCGTCGGCGACGAGGTCGAGGGCGAGGCGCTCGGGGTTCTCGACAGCGGCGTCGAAGTAGGTGGCGGTGTACTTGACGTCGCGGCGCAGCTCGGGGAGTTTGGCGAGCGAGGCCGCGCGGCCGGCGAACTGGTGGCGCGGCACGGTGCCGCCATCGCGGGAGAAGGAGTCGTAGCCGGTGAGGCCCAGCTTGATGAGCAGCGCGCCGCGCTCCTTGGACTTGCCCTGCTGTTTGTGGGTGAGGAACCGCAGCGGCGCGGACAGGATGCCGGAGAAGGTAGAGA
>Ga0326733_1000595_pt1 | contig 10384 bp, 3 predicted proteins | sample 14_GP2_308_FD_207946 | JGI IMG/M metagenome (GOLD analysis project Ga0326733, IMG submission 207946) | Glacier ice microbial communities from Ngari, Tibet, China - 14_GP2_30.8 | ecosystem: Environmental > Aquatic > Freshwater > Ice > Glacier | place: China: Ngari, Tibet | collected 2018-07-17 | reverse complement strand
GTTGTCAAGAAAACAAATACTGAAATAATCAGTATTCTTGGGAAAAAATATATTAATCGTTTCATGTTATTTCGCTTGTTTAGGAGTGCTACGCTGTGCAGAGGCTATCGTATTTTTGGAGCCTTCTCTTCCGTCTTTTTCAACTACTACGACCGAATAGACATAAGACTCATCTTCCGTGATTGCTTCATCTAAATAATCGAATGTTCCTTTCGTTACTTTTTTAAGTAAACTAAAATCCTCTTCGTCCGACTTGCGGCGATAAATGTGATAAGCCACTACGTTGTCACTCTCAATGGCAGGCCATTTAATCATAATTCCTTTAGGATGGTTGATTAAATCAATGCGTTTTAAACTGGGTATATAAGCACGTGGATAAGTTATTTTTACTTCTTCCGAATAGGTACTCGTGTCGCCTTTGAGTGAAAGCGAAGCAATACGATAATAGTAATTTTCGCCAATCACAAACGTAGTATCCACAAAGCGGTTGGTAGCAATACCAAAAGGTGAAACAGGTTGAAAATTCGTTTCGCCCTCTTTTTTATATTCCAATAAATAACCTGCTACAAAATCGTCATTCCTCCGAATATCCACCCATTCCAGAATCAAATCGTTGTTAATCATCGAGTGGGTCAAGTACGAAGGCACCCACATTTCCTCTTTTTTGATGGGCGAAAAAGCGACCGTATTCGAGAAATCACTGGTATCTTGCGTTAGATTTTGTTGAAGTACAGCATAATAGTAAGTACTTTTTCCCGACAGTGTTTTGGCTGAATCAATATATTCTTTTCCGGTAACAGCAGTGCTTACCAACGCTAACTTATCAGGCGAAAGTCCTCTGTACACAAAATAGCCATACGGTGCTTTATCGTCGGCAGCCTCCCATTGAAGTTTAGGATATACTTTTGAAGCAGCATCTACCTGTAGATTAAAAGGTGGTAAAGGCTTTGAAAAAGTTTTACACGACAAGACCACATTGGCAGGAATCTCTTGCTGCACATTTTGTTTTGGTAGAAAGGAAGGACTTACAAAATAGGTATAGTTTTTCCCTGGAACCACCTGATAGTCTGTGTATGAGTTTTCTTGATAGTCTAACTGAGCCACCACTTCACGAGCATTGTCGTCGTAACTACGAGCAATTGTTACCCCTGTGTAATAAGGCTTTACAGGCAATTTTGTCCAATTTAGTTTGATGCAATTCGTTGAATCCTTTCCAGAAACGGCATAAATTAGCGGTACAGAACCCTGTGAAATAGCATACGCATTGGCTACATCACTGGTGTCTCCCAAGGCGGTAGCATAATCTTCTGGAATCAAGATTGTCGAAATTAAATCCTCTGGAAAAGCTTTAACAGACGCTGAAATCTGAAAGTTTCCTGCTGAATCTGGATAAGCAAAAGCCTTGTCGTGCAAATGCCATTCCAGTTCATTATTCTTTTTATAGAAAATATCAAACTTGGTATTACTAGCATTCTGACTTTTGGAATTCAAGAATACTGCCAAGACTTTCAATTGCGTTCGATATTGTTTCAAGTAATCGTCAATAGGAAGCTTATCATCAAACTCTGCAAAAATAGGGTAGTCTCCCTGTACAAAAGCAGGATAGTTTACCTTCCAATTAAAGGTTACTAAGCTGTCCATTGAATTGACATGGCTCAATGTGGTTTTTACTTTTCTCAACTCAGGATTCGTAAACTTAGATGCAATTTGCACTGCACCCCAGTATTCTTCTGTTCCGATTTTATCCACACGAATCAATTCATAATAATACACCGAGTCCTTAACGACTTCTTTATCCAAGAATCCGTAGCCAAAAACTTCTAGAAAGTTGATGTTCACTTCGGTAAAGGTACTCAGGGAGTCGAAGTGATATTCGGTTTCCAAATAGCGTTGTAGCTGAGCGTCTGATTTCAAATCGGCTACTTTTCTAAAGTCTCGTTCGAGGTCTTTTCCCACCATTTTCTGAAAGTCTTTTACCTTCGTCACTCTGGTGATTTTACCAATTTCTTTGAGTTGGTCTTCACCCGAAATAATAGCCCCACGCAACACCTTAAAATAGGCAGTTTGTTGCATGGCTTTATCAAACTTGGCAAGGTCTGCATCTTTGGCAAAAGCACGCAGGTAATTTCCTTGTGGAGACGAATAAGCCAACACAATTCCTTGGGCATCTTTACCCTTTGAAGCTGTTTGTGCCCAAAGTGAACCTGTATAAATTGAAAATACAAAGGCGATGATTGTACGTAAATTTTTCATATTAATGCTGTGTTTACTACACACGTAAGTATCAAATCTGATAATGTTAGAATCTCATTTTAATGCCAGCTCGCTGCGAATAAGACAGGTTTACTGAACCGTTTAAACAAAGCTTGGCACTAAGTCCACAAGGAATAGGAACATCACACCATTTCACAGAACAGCTCGGAATTCTTGGTCTCCACCACCTTCCACAACAGCAGTCTAATCCACAAGGAACTCTTGTATTGCAGTACTTAATACTTTTAGAATTACAGCCAACACTTCCGCCATCACCGAAGAACATTTCTAAACGTGCCCCTGCTGAAGCATCAAAATACCAACCAGAGTTATATCCTCCTACTGCCGAGATATTCACACCAAGTGCTCCTCCAATCGTGAAGCCCAAGAGACTCGCTCTGGCATTTAAATTCATTTTTGCCCCAACACCCAAGACGAAAATATTAGAAGTCCAGTTATAGACAAAAATGGCATCGAGTTCGCTCGAATAACTAATAGAATAACTCGCTATCCAAATATTACCACTTGACGAAGCACCCTCATTGACTCTACATTTAAAGTAAATACCGTTAACAATACTGCCATTGGTAAAGTATTTATTATCGAATGAGCTGGCACAAGTTTTTACTTCTTTTGGTGTAAGTAAAGCATTCAAATCGGTATTTCCTCCAATCATTACTGCCCCATTTACATTTCTAGATAACACCGTTGTACGAACAGTAGCCCCCAAGAAGAAGCTTTTAGTTGTAAAGAATACTGTCGCATCAATCTTCGCCATTGCTCCTTTAACTACCTCTTTATCACAGCTCATCGTACCTAATGCTAACATGCGGCAGAAGTCCAATTTTACTTTAATATTACAGTACAGCTCTTTTTTAGCATACCAATCCATCGCACCCTCTACAACAGGCACAGCTCCACAGTCGTTTGTACTAAACAAGACCGACAGTTTGATGTTTCTAAACTCCGTCACATCCTTAGAAACTCCCGTTGGATAGGCACTCCCCAAAAGAGACACCATGTATTTGTTTGTTGCTGTATTAATATCAATCGCTCCGCCGATTGAAGACCATGTAATAGAACCCGTTACGATGGTGGTAGAAGCAATCAATGACGCTCCAAATTCAATACCGTTTGACAATTGATAGAATTTAAGCCCTACACCAAATTTTTGTTTTACCGTTTCGGCTTCGCCATTTCCTTCAAAGCCTATTTTATCGCCACTGGTTGACAGTTTTACCGAAGCAAAGGCTTTAAAGCTGGCTGATTCTATCAATAAGTCGATACTGTTAAACTTCACTTCCACCCCTTTTCCAAAATCTCCTACCAAGAAAGATGCATCCGACTTGAACTTCGCTCCCTTCAATTTGTCAATTTGTACGCCCCCAGCAAAGCCAAAAGCCCAATTTACAAAGTCGCTATCTAAGTCAACATCGGCATCTGATTTTACTTTTCCTGTTTGTTGATAAGTCTGTCCAACAGCTTTACTATCTTGCGTTCCTTTATTTCCAACCGACTGATAGTTTGCATTATTAAACTGCTTTGTCTCTTGTAGCTTGGCGGTTTCCTCTTCGGTTCGTAACAATAAATCATTCATATCACGCCATTCCATTGTTTTGCCTTTACTAAACAATAAACGGCGGATATTGATTTTCACAGGCCCCATGTCAATACTAATGTCGGCTTTTAGGCTCACCATAAAAGCCCCCTTTGTATTCACCATTAATTTCTGTACGGTAAGTGGGAATATTTTTTTGAGGGCTGGGTTGTTATTGCTATTTTTTAATTCTAAAATAGCTCCTGCATCCAACTGATAGGCGTCGTCTCGTTTGTTATAACCAAAAACTATGTTCTGCCCTTCGGGACTTTTAAAAATGACATCTTTGATTTTATAGCCTTCTTTTGGGAAAGACATATCCATGTATGGATAGTAAGTTCCATTGACATTATTCAGCGTAAACGAATTGACAATCAAGTAATTTTGTTGACTGGTAAACATTTTACCGCCAATTCCGTAGCGTTTAAAGTTATCAAACACCTGAATTTTGGTCACATCAAATCGCCATGAGCCTTTTACCCCAATCGTTGCAAAAACATCTTTAGTACTTACAAAACTGGCTTCTTTTAGGTCAAGGTCTTCATTGCTTGCCAATACCACTTTTTCCAATTTAAACACATCTTTGAAAGCCGCCCCCGACATAAACGGAAGGCGTAATTGCCCCTTCATTTTAATCCCTGTTTTGGATAAAACGGCACTTGCAGGATCTATATCCAATATCAAATTGGCAACTCCACCTACACGAATCGGCACGAAACCCGCATGAATAGAATCAGTTTTTACCTCCGGAAATTTCAGCTTAAATTGAGCATTGGGTTCGTTGTTTTTCAACTCCATTCCTTCAGAAATAAACATGGGGAAGAACGAGTCTTTTTCAACAGCCGTTGGCTTATCATCTTTCTTGGTTTCTGTAGCAGGAGTTCCTACTTTTGGTTTTGCATTGTCTAATTTCTTCTGATTAGTCGCTGTAATGTCGTTATTGAAACCCATTTTTTGTTCCGTAACGTCCAAATCAAGTTCTAGCTTCACCTGCGATATATACGCTTCTGGATTCGAACCAAGAATTTTTTCGGGAGTAAACTTCACAAATGTGCCGACAATTTTTCCTTTATTTTGCTTTCCAAGGGTCGTTACTTTTGTCAATAAAATGGCAGGTTTACCAATCAAGGCAACTGAAGCATATTTGTGCAACGTCAACTTAATTGCCGTTTCTTCAAACTTCAATTCCTCACGAGCCAACACAGCATTGTTGCTTTCGTCTTTGTCTTTTCTAACGGGAACATTCTTAAAACTTAGCGTTTGTCCTTTAACCATTTTGAAGACCCCTTCTAATTTCTCAGGGTCTATTTTGCCCGTAATTTCAAAAACACCGTCTTCTTTCTTAATGGCTTTTTCAATTACTACCGATATTCCTTGTAAGTGAGTAAACTTCGGAATCGATGCGTCTTGTTGATATAATTTCATCAAAATCGCTTTCGATGCCTCTTCCACTTTCACAAAGTTCTTCTCGGTATTGTAGGTGTCTTTTGTAAATACCAATTCTTCTCCTGCCGATTTTTTCTCAATCAAAAGCTCAAACTCCCCTGCTTTGGTCGTGCTTGCTTTACTCGGACTACCCGTCACACTCACTTCCACTCCTTCCAAAGCACCCACTAATACAGAGTCTTTGTTGTATGCCGTCACCGTTCCTTTTACTCGAAATGCCTCTTTCAACATCAATTCAATGGTAATAGCTTGTCCATTTCGACTGCTTGCTGGCAAGGTATAATCCTCTAACTTGTCTTCTAAATAAAGTGTTGAGGCAGTTGCTTCATTCTGCACCGCAAAATTTAATCGTGTACCTTTTACATACTGACGCAACCCATTTTCAGTAACTTGAACACTGTTGTTACTCAATTTTAATAACGATTTTACAAAGTTCTTTGCTTCCCCTTTTTTGGTATAGGTCTTAATTATTACCAGATAATCTCTCGATTCTAAAGCCATGTTTTTCTGACTGTAGAATTTAACTACTCGTGCGTTTTTGTTTTTGAACTCATTGGTGAATGCCTCGTCTGTCATTTCTATATTCAATAAATTGGCGGTCGAAAAATCTTTCACTTTTGCTTTCACAAAAGCAAGCCCGTTGTCTTTGAAATCTGTATTGGCAAGTACCTGAAATTGACCTACCTCAAAGCGAGCATCTTTGTAGCCTTCGGCTTTTATAGCAATCGAAGGTTCCGTTTTCAGATCTGATTCGTCAGACAAATGAATCAAGAATGCCCCCTCAGCATTTGTTCTAAGCGTTGTGCTGTTGGGATACGATACCATTGCATCTACCACTGCACGACCAAACTGATCTTTCAGAAAACCTGCAATCGAAACGCCATCGGCAGTGAAATAGATATTTTCTGTTTGGTTTTTAGTAGGCTTATCAATCAACTTGAAAGCTGGTTGCCCTCCATTCGGATTATTCACCAAAATACCTAATTTCTTGATTGTCTGATTATTACCAATTACCGAAGGGATTTCGATTTCGTATAAACCCTTATCGCTTGACTTTGCACTTGACCTCCAAGTTGCTACCATCAATAACTGACTTGGCGACAATGCCTTATTGCTTAACGAGGCATCCGTAATGGTAAAGACACTTATTTGCTGCGAAGCCAAGGGTTTATTTTTGCTCTCCGTTCCTAAAGCCACGAGTCCCTTCACTTTTGGATTTGGCGAAGTATATTGAATCACATCCATTATTTTGAAGGACTCCGTATTGGTTATTCCACTCGTATTCACCGTCGAAATAGGAAAAATAGACGCATCAAAATCCTTTTCTTTCAGTCGTAAAATATACTGGTCTGCAAAAAGAGAGTTACCAAACAAACTAACAATATTCAATTCTTTCAACTCCGCAACCTTAATGTAGGTTGAGCCATTGAACATTACTTCATCTCTACTGGTGCTTACGTTCCCTTCATTTTCTAAAATCGTTTTTTCCTGTTCAAAAACAGTCTTCATTCGATAAAGCCCTACCGTTTCAAAACTCTTACTCGTGACTTTTCCTGCTTTATCAAACACACTTGGGGAGTAACGCATCGTATTTGCCAAGAGGTTGAAATTGCCTACTTCACGGTTGGTAGAGGCTGTTTCATCTATCTGAATTTTAACAAATTGAGGCGATAAGGCTTTGTTTTTATAAGTGATGTACAAATAGAAATACTTGACATCTTTCAACTGAGCAATTTTGACATTCTTAAACTTAAACTCTCCTTTATCGTCTGACTTAACGGTTTCTAACAAGGATAGTTTTGAAGTATTATTCTGATGGTCTTTTAGTCCTCCGTTGAAATTATCGTTACTTCCATAAAGCGTCACATTAGCATTTTGAAGAGCGTATTTAGTGGCTGCTTCTTTACTAATATTCCAATCTACTCGTTCTTGTTTACGAAGGTCAACCTTTGTTGCGATCAGGGTATTTTGCGTAGCCAACGAAGCTTCCGATTGTCTGAAACTCCACGTTAAGCCCCCTTTTAATTCTACCGCCGAAGCCAAACGAGTTGTCACGATGTTCACAGGTATTGTCGCAATATCTACGGAACTAGAACTAGCGGTTCTGCCCACGGCATCGCTTGCTTTTACTTGATAGCTGTATTTTTCAGTAGGCACTAAGCCCGAAATCTGAGTCGAATTGGCCTGTGTACGAAACGAAGGACTCACATTTACTTCTTTCACCGAACGACCTTTGGCATCGGTTACACTTAATACATACTGTGCATGATTGGCTTCGCCTTTCCACGAGAAAGTAAGGTATTTAAAATCTGCTCCCCAATTAACCCTTAAATTGCTTGGGGCTAACATCGGATTGGAGTACCGGAAAGAGTAGATTTCGCTAATACCATCATTCGAAAAAGTACCCACTTTGGCCTCACTACCAAATTTCACCTTTGCCTGTACACGCCACGCATAGATGTAGCCTTCACGCAAAGGTGGAAATTTGGAGTTGTATAAAAAGTTATTAGTGGTTATGTTTGTCCTATAGATAGGAGGTTGTGATAAAAAAATGTTCTGAATATTACCTCGATTAGCCACGGGTAATTCCGTCAAAATGAATTCATATTCCACATCATTCAATTGCGTATGGCGTGGATTCCACTGAAACAAGACATTTTGAACCTGCGAAACAGGCATTTCTCCCCCATTCTGAGGCATAATCAACACGGGAGGTTGATTTAATTCAATCCATACAGGCATACTCGCCACTTTGTCCGATAGCTTTGCCTTAGTCTGTTGGTCAAATACTTCAACGGTAAAAGTATATAAACCCGCAGGCAGTGGTTTGGTGTAAAGGGCTGGAGCAACTGTTAAAAAATTAGCCGAAAAATACTGAGCCATTGCCGCCGTGGGGATAGTCGCCAATGAACCTGCCGTGAGGGTCAATGGAAAAACTATGGCCGCATCGTTCGACAACACACTGATGCCAGGCCCTTGAACACCTACTTTTAAATAGACGGTTCGACTAGGCAATTGTAAATCTTGCAACTGCAAACTCACCCGCATGGGGTTTTTGACAGGGTTGGCAAAGTCCTGTAGAGTGCCGGGACAAGGCGTATTGACCTGTACTATAGCTCGTACAGGATAGTTGTTTTGTCCCCAACAACCTATGGGTAAGCATAGATAAATCAACAACCATAAATATAGTTTGGTAAAAATCTTCGAATTCATAAGCATGATATGTTAAAACTGGTAATTATAGCCTAAATTGACGGTGTAAATAGTAGCTGGTAAGACCGTTGTGGCTACTTGACTGTTATCATCTGAATTGTTTAGGAACAATACATTTGTGGCAATTTTTGATTTTTTGGAAATGCCATAACTTGCATTGAGATTGGCGTTGAGAATAGACGAAATACTGGGCGATTGCGTAGAACGATTCTTAGAGCGTAAGGCATTGACAGACAATCCAATTTGCAATTTGTCTTTCAATAAAGACTGCTGAACGATTAAGGTAGGACCCTGTACTAAGACATCGTTTTTACCAATAGCGTTTAGGTTATAATTATAGCCAACATTAATATTCAGCTTTTTGGCAGGCCATCCCATATTGTAAGTAACTTGAGCATTATATACCAGATTCGCTTGTCCTTGACGGATAATTTCGCCTTGCTTATTGGCAGCATTCATCACCGAAGCATTCAGCGAAATGCCCTGCACTTTCGTTTCGGTTTGAATGAAATTGTACGAAACGTTAGTTGAGAAATTTCGATTAATTTGGGTATAATTTAGCGTATCAATGGGTATCAAACTGGACGCTCGTTGAGCCTCTTTTACTAAATTTCGGATGTACGTGTATCCCTTAAAAGTCGAGAAGCTAACATTGGCATTGAATTTTTCATTGGGTGTAAGCACTAAATTAGTAGCCACCACCAAACGATCTTGTCCATTGGCTTTGGTGTCCAATAAATCATGCTGTGTACCTACATTAGCAGAAAAGGAAATTTTATTGCTCCATAAACGCTGTGCCAAATTTACGGTATAGCTTTCAAAATCATCTGTAAAGAAATAGCCCCCAAAAGTCGTATAACCTGGGTCAACCCGTTCGTAGCCTAAGCCCACAATAGTCTGAGCATTAAACAAGGCTTTAGATAATTTAGCCTTGATAGCAGATACTGATTTCACGTAACCATTTCCTTCAAAAAACAAGGATGCAACCCCTAACTGACTCACCGAAGCAAGACCACTATTATCTGCAATAAGGCTGTTACTGTATTCTAAATCCAGTTGGGCAATTTTAGGTAACATCAAGCCCCCTTCAAAACCCAAGACGACATTCTTCTGAGGACGTAAACTATTAATTTGAAGTTGGTTGGCAGTAATTGAGGCTGGATTATCGGCAGCATGCAAGAAATTGATGCCCGCCCGAAACTTTCCTTGATTATACTGAACTTTTAACCCATACCCCATACGATTGTAGGTCGTGTCTGTCGTTTTCTTGAGTAGACGACCAACCATGGTACTTACTTGCCATTTTCCTGGCACTAACTCAAAGCCTACGCCACTAAACTGATGTCCATTTAGCGTGTAAGGAGAAAAAGTCATGGCAGTAGTCCCAAAATACCCTGTTATCCACTTGTATTTGGGAGTAATGGAGAATTGATTGAACGAATAAGCCTGACTGTAACTAAATTGACGGTTCGAAAAATTGATATTTAAAGGAACATCAATTAAACCTAAAATGTTAAAGTTGACACTACCATTAATAAAATAACTATATTGTTGTGCATTTGCTGGCAGATACGAATTATAAAGATTATTAAGGTTAAGCCCACCTGTAACCGTTAGCTTCTTTGCATTTTTTATATTACTAAAGTCCATGACCTGTGCTTTTAATTCCATTGTAAAACAGAATGACAAGAAGATACACGTAGTCAATATTTTGCTTTTGATATTCATTTATATTATTAATTTTTGGTTAGGATACGTTTTCACTATTGCTTTTAAAGCATAAAAAATACTTATTGAAGTACTTTACACACAGAGTATTCTTGGGGTTCAACTAAATGTGGAACAAACTTCCCACGAAAAAACTAAGGTTTAGTG
>Ga0326733_1000594_pt1 | contig 10413 bp, 10 predicted proteins | sample 14_GP2_308_FD_207946 | JGI IMG/M metagenome (GOLD analysis project Ga0326733, IMG submission 207946) | Glacier ice microbial communities from Ngari, Tibet, China - 14_GP2_30.8 | ecosystem: Environmental > Aquatic > Freshwater > Ice > Glacier | place: China: Ngari, Tibet | collected 2018-07-17 | reverse complement strand
TCTATGTCTCGCAGCTGGTCCTCGCTTTTTACACGATGGGCGGATTCAAATTCAAGACATTGATGTTATCGAATGTATCGTTTCCGATTTATATCAAAGCCTTTTTTAACGCCTTATTCAAACGAGACCAGGCGTGGAGTGCGACAAACGTTAAGTCATATGACTCACCATTTAACTATGTTCGGATCCAAGTGTATGTTTTCGTCTTCCTGCTCCTCACCAGTATTGTCGGGGCGTTTAAAGCAGTCTACACAGACGAATTTTCAATCTCCCTTGCGTGGAACGCGCTTAATACGTTCATCTTCGGTTACTTCGTCTTTATGGCGACCCAAGAGGCACATGGATTGAGGCGACAACAAAAGCGCGAGAAGAAAGCAACCAAACAAAAGAACATTATTATTCAAAAAGGAGCAACATCATGAACTTTACTAGCCGTCTGAAATTTATCTTTGGCATCCTGATTGTCGTCGCTATCGTTGGAGCACTTACGCTGTATCTGAATGCCACGATGTCTCGAGCTGAATCATCGAAGGCCGAACTAGCAGCTGATACTACCTCAATCGGTACTGATTATCCAGGGCTTGTTGTTACGCAGAACGTCGAAGAAGGTGATCGTGTCCGAAAAGATCAGGTCTTATTTGAAATTCAGAGTCCTCAGTTAAATCAAGCAACGGGCACCGGAGGAGTCTCCGAGGAGTCACTTCCTTTCACGCTCAACCCAACGACAAAGAATATCCAGTTGACTGCATCTGATGATGGAGTGATCGAGACGATTGCTTATAAAGAAGGTTCGTATGCCCCAGCTGGCGGTATTGTTGCAACGGTTAATAGCGTCGGTTCGCTTCACGTAGTTGCTAATTTCCGCTTGTCGCCACCTGACTATGCGCGCATTAGCAAAAATAGTAAGGTTGACCTCCGCCTGCCCGACAACACGACGCTCAAGGCGACTATATTTGCAATTACACTTGAACGCAACAATGACAGTGTTGATACGGTCGTCAAGGCACGTATCAAAGATGCTGATATCAATGACTTCCGCTTCTCTATCGGTACACCTGTCGAGGCGACGCTTAGCCTTCAGCAAGAAACGTGGTACGACAGCCTTGTCAGTTCGGTTCAGCAACTCTTTAAGCCTACGGGGCGATAATCGTGAAGTATATTAAACCCATAGTCCTATCGGCGGCGGTTATTGGCATTGCCGCTATTATTGCTGTTGTTGTATTGATTCGAACTGATTCTCCGCTTCTTGGTGGTAATGGCTCGGCGCGCAGTAAAGTCTTAGTCAATCAGGCAGCGCTGAGTAGCCTGACCAAAAAAGACGCTTCAAGTGCAGATGTAACTCGTATTAACGCCGACATAGTTCCGCCGACTAACTCATGGATTAGCGGCATGGTATTACAAGAAACGCCGCTTCCGGTCTTCCCGATGCCGCTTACTTTCCTTGCAAAAGATACAGGATTTGAAATCGGTTTGCCAAAAGTCACCAGTACACCAGGTATTATCGCTGGAGGCCACACGCCAGGTGCGATGGCGACAATAGAAGGCGCTGACGGCTTCATGCTCGAACGCTTCGACAAAGTCTCTGCGACACTTGCATACTCCGACAATGACCGCACTCTCGGGAACCTCACACTTGCACAAGGTTCGCCCTATGTGTTTTACCGCGCACTCGATGAATCGAAGCTGACAATTAATGGCATGGGGCCAGTTGTGACCAAATCCTCAACGTATGTCCGCTACACCAAAGATGGAAAGGACTACGCAGTTGTTGCAACTGACGGCGCAACTGTAGCTGTCAAGGATGCTACCGCGTCGATACAAGCTCCTAAAGGCAGCCTTGTGACCACCTATGCGCTTCCATCGGACGGAGACGACAAACTAAAGGACCTGGCAGCAAATGAACTTCAATCAGTTGACGTTAGTAGTGGCGAAAATGGATCGAATTCGACTACGACCTTAGAATACAAAACCTTTAATAATCAATCGACCGTATTTGCGGCAATGAGCTACGCTGATGTTTCGAACAAAGGCACAGCAATTGCTACTTATGACAGTGTATATGGCCCGATGGAGGCCGTGAAGGGCTCCAAGCTAACATTCACCGCTCCAGCTGTCAAACCATCAAGTGCGCTTGATCTGTCCGTGCTAACCGAAGATCACAAAGAAATGCTTATTCAGGATCTTAAGAAAGACGTCGCTAGTACGACTGTCGTTGCCGAGGATAGCTACTTTGCTGGCAAGCAATTGGCGCGCGCAGCAACACTACTTGATATTGCAGAGCAACTCGGACAAGTTGAATCAAGTGAGTCACTCAAAAAGATTTTACATGAGGAATTTAAAAAACGACTCGGACCTGACTATTTTTATTACGATACTAAGTTGAAGGGAGTGGCAGCTCTGACAAAGGCTTTTGGCTCAGAAGACTTTAACGATCATCACTTTCATTACGGGTACTTTATCTACGCCGCGACCATATTTGGTCGTTACGACGAAACTTTCTTGAAAGAAAACCAAACACAGATTGATCTACTGGTTGCAGACATTGCATCCTACGACGAAACCGACGACTTCCCTATCCAGCGCACGTATGATCCGTACTCTGCTCACTCTTGGGCTGCTGGCTTGTCGCCATTTGCCGATGGCAATAATCAGGAATCAAGTTCGGAAGCACTCAATGCCTGGAACGGTGTTGCACTGTGGGGTGAGCTGACTGACAACGCACAGCTACAATCAACTGGTGCGTGGATGCTCGCCAACGAGTCGGCAACAGCAGCGACAGCATGGCGTCAGGTTGACACCGATGCGCCGTACCTCAAGGATTACACTAGTCCTATTGCCTCACTTAGCTTTGGCGGAAAACGCACGTATTCAACGTTCTTTAGTGATGAGTCAAATGCAAAGTTTGGCATTCAACTCCTTCCACTTAGCCCTACGATGCTGAGCCTCAAAAACGATGGAGAGAATATCAAAAAACTTGTAAGCTCTTCGATCAAGGACGACAACTTCAACGTAGCGCTAGGTGACTATATTCTGATGTACCTCGCTCTTGGAGATTCCCAAAAAGCCATCTCACTTCTCGACAAACAGGAATCGAAATTTATTGACGACGGTAACTCCGAGACGTACATGCGCGCATGGGTCTATAGTATTCACGACCGGTAGTACCTCGCTGCTATCGAATAACGTCCTGAGCCATAAAATGAAATCGACTCCACCGCTGTATTGATATACTGCGGTGGAGTCGTTAGTTTCACTTCTATTGAGATGGAAGCAGCTCCCTGGGAAGTTCAATCCCATAGACCTCCGCCTCATCTAGTGCATCGCGTAGCTGGACAACAACAGCGTCTTTTGATGAACGAGACTCAACAAGGTGGCTGTGCGTGATCATTGCCTGCTCCTGCGTTATCACATCCTGGTCTTCAAGAATGAGGACGAATGCTCGAGCGCCTCTTTGCGCAAGATGATTGTCGTCGACCGTCTGCGACAGCCGCACTGTCTTAACAAGAGCTGCGATTAGCATTTCCGTACTGCATCGTTCGGAAACTGACAACAAAAGCCGTGCTTCATTAGTGTCCAATATTCAACTTTCTGATAGAAGTGTACAAGCGAATTTTACACTTTTTACTGAATATGTCAAATTTATACATTCAAATATCCAGCAGATACTCAGGTTGGTATTCCACAATAGATATACAAACTAACAAAAAAATAAACATGAAATTATTTGATGATGCCAAACCAAAGTTTGAGGATATGAAGGATGATGACGTGGAAGAAGAAAGCGATGAGTATGAAGACGATCAGGAGCGCATTAATAAACAATACGAGGAGACAGAAGCCGAAGAAACTAGAGTTGAAGCGGAGCATTGTGCTACTGAGCTACGAGAAGATCGGTAGGATTAGTCGCCCGCCCTGTACGCCGCGCTATTTGACACGCTCAACCAAAGTCTGAGCGTTGCGGATTGATTTAACTGTGACGTTTTTGAGCCACTATATCTATAGTTATTATAGTAAATATAGGTTCAAACGGAAAATACATTAGCACAAGGTTACTGAGGTGGGCCGGATGATGTCGATTGGTCGGCAGTGCCATTCCAGTCCCATCCGGCGGTATTGCCATCAGCATAGCCGTAATTAGCTGAGCCTGCGGCGACGAACACCGCATCAACGTCAAACGTATCACCCAGCTGCCACAGTGCTTGTCCTGTACCTGATGCGCCTTGGATGATTGCGCGGCCTGTCTGCGAAGTTGCCGGCGGTACCATTACAGACGTCAACTTAGTCCACTGGTTGGCTACCAACACAACACCACTGCTTAGCGTGCGGTCATTTGCCGATCCAAGATAATTGGCTCCAGGTGATGGGCTTGCGTATGCCCAGATTCTTCCGTCGATTCGGATCGCCCTAGACGAGCGTACCTGCACCTGAACATTAACCGATACATTTTCAGCGTACGATGGAATGTTAATAATAATACCTCCTCCGACTGCCGTGGCTGCCGTTGTAACCGTCGCACGGGCAAATCCTGGTCCGATTTGACCGCCCGTGGTCTGACGTGTAGTACTAAAGGTTGCTCCGCCGTAGTTACCGCTACCGAAACCTGTCAAAACGGCTTCAAAGCTTGGATTTGTCACCGTGTTTGTTATAGCGGCTACCCCACCACTACCATGGCCAGCGCAGGCGCCGGCTGTTTTCGTTGCCAATTCAGTCGTGTTATAGCTTGTGGTGCCCGATGTCGCAGTCAAACAATAGCCGGTTGCGGTTGTTTTGTACTGGTATGTAATGTCAGGCCCGTTTGTTAAGCCAGCCAACTGCAGGCTACCAGTGGGCGGATAGACGGCATTATCTACCTGATAAATGTTTAACTTCTTGTTCGCCTGATTGAGGGCACCAGAAACCGATGCAATACGTGCCCGTTCCTGGACACCGTTATATGCCACGATTGTGACCGCCGCAAGAATGCCGATGACGACGATAACGACGAGTAATTCGACAATCGTAAAGCCTGATTGGTGTTTATATACTCTCATTCTCCTTGAAGTATAAAGCATGAGTATGATGTGGTCAAAATCTCTTACTCGATGAGTTTGAGTGTCGGTCGGAGCAGCCTTGACCATTATAAAGAATTATAGTTAAATCAAATTATGGACATGAATACACCCTCTAACAATTTTGACCTACAAACGAGATTTGAACGCCGCGCATCAGAGCTGGACTACCAGCGAGTTAACGGTTCCGAAACTATATCTATTAGCGAGCTACCCCTTTTTGTTCGTATAGGAAAAAATGCCCTCAACACACTTGCTATTGTTGATCCGGCAGAATATTTGACCAAAGCTGAGCGAATGGACGATCATGTCTGTATTAAAGAAGACGTAACATCACTCATCATAGACCCACGAACCTATAGTCTTCGTCAACGCACCGGCTTCAAAGGCTTGCATGATAATGAAAGCGTGCGACTAGGAAGAGGAATTGATCAAGATGCGCAACGATTTGAACTGCATTCTCAGGATATTTCAAGAAGTCACGTGCGCATCAGCAAGTCTCCTAACGGTATGTCAATTACTATCCAAGACCTAGGCTCGCGGAACGGTACTTATATCGGCAGGATTCCTGTCAAAATACCTTCTCATGCCGAAGGCGACACTGTTGACTGGGTAGATACCCAGACGATGAAAGTCGAAAGAGAACCTTTGACGACTGAATCCTCTGGATTTTCTGTTGCGTCCGATTATCATCCTGATAAAAACGAAGATAGATTTTATGTTGATACAAAAAATAATACGTTTGCCGTATTTGACGGCATTGGTGGTGGACCCGACGGAGATGTTGCGGCCGAAGCTGCGCGAAACTACGTCTCTCAAACAGCAGGCGATGCTACTACCTTCAAAGATCTATCCGCTGCCGAGCAGTATCTTCGACAAGTGCTTGCCGGAGCTAATAAAAACATAATCGGTCGAACACCTGAAGGCGGTACAACCGCCGTCGTAGCAAAGATTCATAAAAGAGACGACGAGCTATATGTCTCTGTCGCCCATGTCGGTGATAGTCGTGCATATCTACTACGCAACGGATTTCTTACATCCCTCACTACAGACCATACGCCATTTCGAAACAAGCACAACACCTACGACGCAGCAGTTCAGCAACAATGGCTATCCGATACCGATTCGATGGACATACTATCCGAAGAAGATATTCATGCCTTTAGTCAACGAAATATTCTCGGCTCTGCCATGGGCAGGGATGAGATTTTCCGGTCTGACGTTAAGCACCTATCTGTCACTCGTGGTGATGTCATTGTACTTACGACCGATGGTGTACATGACAACCTAACAACACAAGAGATGCAGGACGTACTAGCCAGTACAAATGGCGCAGATTGCGCACGGGCACTTACCCGCCTCGCCTCAGAACGCTCACAATTAAGTCGAAGTGTTAATGTCCGAGCAAAGAAAGATGATATTACGGCGGTGGCGTTTACTATTTAATCACTTCCTCTCAAGCGCGACCATACCGACTGCGTACGCTCGCAAGCTATACACGTTGAGAGCTCGAAGACACTGGGCTAATACCGCCCAAAGCTACGAACTTACGATTTTAAAATTGTTTATTAGCGAGTCGTGCTGCTTCTTAAATTCGGCTTCATCTATAGAGCCAACTCCGCTAAATACTCTCGATTTCGATAAAATAAACTCACCAACCAATACTGAAATATCATTGTTAGAAATAGAATCAATTAAATCAATCTTTTCTTGCGGAGTGGTTATCGTATCAAGTCCAAAATATTCCTCGGAGTACATGTTGAGCAGTTCTTGCGTGGTTTGACCATTTTTCTTTGATTGACCAATCAGGAAGGACTTTGCCTTGCGCAGTTCCAGGTCGGTGACGCCACTGGCAGTAATATCGTTGAATGCATCACTCATTAACACAAAAAATCTAGATGCGTTTTTTGGCCCAATTGGTGTGTCAAATGCCCATATCGTCTGAGTCTTTAACGATTCAACGTAGCCGCGCATGCTATAGCAAAGCCCAGCTTCTCTGGCCTTGCCAAGGATTCTAGAGTCCCATGAATTGCAGAGCAAATTATTAATAATCCGCATCGCCGCAATTTCTTTTGCCTTCAATTGTCGAGGAATCGCCATAGCAAAATTGGTAAATACGTTCTCTAGCGATGGTCGTTCATCGTAATTATACGTATCAGTCGCGGCTGATGGTACCGCTGGACCTGACAGTCGCTGCCCATTAGGCAATCCACTTGCTCCAAATATTTTAATGATAGAATCCTTCAGGTTTTCAATATCGCCCACGACCATAAAACGCATGTTGTCGGCGGTATGAGTAGCTTTATAATAATCCGATACATCATCTAGCGTTACACTCTGCGCGTCAGCCATCGCCTCTTTTGAGGTCTGCCAGGCACCATTACTGAGTGTTTTTCGTGATAGAGCGATTGCAAGTCTGGCATAATCGGCTACCCGTTGGCGCATTTCTTCCATGACGTTGCCAGATTCACTACTCAAAATATCATCGGATAACTTCGGATCCTCTATAGCACTTAGCCGGAGTGTCAAAATCCTAAGCAATTCATCGGAAATACAGTCACCGATGTATGTAATGCCAAACTCACTCGTAAATGCATTTCGCCAGGCACCATTCTTCTGCAGATCCTGTATGTAATCAGATTTTTTGGGATAACTCGACGTGTTTGGCCCAGCCTCTACTATATGTTCGAGTGTATGAGCGACCTGAAAAGGGTATGCCCTCGTGGCTTTGTCAGACCCTGATCGAAAATGAATCGAGTACGATATTACATCTGCACCTGGAGCATTGACTAGTAATCCGCGGGCGCCGTTTGGAAGTTCGATAATTTCTAGTGTATGAGGTATTGCCATGTTAATTAACTATATCAAAGTTTAGTACGTCTCATGACGATACTTGCCCAGTACGGTGTCAAGTTCGGCGCCATCTATCCAACGATATGGACAGTACGTGCACACATCAAGTACGATTTCGGTCGACTGGTATTTGTTCTGCTGCATGTCACGGTCGCAGTGTGGACATTTTAGCTCGCCGTGTTTAATATCACTAATCATTGAAATCACCTTTGGTGGCCTACCGAGTACTTCGGAAAGCTCTTTGATGATATGCGAGCTATCTTTGCGTACATCCAACATGTCAGTACCCTTAATTAAATACCCGTGCCCCTCTGGACAAACGAGCCATTGCTTACCTTCCTGTAATTTGTTGACACATACGGGGCATTTTAGATCCACGTGCGAATCTTTTGTATCTTCGCCAACTTGAGCTGTGAATAGCTTGATGTCGTACCGCGTAGCTTGAGAAAATGCAGGCTTAATAAGGCGGATAAACTCATCGGCAATTGCTAGCGTTGGTAGGAGTTTCTCATCTAAGAAATAAAGTGTATTGTTGACTATTTCCCAGTGAAACTCCTTGCAAAAGTCAACGCTAAACGCCATCGCCTGAGGGTCGATGTGATAACGACTGAGCGCTTGCTGCCCCTCCTCTGCATATAGCGAGAAATAGGTTTGATAATAACCCTCCAAGACGACCGGCTCCATGTTCTTATCCAGGTTCGAGAACTTTCCATCTTCGCCATTCGGAACGCCCAGCAGGTGTAGCTCTGAGTTAAAAGGAAGCGCGATGGCGTAAATACCCATTACTTCTTGACCATTAGAGCCAGAAATATCCCCTACCAGGTACATATATGGATTATCCCCAACCGTACGACCACCGCTACCAAGTGTAACGATACCTGAAATGCCATGGGTTAAAAGAATTGACTGTTTTTTAGTGCTCATGCTCTTACTATACCAAAAGCCTCAGTCAAGAGACTATCTTTTATGCTTATCATTCATTGGATTACAGACCTAAGCTTCTTGCGTTTACGGTCAAATTATAGTAATTTATAGATTATGAATGAAAAAATGCAATTCACTACACCAGTAGAGGTGACGGTGTCATCAATTAATGCGGTTATCAATAGCACAGAGATTATTGATATGGATACAATGCGAAATGAAGTTGTAGCGCATTTCTCTGCTTCGAAAGAAGCCAGAACGAGACAGCGGCTCGGCAGAGTAGGTAGAGTTGTTTCCGAATATACACCCGCTCCAATCGCACAAAGCTACCTTTAAAAGACAACACAAGCTGCAGTTATTCGACTCTTCGTGCAAAGTGCTCTTCTGTTTCGCGCATAAATATCTCGGCAACTTTAGGGCCGACGCCGTATAATTTTTGCAATCTTTTCGAAAACTCATCCTCATCAAGACTACTTTCTAGCATCAAAAGCAGCGAACCTTCATATCCACGGATAAGCCGCTCCATGCACATCTGCAAGGCATGGGCTGTGACGTGCTCGTAGCGCATATAGCCGCCGTCGTGCAAAACATTGGTTAGTTGGTAGTCTGAGATTTGTACAATCGCCCACGGCGTATCTAGCTTCTCGTTAATAAACAACCGCCAGGTCGCCACGGCGACAGTCGATTGAATTGGCTTGCCAAATAAATAGCACAGTAAAAACCATCGGAAGATATCAGTATCGCCCGACAAAACGTCCAGATCAAACTCATCGGCGGTATGTACGGGGCGTGGTTTACGTGGCATGTATTAAATTATACGCGATTAATACAGTGAGTGCACTCACGGCATCGTACGCTTACCATATTCCGACTTTCGGTTCTTTTACTGAACAGACATCAAATGTACGTACGATGTCAGCTGAGCCATCTTTTAAATTGTTGCCGAATACAATAATTTCATAAAATTGCACGGTTTGCAGCTGAAATGATTCCAGGCAACCTTGAATGGTATCTTGTTCATTAGCATTAACCCGGTTCGCTTGATCGAATTATCGTTCGCGACCCCATCGTACTAAAACTGAGTGTTTAAGGAAGAGCAGACTATGAAGAGTTGCGACGGGATGTTGGTTTGTTCGACTGACAGTTACTATTGGATGAGTTCCGAACTTATGACGCTTTTCGCAATAGTTAATGCTTGCGCCCTATGTGCTCGATCTAGATATATAAATGACTACACAAAAATTAATCCAGTAACCGGAACTGTGGATAGCGAGACAACTTGAAAAAATAAATCGAATCCTGAGCCGAACTGAAATTTATTCGAATAAAAAACAAGAGCACGAGTACAGCACCAAATAGTATTCCAAGTAGCCCGGCGGCGGTAACTTACTTTACATATAACTTCAAGATGTCGACCGGCAACAATGCAGCGTCAGCGGGTGGTTTTAGGTTTAAGGCTAATATAACAAGAAAGAATATTGCTATTGAAGTGATGGGAACGACGACCATCATACTCATTGAAAGAAAAATAGTTGCTAGGCCGCGGCCTGCATTGGTTGGACTTGCAGCTTCGTTTATAATTATATAC
>Ga0326733_1000593_pt1 | contig 10424 bp, 9 predicted proteins | sample 14_GP2_308_FD_207946 | JGI IMG/M metagenome (GOLD analysis project Ga0326733, IMG submission 207946) | Glacier ice microbial communities from Ngari, Tibet, China - 14_GP2_30.8 | ecosystem: Environmental > Aquatic > Freshwater > Ice > Glacier | place: China: Ngari, Tibet | collected 2018-07-17 | reverse complement strand
GTCCAGCGCTCTGCCCGGACCATCGCCAATCCAACCATCAGCGCCCCGCCGACCAATGCATCGCCAAGCCACACCGGTGACAAGGCGTCGCACACGGCTGCGCGATTGGCATCGGACGCAAACAACAGGAAGGCAGCGACTGTGCCCCCCGACAGGCTCGCTGCATAAGCAATCAGGCGGGTGCGCTCGCCGCGGTCGGCGACCCAGAACAGCACGTGCGCTGCGCCCATCAACGCCAGATAGATGAGCAATTCCAGCCCGATCGCCAGCGATCCCGCGCTTGCCAGGCCGGTGACGAAGCCGCCGCGCCGCCGGTCGGGATCTGCAAGGCCACTCAAGGCAAGCGCAAGCAAGGCCAATTGCCAGCCATGATGGTCGATCCGCAGCGGCTGGAACATCCCGGTCGTCGAGCCCGCGAAAACCATCGTCGCCAGCACCAGCGGCACGGCCCGCTTGTCGACCAGCCGCCGCGTAATCAGGCCAAGCGCGAGGAGCATCGGCAAAAAAGCGAGCAGTGGAGCGATGGCGGTTGCCCACCGCTCTGCGTCGGGTCCACCGATGAAAGGACGCAATGCCAAAATCAGCCCCGCCAGCGGCAAATCGACCAGCCGTGACCAGTGAATGTCGGCGCCGCCATGGACCGGATCGAGCCGATGCTGGGCGAGGTCGAACCAGCCCTGACCGCCGAGCAAGGCGCGGACTTGCGCCATGCGCAGATTATCGTCCGTGTCGCCAAGCGCGAAGCCACGGATCTGGCCCCATTTGTTGAACAAGGCATAGGCCGCACAGCCAAGCCAGAACGAAAGGATGACCAATTTCCAGTGGCGTGCGCTCCACGCGTTCAACCGCTCGACCAACCGACCCGCCCCTTGCAAAAACACTAGGCCGCTTTAACGACGAGAGGCCTAAGAAGAAATGGTTCAAATCATCCTCAACCGCCTCGACGACGAACGCCGCGCAGTGGTCGTGCAAATGCTTCGCTATGCCGTTGCCGGCGGGCTGATCACGCTTGCCGTCGCCGCCAGCTATTGGGCGATCACCGAATATTTCCGGGTCGATCCGATGGTTTCGCTGACCGTCGTATTCCTGTTCTTTTCAGGGGTCAGCTATCTCGTCCACGGCGCCTTCACCTTCAAGGATCATGGGCCACGCGATCGTCACCACGTCCGCGGACCGCGCTTCCTGGCGATCAATGTTCTCGGATTTTGCATCAACCAGGGGTTCGTGTGGTACCTCGTCAAGCACCTTGACGGCCCGACCTGGTGGCCGACAATTCCAATGGTTCTGTTTACGCCGCTCTTGACCTTCGCGCTCCATCGCCGCTTCGTATACGCATGAACACGGTCGAACTCAGCCTGGTGATCCCGGTCAAGGACGAGGAAGATGCGGTCGTTGCGTTCCTGAGCCGTGTAGTGCCCATTCTCGAGGCGCTCGAGGATCCCGCCGCACGCTCGTTCGAAATCCTGTTTATCGACGACGGCAGCAGCGATGGCACGCTCGACCGGATCCGTGCCGCGCACGCCGCCGACCCGCGCGTCCGCGGCGTTTCGCTATCGCGCAATTTCGGCAAGGAAGCGGCGCTGTCGGCCGGGCTCGACCATGCGCGTGGACTTGCGGTCATCCCGATCGACGTCGATTTGCAGGATCCGCCCGACGTGATTGCCCCGATGCTCGCCAAATGGCGCTCGGGTTTCGACGTCGTCTATGGCGTGCGCGACAATCGCCAAAGCGACACTTTGCCCAAGCGCCTTACCGCCGATTTATATTATCGAGCGCATAATTGGCTGAGCAGCGACAAGATCCCCGAACATGCCGGCGACTTCCGCTTGCTCGACCGCCGCGTCGTCGAAGTGATCAAATCGATGCCCGAACGCAATCGGTTCATGAAGGGCCTGTTTGCCTGGGCCGGGTTCAAGGCGGGCGGGGTGTCTTATCACCGTGAGGAGCGCACCCTGGGCACGACCAAGTTCAACTATTGGAAATTGTGGACGCTTGCCGTCGATGGCATCACTTCGGCCTCGACCGTGCCGCTGCGCGTATGGAGCTATCTGGGCGGGGCGGTGGCGTTGTTCGCGCTGGGCTATGCCATCTTCATCATCATCCGAACGCTGACTTCGGGGATCGAAGTCCCGGGCTATGCCTCGATGATGGTGGCGGTGCTGTTCTTGGGCGGGCTGCAATTGCTCAGCCTGGGCGTGCTCGGCGAATATGTCGGTCGCATCCTGACCGAAGTGAAGCACCGCCCATTATACGTTGTGCGTGACATGATTGGCGGCAAGCCTGGCGGAAGTGAAGGCTGATGGACCGCGCCGTCTTCGATCGCATGGCGGAGCTCGACCAGCATCATTGGTGGTTCACCGCCCGGCGGCAAATCCTCGACAGCGTGATCCGCCGCATCGTCCGCCCGCCCGCCGCCGCGCGGATCCTCGAGCTTGGTTGCGGCACCGGTCATAATCTCGAAATGCTTGGGGTGTTCGGGACCATCGAAGCAAGCGAGCTCGACGACCATGCGCGCGACTTGGCGACCAGGCGCCTGGGACGCGCGATCGAGCAGGCCGCATTGCCCGATTTGTCGCGCTTCCCCGCCGACAGCTATGATCTGATCGCCCTGCTCGACGTGCTCGAGCATGTCACCGACGACAAGGGCTCGCTCGCCGCCATCCACTCCCGGCTGAAGCCCGGCGGTGCGCTGCTGCTTACGGTGCCGGCCAATCCGTGGATGTGGAGCGCGCACGACGTCGCGCACCACCACCATCGCCGCTACCGCAAGGCCGATCTCGCCAGGCTGGCGCGCGATGCCGGATTTGACATCGACCTGCTGTCGCCGTTCAACACCATGCTGTTCCCGCTCATCGCCGGGATCCGCGCGATCAACAAGGTGCGCGGGCACGACAGCGCCGACGATGCGCTTCCCCCGCGCCTGGTCAATCGCATGCTTGACCGACTGTTCGGGATCGAAGCCGGGCTTATCGGCCGATTGCCGTTTCCGTTCGGCGTATCTTTAGTCGCGGTGCTGCGTCGGCCGGTAGTGGCGCATCGACCCGCCTGAGCAATAAGGATCCGTTCGCGATGCGCACGGGTTGCCATCCCGCGACCCAGGCCTTGGGGATGGGCGGCATATCGATCAGCCACAGATAATCGAACGCGTCGCGCGGAATGGCGCGCAGGCTCAGTTCGACCGGCACGCCCTCGCGGCGGCACCCCTCGGTTCGCACCACGCCCGATGGGTCGCCCTTGAAAAAGCCTGCCTCGGGATAGTTGGTCGTCAACAGGCTCGACCCGGCCAGCGGCCACTGATCGTTGGCAAAACCCTCGCGGCGCACGATCACCATCGATGGCAAATGATCGCTGCGGCGGTTCGCCCAGCCCTTGCATGGCGCCCACACCAAGGACGCAACCCGGGCGCCTTTGGGAACGGCGTGAAGCACGGCAAGTTGCTGACGCTGGTGATCGGCGGCAATCGCGAAACTGGCGGTGGTGCCGATCGTGCGCGCAAGCAGGAAGGCGAGCCCGGCCAGCGCCAGGGTACGGGCGAACGGATAGACCGTCTCGGCCTTGAAGCGGATCGCCAGCACGAAGGTCGCAAGCATATAAGGCACCAGACGCATGTCGGCATAAGCCGAGCCGAAGATGACGCGCGGCAACAGCACGAAGCAGGCGAGCAGGGTCAGGCCGGAAAACGCCATGTTGCGCGACAGCACGAGGCGACGCTCGATCAACGCATGCAGCGGCAGCAGGACGAGAACCACCAAGCTGGCAAGATCGAACCATAACCACCGGTCGCGAAGCGCACGCCCGAAATATTCGAGCTTGAAGCTCCATGCAAACCAGCCGAGCGTCTTGCCTCCGGCACCGTCGCTGCGCCACAGCACCATCAACACGATCGGCAAGGTAAGCGCGGCGCTATGATAAGCTGCGCGCAAACCAGCCCTCCACCAGCTTGAGCCGCGATCATGCTGACGCACCGCTTCGGCCGAAAGGCACAGCAGGCCAAGTACGCCCCAGCCAAAGGTATGCGCGAAGAAGACGAGGAAGCTGATCGGCACGAACAATATCGCACGCAGCTTCGACTTGCCCAGCCGCCCGAGCCTCAACCACAGTCCGAAGGCGAGCAGCGCAAGCGCCATCGACAATGCAAAATTGACGAACCCGAACATGAACGGGTGACCGAACGCCAGCGGCAGCGCGAAGGCCACGGTCGGCGGCAAGCGGTTATGAACCTCGCGCGCCACCCACAGCATTCCCGCCACGGTCAGCGGGGGGATCATCATCACGACCAGCTTGGTCGCCAGTTCGACCCCGACCAGCCTGGCGAGCGGAATCGCCAGCGCGTCCACGCCCAGGTTGCCGATCGGGAGCCAGCGAAAACTATACCATTGCGACAGAAACGGGCTGTTCGCGCCGTCGGCGGCGACCTTGAAGCGGCCCATGTGCCCCGGCAGATCGACGAGCGGAGGAAATGGCGGATAAAGCGATGGGATCAGGGCAAGGAGGATCATCGCCGCGACGAATAAGCGGCTTTCCCACCACGGGCGCGGACCCGGCGACGGCGGGGCGGCCGGCTGGATCAAACGCGGTCGCGCCGGGCGAGTAGCCGTAACCGCAGCGCGTTCAACTTAATGAAGCCCTCGGCGTCACGCTGGTCATAAGCGCCGGCATCATCCTCGAAGGTGACCACTTTTTCGCTATACAGGCTGCTCTGCGAGCGGCGACCGGTGATGTGCACCCCGCCCTTGTACAGCTTCATCCGCACTTCGCCGTCGACCTTGGCCTGGCTCAAATCGATCGCCGCCTGGAGCATTTCGCGCTCGGGGCTGAACCACAGCCCGTTATACACTAGTTCGGCATAGCGCGGCATGAGCTCGTCCTTGAGATGCGCCGCGCCGCGGTCGAGCGTAAGCTGCTCGATTGCCCGATGCGCGGCGTGATAGATCGTCCCGCCCGGAGTCTCGTACATCCCGCGGCTCTTCATCCCCACGAAGCGATTTTCGACCAGGTCGAGCCGCCCGATCGAATGGCGTTTGCCAAGCTCATTGAGCTTCGCCAGCAGCATTGCGGGGCTTAGTGTCTCGCCATTGACCGCTACCCCGTCGCCGGCCTTGAACTCGACCGTGATTTCCTCAGGCGTATCGGGCGCGCTGACCAGATCGTCGGTGCGCGAATAGACGTAGGACGGAACCTCGTCCCATGGATCCTCAAGGACTTTTCCTTCGGACGAGGTGTGCAGAATGTTGGCGTCGGTCGAGAACGGACTTTCGCCGCGCTTGTCGGTCGGCACGGGGATCTGGTGCTTCTCGGCGAATTCGACCAGCGCGGTGCGGCTGGTCAGATCCCATTCGCGCCACGGGGCGATGACCTTGATGTCGGGGGCAAGCGCATAATAGCCAAGCTCGAAGCGCACCTGGTCATTACCCTTGCCCGTCGCTCCATGACTGACTGCGTCCGCGCCGACCTGCCGAGCGATCTCGACCTGGCGCTTGGCGATCAACGGCCGCGCGATCGACGTGCCAAGCAAATACAGTCCCTCGTACAACGCATTGGCGCGCATCATCGGGAAAACGTAATCGGCAACGAACTCCTCGCGCAGATCGTCGATGAAGATATGCTCGGGCTTGACCCCCATCAGCTCGGCCTTGTGCCGCGCGGGTCCAAGCTCCTCGCCCTGCCCGAGATCGGCGGTAAAAGTGACGACTTCGCACTTGTAGGTCTGCTGGAGCCATTTCAGGATCACGCTGGTGTCGAGCCCGCCCGAATAAGCGAGCACAATGCGGTTGATCGGATCGGCCATCGGCATCACTTTCACGGGCAAGGAACATAACGTCCGCGCCCTTGCCACTCCGGCCGGTGCCATTCAAGCATCATACAGTTTCGCCCGGTAGCGCGCTTCCGCCTCCGCCATATAATCGCGTGTGATCGGCAAAGCGCGGCGATCGCGAACATATTGCACCTGGTAATTGCACAAAGTCCCGCTGGTGAACCCGACCACGCCGCCGGCAAGGTAGAATTGCCACATCCGGTAAAAGCGCTCGTCGTACAGCGCGACGATCCGGTCGCGCGCCGCCTCGGCATTCTCGAGCCATTTGCGCAGCGTGTAGGCATAATGAAGCCGCAGCGTCTCGACGTCGGTCGTGATCAGCCGGACCTGCTCGCTCGCCGCCGCCATCGATGACAGCGAGGGCAGATGATATCCGGGAAAGATATATTTATCGGTGAACGGCTCGGGCCCCGCCGACTTGCCAAGCTTGCCGATGGTGTGGAGCAACATCACCCCGTCGTCGGCAAGCAGATCGTGGCATTTGGCGAAGAATATAGGGTAATGCGCCGCGCCCACATGTTCGAACATGCCGACAGAGACGATCCGATCGAAGCGCCCGGTGACGCTGCGATAATCGATCAGCTTAAACTTGACCCGGTCGGCCACCCCTGCCGCCTCGGCCCGCTCGCGCGCCACCTTGAGCTGTTCCTCGGACAGGGTGATCCCAAGCACGTCCAAATCGGCCACGCGGTTCAGATATAGCGCGGTCCCACCCCAGCCGCAGCCGATGTCGAGCACGCGCAGCCCCGGCTTCAAATTCAGCTTGGCTGCGATGTGGGCCTTCTTGTCCGACTGCGCCAAATCGAGGCTGTTGGCGGGATCGGTGAAGTAAGCGCAGCTATACTGAAGATCCTCGTCGAGAAACAGGCGATACAATTCATTCCCGACATCATAATGATGCGCGACGTTGCGCCGCGAGGCATCTGCGGGATTGCGGCGAAACAGCGCCTTCCACTTGCTCTTGCCCTTGTTCATCGCCGCGCGACCGCCGGCCTTGTCTTCCCACCGGTTGGCGCCGACGATAAGCTCCATCAGGTCGAGGATCGAGCCGTCCACGATCACCAGCCGCCCATCCATATAGGCTTCGCCAAGCCCGAGCCGCGGATTGCGCACGATGTCGAACAGCACTTTGCGATCGGTTACCTTGATCGTCAGCGAACCGCCCTCGCCAGGGCCATAAGTGACGCTCTTGCCGTCGGGCATGACGATCGTCAGGCGCCCTTTGGTCAGAACCTTGCCTAGCAATGTGTCGATCAACGCCATGCTACGTCCTCCTGGCAAACCATCTGCCACGACGCGCCGGCCCTCGCAATTCGCGCGCGCGAAGCGGCCGCCACCGGGTCAGCGCATAGCGGGCTCGCGCCCGTCGGCGATGGCGGAAAGCTCCTGCAAATGGGCAAGGTGGACGCTTTGCAGGCAGGCATCGGATCGGCACCCGTCGCGCCGGACAAGAAAGGCTTCCCGCGAGTCGAGCAGCGCCCCGCGCTTGGCGGGAGCCCCGAATTTCAGCGACTGATTGTAAAACGCCACGACGCTGCGATCGAGCGCCGCCAGTGCCTCATTGTTGCACACCGCGGTCTCCGCGCCCGGTTTGACGAAACGGCACCTAGAGTTTGCGCTGGCAGGCGACCCGTTCGGCTCCGAAGCAGCCGGCTGCCTGTCGCGTATCGGACTTTCCTTCGTTACCGGCGGTGGCTGCAGCTGCAGCTGTGGAAGTGACTGCCGCTGTGGAAGTGGTTGGGCAAGTCGCGATATCGGCACGCGGGGGACCGGCACACCATCCGCAATCGGGCGTGGCTTTGCCATGCTCGATTCAATGGGGGATCGATCGACCATGGCAATCCGCGCCGAAGCCGGTGGAACGACAGCATCTCGCGACTCGATCACCAGATCGGCGGGATCAAGTTCGACCGGTCGGTCGTCGGCGATCGTCGTGGCCGTGACCTTATACGACGACGGGGCGAGCGGCGGTATATTCTTCAACCCCGAAAATAGAACGACCGCCGTTGGCACGGTCACCAGCAGCGCGGCTCCAGCGGCTATCGATGCAATTGCAAGACGATTTCTCCGGCGCCGCTGCACCTCGGCGGCGGCATCGGCGGCACGCCGCCGTTGCCAATCATATTTCAGGCGCTTTTCAACGTTCCCCAGGACCACGAACGCTGCGTTGACGGCATGGACTCGCTCGATCGCTTCGGGCGTATCGTTCTTGTCCGGGTGGAAGCGTCGCATCAGAGCAAGATAGGCCGTGCGAATGTCGACCGCTTCGGCCCTGGGCGCGACTCCCAGAGTGGCATAATGATCCGCGGTCGCTTGCACTTGGCTCACGGTTATATGCTTAAGGCAGGTTCGGTGCCCAGAACAAGCGCACACGGGTCAACCTCCACCATCACGGTGCCGCGAGTGCCCAGCGTAATGTCCGCGACAGGCCGACCGTGGCGAGACCCAAGGCGGGGCGAGTAAGACGCGACCGGCTCAAGCCGTGAAGCCTGCGCGCATCGGCGGGGAGGATGTCGATCGCGGACTGCATCAGCATGGCCTGGATCGGAACTGCCGCAAGGTGCTGGGGCGCTGCACCCAAAATCAGTTCGCGGATCCGGCGGGTTCGTTCGTCCGCGATCAAGGCGGGCCGGAAAGACTCGAGCAAGGCCTCGGCCTCGGCGCGGCTGGTCGGTACCGGGTCTGCCCCAAGGGCCAGTGCCGTCCCCGCCACCTCACGGAAATATTGGTCCTGGTCGCTGCGCCGCATCGTTGGTGAAGCAAAGCGGATATAGGCGTCGAGGAAACATAAAGCGCCCGCAACATGGACGAAGGCGAGCGTCGCAGGATCGTTGGCGCTGTAGGGGCGGCCGTCGGGCAAGGTGCCGTGGACCTGATCGTGGATCCTTCGAACCCGTCTCACCAATGCTTCGGCCTCGCCGCGCTCGGCATAAGTGGTGACCGCAATGAAGCGCGCGGTTCGCCGCAACCGCCCAAGCATGTCTTTCTCGAAATCGCTATGGTCCCATACCCCGGCAAGCGCGGCGGGGTGGAGCATCTGAAGCAACAACGCCGCAATGCCCCCGACCATCATCGTCGTCACGTCGCCATGGGCCTGCCACGCCACCGAATCGGGGGCAACAAGCGCATTGGGCGAACGCGTCACGCGCGGTTCGTTGGCCGATGAATGAAACAATCCATGGACTTCGCTTGCGATTCGACGGCGAAGCACCTCGGCGGGGTTAGGCAGCAGCCCCGACATCGATGCTTTCGATTCCAGCGGCTTCGCGATCGAGCTCGGCGCGGCTTTTCTTTTCCGAAGCGGTCTTCAATTGCCCGCAGGCCGCGTCGATATCGCGTCCGCGCGGGGTTCGCACCGGCGCCGAAATCCCGGCTTCGAAGATGATGTTCGAAAAACTGCGGATGCGCTCGGGCGACGAACATTCATAGGGCGCACCGGGCCACGGGTTGAATGGGATCAGATTGACCTTGGCGGGCAAGTCGTAATGCCGGATCAGCCGCACCAGTTCGCGCGCGTCGGCGTCGCTGTCATTCTTGTCCCTGAGCATGACATATTCGAAGGTGATGCGCCGGGCGTTGTTGGCACCCGGATAAGCCGCGCAGGCGCTGAGCAATTCCTGTATGCCATATTTCTTGTTGATGGGGACGATCTCGTCGCGCACTTCCTTGGTCACCGCGTGGAGCGACACCGCGAGATTGACTCCGATTTCCTCGCCCGCGCGCGCCATCATCGGCACCACGCCCGAGGTCGACAGCGTGATCCGGCGCTTCGACAAGCCAAGCCCGTCGCCGTCCATGACGATCTTGAGCGCCTGCTTCACATATTCGAAATTATACAGCGGCTCACCCATGCCCATCATCACGATGTTGGTCAGCATGCGCCCGTCGGCGGTATAGCTTTCGTCCGACTTGGCCTCGCCTTCCTTGGGCCATTCGCCAAGCGCATCGCGCGCCAGCATGACCTGGCCGACGATCTCGGCGGGCTCCAGATTGCGCACCAGCTTCATCGTGCCGGTGTGGCAGAAGCGGCAATTAAGCGTGCACCCGACCTGGCTCGACACGCACAAGGTGCCGCGATCGGCGTCGGGAATGAATACCATCTCATAATCGTGGCCGTCGTGGGTCCGCAGCAGCCATTTGCGCGTCCCGTCGGTCGACACCTGCGCCTCGACCACCTCGGGGCGGGTGATGACGAACCGCTCGGTCAGCCAGCCGTGCTGCGCCTTGGCGATGTCGGTCATCACCGCAAAATCACCTACCCCGCGATGATAGATCCAGTGCCAGATCTGCTTGGCGCGAAGCTTGGCCTGCTTGGGCTCCAGCCCGGCGGCTTCAAGCGCACCGCGGATCTGCTCCTTGGCAAGCCCGACCAGTTCGGTCCGGCCGTCGGCGCGCACGACCGCAGCGCGCGGAACCGGCACGGGATCGACGGGGCCGGGAATCGGCATCAGGTTGGTGTTGGCGCTCATGGGATGTCCGCCCAATAGTCGAAATTGTAGCGATTTACCAGTGGCCGGTCGCTGCGATGCTACAGCGCCAAAGCACAAGCAGCCGCGGCATCGATCGCGGTTGGCGCACCGGCCAGATCATAACGGTCGATGAAGCGCAG